>ERZ724506.319-NODE-319-length-17597-cov-4.130088_pt1 | contig 17597 bp, 10 predicted proteins | sample MGYA00376039_ERZ724506 | MGnify/ENA primary metagenome ERZ724506 (study PRJEB28724, sample SAMN07190887) | wastewater metagenome | isolation source: effluent of sewage treatment plant in Hong Hong | place: USA: Christiansburg, Virginia | collected 2016-03-01 ... | reverse complement strand
TTAATAATTTAGTAAGGGGATATAGAGAGCTCATAATCTAAGTGAGTATGATGAAAAAATGATTGAAAGAGGGTAGAAGGGAGTATTTGCTTTACGAGGCAAAAAGAAATAACTTTAAGCTTTTAGAGTAGATTTTATTTAAATTAGGATAAAGTTAGGAACCTGAAAAAGGCAGCGATAAGCATTTAAGAGTAAAGATATAGTCTTGCAATTAAACAATTAAATATTTATCGAGAGAATTAGCCCACCATCGATACTCCTTTGAAAAAAACAACAAAAATATTTAATGAAGAAATAAAAAATCATCTCGTGAAGCTTGTAAGTAATTTTTGGTAGATAAACAAACCTAAAATATTAGATATTGGATTTCATTGTTATAATAAAATATAACTAAGTACCCATTAGAAAACTAACATATATCAGTCCTTCTTTGGTCGAAACTCCACCGTTAGAAATAGCTTGATAAGAAAATCTAGCATTGTAGACGAAGGAAAAGGATAAGCTCCATTAAGATTTTTAAAAAAGATAAAAAATGAAGAAATACTATAGAAATTTATTTTAAGAATCAATGTAGAAATGAACAGCCTCAAGCAAACTCGTATGCTCTGTAAATAAATGAAGTAAGAATAATTATTTCAAGATATAATTAATAAATAGATCAGGAGAGTTATTGGGGAGATCGCTAAAAATACTCCTTGTGATAATTAGACTGATTTCAAGCAACTGTTATCCAATTACATAGGCTTTCTTCTATTCAGAAGATAAATTATTGCATATTTCAATATATAAAACTAATAGAAAGTAGTGTTAACTCAGATGTACTCTTTGATTGGACAACAAGCTAAATCATTAGTAAGCAGACCATAGAATACATCTCAAATCCTCAAAATAAAGAGCATGCTAGATATTTTCTACAAAGTGCTGGAAATCGTAGATTTAGATTCTAAAACTAATCAATTCTCAATTGTTATTGGGTAGATATTCAAAATATACTGTGCATTTAGTCTTTAGCAGTACGAGTCAATACTCAGCTAGCAGATTAATTAGGATAATTTTATGAGTTTCAGCTCAGATGATGAGTATTAAAAGAAAATGATCCAAGAAATATTGGGCATCAAATCATTTAAGTAAAAATAAACATATAATTTTACTAAATTCGTGATATATGTTCTACAAATTTTCAACCAGTATTATGATAGAATGGTAGCTTTTGTTAAAGATACAGAACTTAATAAATCACAATTGCATGATCATCTGTCAGCCTTATTTGAAAGGATTGTAGCAATATATGGTGGTCTTCTGGTAGTCAAAGATTCTCCACTTCAGATAGCTCAAGGTTAAACAAACTTGCAATACTGCCAGACTATTTTTATTTACTTCAGCCACGAACTCGAATCTAAACATTAATATATGAGAATGAATGATTATAGTTATAAGGCAAAATTGTAGAGTGTCATTGTCTAACTCAGACGAAGAATGAGATAACTCGTATAATAAAAAATAAGCGCATTGATGCCAAATTACTAACAATCAAATATTTCCGAAGTAGCATACGACAAATCCAATGAATATTTACCCTGGGTCTTCGAATTTATTGAATCAATGGTAAACTAACTAAGACGTGCTAATAATCCCACACATGAAGAAATGGTATTTACTTGGATAGGCCATATCGCAAATTTATACTGGGATTTCTTATAAGAATGTAAATAATTTAATCTATTAACTATTTATAACTTAGATTTAGATTTACTTTCGATTTATAAGATAATTAATCAGAATTTCTCGAAATATCCTGGTTTATCATAGAAATTTAAATCATTGAATCAATTCTATAGTTTTCTTCTTACGAACAATATCCAATAAGTTTTGTAAAAAAATAAAAGAGATATAACTTACTCTCATTTAGATTTCCAACAGATAATATCTATATTAAAAAAATATAACAAAGCAAAAAATAATGGAAATGGGAAAATTAGGGACTTGAAGAAAAAAGATATCGAGAATATAGTTAAAAAGTTGTAAATGGATTATAGATGATTTTTTACTTATTAATTTTATTTGTGAGATATTAAAAATATATTAAATAATCAGATACCCATTTATCTAATCCTTCCTTGGATCTGATTTAAAACTCGCTTTAGAACATCATCTTTTTTTCTTGTCAGCAGTAACATTGTATTGTTAGTTAAATTATTTTGAGATTTTGTTTATTATGTGAAACTTTTTGATATTCTTTATTGAGGTACCATATCATATTTTTTGCCACTTAGCTTGAATCTACTGGGTACACCCTCAGGAATTAATTTAATATCGCTCTATGTAGACTTTAAACGATGTGAACTAACATTTCTAATAAGACGTCCAGGAGGAGGATCTATTGTCATCGATTGATGCTATTTGATTCTTTCATAATTTCTATTAACAGGAGGTAATATATAATCTATTGGCTTTATTGTATTTTTTTATGACTGTCTTCTCTAAGTTATTTGTTTAACTCTTGGTGGTATACTTTTCATTTTTCGCATTTTAGCACGAGGCACCACATTTATTACGATAGAATTCTTTTCAAGTTATTAATGACCCCATGGTGACAAATCTTGTAAATCTTCATAAATATTTCTTTGAGACCTGTCTAACATTCTTAAAATTATAACATTTACCTAAATAATATATTTAATAAAAAAAAAATGATTTTAGCATCTAAGATCATAAAATTGGCAGTTTTCTATGTAACTGCTCCTTCTCGTGAGGTTGCACTTAATCTTAGTGATATTTTGTTGAATAAGAAATTGATTGCTTGTTGTAATATTGTCGATAGCATCTAATCTGTCTATGTTTGGCAAAATAAGTTATGTAATGATAAATAAGTATTGATGATTATGAAAAGTCGTGAAGAGCTTATTGATTAAATAACTCATACTGTATAGAATAATCATCCTTATTAAGTCCCTGAAATTATTGCTATGCCAATTGTAGCAGGATCACCTAAATATCTGAATTGGGTGATATAGAATACAAAAGATCCTGATCAAATTATAAAATCAGGATAATCAACTCAAAAATACTCATAAAAATAAAGATAGAATCTCTGAAAGTCAACCCAGATCAAGCAAAAATAATGATTTTATAAATAAATTCAAATAATTTGATAATCCAAGTAAGAGAATTTTTAGATATGTATGAGATATTTGATTAAGTTATTAATGACAATATATGAATATATTCATGAAACAAGAATGAGGGAAACAATGAGACCATACAACGCAAGTGCTTAACCAAAAATAAGTATCAAAATAAGTCCTACAAAAAGTTTTTCTTGTTGTGCATTTGCTCTGATACCAACATCTCCAACAATTCCAATAGCATATCCTGCAGCCTATGCTTAAATATTATATTACGACGCAGCTGAATCCACACACTAGCCCTGAAGCCATATGGCTATATGCCATTTTGTAGTTATACGATCCATCTTTTTTGACTATCATTATTATTTATCTTTACTTTTTTGACTTATGATAACTGCGACGATCATCCCGTAGATACCTAGGATACCTGCCATCACAACTGGAATCAGAGATTTCATCACAACGGAAGGTCTCCAAATAGATATACTACTAATCCCTGTACCTGCTTTGGCTGTTCCGTATGCTGCTCCCAAGTCTTCATCAGGAATTATTTACTGGCAAGGATAAGGGCCATGGTGACTCCCATAAATCCAAAGAAGGAAGAACCATCTGTAAAACTGCTTTGTCCGACTTCTGTCATTTATATAGTATGTTATTTTTTATAATCATCAACATTTTTACAAACACATAAATAATAAATCAAATAATTATTTAACTTTTCTTGAACTTAATCAATCCATTACACTGATTTCGAATAAACGGACAAGGCTGTTTGCTGTCTCACATAATCTTTTATAATTTGGCTTCTATTCGCATTGATTTTGAGTACCTTTTGAATTGGACCCATTACCACTTCTTTCTTTAGAATCCCAACCTTGAAATTTCTTGGGAGGTTATTTAGATTTGGGTGTCATCATCTTTGCATTCTTTGTACTTTCAAACCCATTTTCTTATTATTTTGCTTGAAAAATAGGAATTTAGCTAATAGTTTGATTATTTTTGACAGGCTACGAAAATCTCTTTTCCATTTTTGGCTCAAAGCCAAGCGAACCAAATTAAAACTACGAAATGTTTTCTTTCTTTCTCTTCTATTTTTCCAAAATACTAAGATACATGTTAATTCTTTCTCTTTAAAAGTTACTACTGGCCAGCATGGATTGAAAATAGTTCCACTATGATTGTAGAAGAGGATCCTGTATTTTATCTTTGAGAGCAATATTATAGAATCTATCAAAAAGTCCTGCAATTTACTTATTCATAACGGTTCTTTTAATATTATATAATAGTAAATAATTAAATCTAAAAACTGTATCAGTTTATCTCTTCTTTAAATTTCTTAACTATTATTTATATAGAGAAGTTAGGTTCTTTACTTAATTCATATCTTTTTGTAATTTGTAAAAAAATGATAGAGTATTGGATAAAAAACTAATGATGTGCGACTCTATGGGGGTTAACTTATGAAGAAATTAATCCCAGTTTAGGCCTTATAATGTGCGCATTTCGTCTATCATGCTAAAATTGATTGAAGCAGGATTAACACAAATGCAAAAATATTATAATTCAACAATTAAAAAATGGTCATTTGAATCTAACTATATAATAATTATTCAAAAAAATTTTTTATCTATTTTATTTATCAGATTTACTTTTTTTACTTATCTTTTCACTTTTTCTCTATATGAAAGTAATCTCTAGATTAAATAATATTTATGAAATTAGAATAGTTCGAAAGAGACATCACTAACTTGAAGCAATATAGCCAAAAAACAATCGAATCTATCAAAAAAATAAATTAAACATCTTATCATTCCTGTACTAATTCAACAGAAGACCAAAAAATGGAAACTATTCAAATGGTCGAGGCATTGTCTGAATATTGTTAAGAGTTACTTTAAAAAAACTATTCAAATGAGAACAAATTAGAGATGCTGCGAAAAAGAGTGCTTGATGTATTAATAAGAAGTAATTAAGAAACAGAATAATACGAAGAGAAATTGAAAAAAGAAGAGGGATTAGCCAAAAATCAACAGAATAAAATAAATCAGCTCAAGTTTGAAAACTAACTGCTTAAAGCTAAGATAAAGGCATATCAAACGTAATTTTTTATGTATTAATTACAATCCATCCCTAATCATAGCTCAAGATCGAACTCTGGCTAAGCTATAAAACTCTAATTAGAAGAAAACGAAAACTCTTATGATTCCATAGCCCTAGGACCTTGCTAGTCATATAAGTAATAGGTGACAATATTAGAGATTATAACCTCAGCAGTGATAGAATAACCCAAACCATAACCCTCAGAAGATCCAAACATTTCCAATTTAGCACTCAAGAGCATAAAAATGGAAACAAAAATAAAATCTATTGAATAAACTTACTAATGCATTTGATATTTTAGACCTAATAATTATATTTATCTAATGATTAACTAAGCTCATAACCTAAAGGTTAAGTTCCTTATTTAATAAATGCTCAATTAATTCTATGGGCCTCCACTATAGCAATAGTCAAAAATTAATAATGAATCGACGCTCATACATTTGAATACTGTTCTTTTGTTATTTAAATCTACAGGCAATTTTAATCCCATTCTACTGCAGCAATTGAAGAAAAATTTCGAAAAGCGAAGAGTTGGCAACTCCTAGATCTACGTAACAAGAGGATAACTGATAGAGTAGCTTTGTAATCCAAATACTGTCGAATCCACAGGAAAAAATCCAAAACTAACATTTTAACTTCTAAAAAACTCACAAAACAAAATAGACATAAAAAATTTAGCTACATAGTAATAGCTCAAATAACTCCTAAAAGATAAAAAAATAAAATAAGAAATCTAATAATAGGATATAAACAAGATAATACTCCAACACTTAGGAAATATTTTTTTCAAAACATGAAAAAAAATGATAATATGTATATTTTACATCATATTAAATAACTAGTTGAAAATAAATCGATCATTATTTTTGTTTTCTCTTCAAGTACTATTCTACCATTTTTTAGAATAGTTCATCGATACCTTATCCAGATAAGGCTGAGCATTCGTGATACATTGATTTATTCTAGCTAGCTTTTAACATTCCTTCTTCTTTTGATACTCTCCTCTCTTACACTAAATCTTTTTTGTTACCTACGATGCCTGTATAATTTAAATCAATTACATAATAATATTCCTTCGGTTTAAACTTTTGATTAGAGCTCGCCTAGCCAATAGTCTATTCCTTTGAAACTCTCAGCATCAGTCAGATCGAATACCAATAGTGCAATTTCAGCATCTCTGTAGTATAAAGGCATGATAGATCTGAAGCGTTCGTCTCCTGCAGTGTCCCAAATGTTGAGCTGCATCTATTCTCCATTTTTAGTCTTAATTTTCTTTTCTTGATATGCACCAGCAAGTGTAGGTTCATTAATTTTTGTAAATTTTCCATCCTTATATCTCATTGTTATAGAAGTTTTTCCCACAGCTGCATTGCCACACAGAACCAATTTAACAGCTTTTTTTGTGGCAGGCTTAGTCAGGACTTTAGGTTGCTTATCTGTTGAGCTGTTTTTCTTGGAACTAAAAAAGCACATCAATTATTTTTGGTTATCAAATATATTTAATGTTTTATTTATCCAATATTAAATAACCCACTTCATCCTTTTATATAAATTTACGTCATCCACATATGAATAGTTATATTGATTCTAACATCAAATTTATTATACTAACAATCATATAATTTTATATTTTCAATAAATATATGGCTAAGCAGGGATAGCTAAAGTTCAATTATGATAGTTATGAGGATGATTTTCATAGGGATATAGAGTAGAGTGGAGCTAAAAAAGATTTTAATATGCAGACATCAGGGTTATATTAAAAGAAAAAGGATTAAAAAAAGGAATAAAAAAGAGAATAGAAATACTAGCCGGATTTCTAACAGCCTAATCAATCACAAGTAAGAAGTAAAGTTCAGTAAAATAACGCAAATAGATAAAAAATGATCTAGCAAAACATAAAATTAAAAACTCAGATCTATGAACTAGCTAAGCAGATGGACGAAATACTCGCGAAAGAGAAAAAACAAAAGAAATATGGTATCCATGCAGATTAGTAATAAGATGAAGCAGTAAAATAGAAGAAAATTTAACTAAAAAAGCAACAGATAGAAATTATGCAACTGAAGAATAAAATATTTTTGACTAAGAGGCAGTTATAATATGTATATGATAGTCGGGGCATACAGGGGAAGTAAGATTAATTAAAATCTTTACAGAAGTAGTTGAAAAGTTTACAAAGTTAGAAGGAAGGGTTATTAAGGGTTAAAAAATAACAAACAAAAGCATTAAAAATAATGAGAAATGATGGAGAATATGAATAGAAAGTATCAAAACTAAAGTAACAATTATCCAAACTTAAATAATAATGTAAAATCTTATCATAGAAATTGTTATAAAACGAAAGAATTCTACGTAAAAATCATTAGCAATATATAACTAAACAAAGCAGGATAAAATAGATGTAAATGCGTATCTAAGAAGGAAAAAAGAAAGCAAAAAAAGGTCAATCTAGTAACATTGTCACTGTTTAGATGATAGCCTAGGTATAAAGTCAAATAAATTAATTGTAAAAAGATAGAAAATAGTCGTAGAAGAGTTGGCAAGAGAAAATACATAATATCGAAACTTAGCTTCAACAGAGGAGAATCTAGGAGGAGAAGAAACTGTTGATATTGAAATAGAAGGAGAAATAGTTAAAATTAAATTAGATAAGGATAAAATAATTAAAGAAGCTTATCCAACATCAAACTACAGACAACAACAAAAAATCCCAACAACCTGCATAATCCGATATGAAATAATTCCGACACAAGCGTAACATAAAATACTTAAAAAATTAACCATGATTAGTATATGATGTAAATTACACAAAATAAATAAATATAAAATGGATAAAAAGAAATTAGATCAAGAATTGAACATTTTTTTCTTCTTTTTTTCATGACTTTGTTTTTCCATCTGAATTTTTTCTTAACTAATCATAAAATTAATAGAATCTTGAATGTATTTAATTATAGGCTATTATTATGATTTTAGAATCTGTGTTATTTATCTACTTGTAAAATCCCCTGCCTCGATCAAATTTATTTTGAATATTGAAAAGTATTCTTATATCAGTTCTTTTATGTGTTGTTTAGTTATCTCTTTTTTCTTAAAAAATTTTTCTGGTTTTTATTATTTTTAGATATTCTTTAATATTTTTTCATATGATCTTGCTTTTTAACTCTACTATTTTAATTTTTGTTTTAATTATTTTGTTTCTTTTGCTAAATTAATTATTTATAAATTTTGACCATTTATCCTATCTTTTAAGCATATTAACTATTTCTCCTTTTCTTATATTTCAGATTATAACTTAAGTTTGCTTTATAATTGCTGGCTGATATATTGATTAACACATTTACTTTCATTATTTTATGACTTCATTTATTTTATATTCCCTTCTAATTTTGACACCTTTTTATTTTATTCATCATACCTTGTACTCAGTTAATCTCGCTACATTTTCATTTTATTAATTCTTTAATTAAGCTGCTTATTATTATAATTCAATTATTATTTCTATTTTTATAAAAGATTTCTTAGTTTGGATGAGTTTTGTTAGTTTTGTTGCATTTTTTATATGGTTGTTGTTAGATCTTCTATCTGATTGCATAGTTCTGCTTTTTATTTGTTATGCGACATTTCTGCTAACTTCATTTCCTATAATAATTTCTTATATGATATCTGTGCTTAAGTTTTGATACTCTATGTTAATTACTGATATTATTTCTGAGACTTCTAAATATTTTATTGATTGATATCTCTCTTAATCAACTTTTCTGCCATTTTAAATCCTTATTTCGACAAATATGTAATATGATCATTCAATTTTGATATCTTTTTTTGCATACTTGTATTCTGTACAGTTAACTACAACATCTGAGTATTTATTTAAGTTCTCTCATCAATAAGTTTTTTATTTAATAATTATAACTCCTGATATCTTGATTGTAATTGTAGGAAATCATGTGTACTGACTAGGATTTCGAACTCTTATTCAGCCATTTTTTAAAATATATTATATTAAAAATATAGGTCAATAAGAGTTATATTATATCGATATGTTAGATAAGGTTCAAAGATTAAAAATAGTTTTTGTTACTGATATCCATCTCAATAAAGATGCGGTGAAAAAATTATCGGAATGGGCCAACTTCCATTATAACACATAACCAAAATTTGATTACTGTTTCATAGGTGGGGATACAGGTAATTGTAATCATGATAAAATGGATCATAACTAATAAAAAATGTATAATGAAACTTTATAAGTACACAAGAGTATCAGAGAAATATTTAATTGTAAATTGTTCTTTGTTCCTGGCAACCATGACTGTAAATGTTTTTTCCAGCCCAACTATAAAGTGGAAGGGTTTTATAATTTGCATCATAGAAGGATGGATATTAGTGAAGGACTTGATGTTGTTGGATTTGGAGGTTCAGCTCCTGGTCTGGTATAAGGAAAATAAATATGGTCAGGATATCCTTATAAAAATGATAAATAACTCATGAATTAGTATTTGAAATCAGATTTACTGAGTATTAAAAATAAATCAGATCAAGTTATTCTGATAACTCATGAAGGTCCATCCTTAAGCTAGACTACATTTGATCGTTCTCGACATCCATAACCAAAAGTATAAACAGGAAGTGATTATTTAAATAAATTTATTGGTAGGCAAGATATTGTATGTTGGTTGCATGGGCATACTCATTAAGGATCAAAAAATACATTGTAATTCATAAATATATTATAGGATAGGAGGAACATAGATCCTGAACCCAGGACCATTAAAATTAAACCGCTTCATGTATTTCTAACTCCTAAAATAAAACAATCGTTGGCGTCTAAGTAAAAAATCTTATTAAATCCTATGATAATGTATTGTAAATTGATAATAAATTTTGATAAAAAAATTAAAAATTTGTATATAGGATAAATTAAAATAATCTGTTATGAATTCATAAGGTAATATACAAAATACAGTCAATATCTCGAATATTACGGTAAAGGATGATCAAGTTAATGATTTGATGAAGAGTATCGAGAATAAGTTATCGATGTTGGCTTGTGATGATTCTGTTGGTGATTTTTAAAATTCGAAGTTATAATCGCCCAAGAGATAGTTTTTTACTGCTACTAATTAGAAAAAGAATAAGTGGAAGATGAATATTAATGATTTGGAGACATCTATTAGGAAATAAAATAAGGATAGTCCATCTAGGCTTGGTTAATCTAGAATTGTAGCTCGTATAAACTAAATGTAGCACTATTATATGAATAAAATCCAAGAAATGGCTGCCAAATTGTCAAATATGTAATTTGATGTGTAGGATCTTACTTAAAAAAATTAGTAACTTCAGAGATAGAATCAAATGCTAAAACAAAGCCTATCTCGTAAATAAAGATAACAATCATAGATAGTAAATCGTAAATTAGAATAATTGAAATCTGATTTAATATAAAAATTCTCCAGAGAAGCTGAAGAACATTTCTAGCAACATATCAAATAAATGAGGACAATGAATGAATCACTTTTATAAGAAAGAGGGAAAAGAAAATATTTAGAACAATAAATAGCATTATTAAAGACATAAAAAACTAATATTTAATAATTTTATCGAGAATTGTTGTAAAATCACCGTAATTTAATTAGATTAGATATAAAAAAATCATAGAAAACTCATAAAGAACATAAAGAACAGAAAGAACAGCATCATATTTCACATCTATATAACAGTGACGCAGCAAGCAAGAAATCAATAGAATAATAATAGACAAACACAATAAAAAAGAAAACAAAAAAGAAATAGAAACAAAGTCTAGTTAGAAAATCATAAAAATTGACAAATTAATAAATGATACCATATTTAGCAAAGGGAATTCAAGATTTAAAAGATAAATTGAAATTAAATGATTGATTTATTACTAATTTTTTTATATGCATTCATCTACCTTATCCTATCCTATAACTATAATTATGAATAATTTAGATACAACCAAAACATACGCATTAATCCATAAAGGAAGTCAATTAGCACTGTAAGCACCAAATCAAGTAACATATTCTAAAAATTCCCTTGAACTCGGCCCTCCTAATTAAAATAACCCCAATCAAATGTGGATAGTTGAACATAAATAAAAAAATAGATATGAGATTATTTTAGGGTTTCCTGATGTTGTCCTTACTGCGGATGGCACTGATGTGATATTGAAGAAAGGATGGGGAGATAAAGGTCATCAATATTGGTAATTAGATTATTCTAATTCTAATGGAATCAAAATTATGCAATGCAAGCATGATAAATGTTATTTAGGAGTTAATAATCATCGGATAGTTGTGAAGAAAAATCCTTCCTATGATGCCATTGACTATTGGGAGTTCAAATAAGTAACTAAAAATGTTTAATTGAATCGATGTTGCTATTTACGTTGTACTAAAACTAATAAATTATTCGATGTACCAGCTTCACAAGGATCTGAAGGAGTACAGATTTGTATATGGGATGCAAATTATAGATTTAACCAAAGATGGAAAATATATAGAGCAGGGGAAGTTTTTATAATTAAAAGTTTTAAAACAGATTTGAATCTTGATATAGATGGATAGAGATATGCCCATGGTACAAAAATAATTCAATGGCATTCTACTGGAGGGAATAATCAGTTTTGGAAATTTTAAGAAAGAGGTGCTGGAGTTTATAGAATAAGTTCATGGTTTGATCCAAGTTTAGAAATAGGACATAATGGAAAAAATCTGTAAATTTACAAAGGACAGAAATTTTTTTGGAAAGTTTAAGGCCATCTTCCTTAGTTATGATTTTAAATTATAGATCTGTGTCAGTATATTATACATCTTTAAATTTTTGAACTGAAATAGAAAATATATTATAATGGAGAATAGATTAAAGAAATAGTCTCTTGTTATTGAAAATTCCAATTTCCATTGCCATTTAAGAGATACTTTTCAGATCGGCAGTGGCAGATCTCCATTTACTAATCTGAATAATCGAATTTCTGTGTCAAACTCCCGTAATAAATAAAATATTAATCAATCAAAACTTGTCAGGTATATAAATTTTAATAAAGATTCGAGCTAAAGACAGTATTAACAGGATAGAAATCTCTATAATAAAAAAGAAATATCCAAATTGTCCTACAAGGAATATAAATAAATAGACTAACCTAATAAATAAACAACAGTAGAATAAAATCAAAAGAGAATGAAATGAAATGTATTAATTATGAAAAATAATTGAAGCAATTAAAATAGTATTGTCAGAAGATGTTAGAATAAAATAATTAGTATCACATATAGCTTTAAAAAATGAATAATATAAGTTAAAGAATGCATCATTAGAATGAGCAACTTAAATCGAAATTAAAAGTTAGTGAAGAGAAATTGATAAAGAAATAACAATGTTAGCAAGAAATAAATAGATCTAGTAGAAAATATTCGAATTAGAAGATAAAAAATCTAAAAACGACATCTTAGAACAGAAATTATTAAAATTTAGAGAAAGAAAATAATTTTCTAAAATCTCTTTTAGCTTCAACTGAGTAGAAATTAAAGAATTAGCAAGAAAAGTACTTATCTCAATCAATTAAATTGAATCAAATCAGCGAGCATGAGCTTATGATTCAGGGATTAAATAAACAACTATCATTTTCAATGTAAGACAATCAAAAACTTCATAAATTATTAAAATAAAGGACATCTTAGATTAATAAGTGGCAAAAGGTTGCAAGGTAGAGTCAAAATAATATCAGTTTAAAAATTTTGTAAAAACCTCAATGTATTTAAGAAGCAAAATAAGATAAGAACTTAAAGTTAAGTGAATAGGTTTTAAGATTAACTGAAATTCTTTATGAAAAGAACGAACAATTAAAAAATTGGGAGATATACTTTAACTAATTCAAACTAAAATGTTTAGATATTGTTGAAAAAATGAGTAATTCTAACCAAAACCATAATAATTCATCCTTCATAAACTCTCTCCAAAAATAACTAAACTAAATAAAATTCTAACATGCAAAATGCTCTGAAAATTACAAAAGAAAAAATGATGAACTATAAAAAGTAAAAGCAAATTATTCGATCTTAAATAATGATTTAACTGAAATAAATGAACTGAGAACAGTATGTTAAAAACAACAAGTAAAATTTCTCATTATTTTAGAATAGAATAGCCTAAAATTTAAAGCGTATGGAATTATTAAAAGCATTTAATTAGTAATATTAGAATAAGATTTCAATAGAAAGGAGTAAAAATAATGAGATTAGATAAAGTATAACAGAAAAAAAATTAAATAAGCAAAATCAGATGTAGATATCAAGGATACTTTCTAAAGTTACTGAACTGTAATCAACGTAACATATTTTTATATCGAAGAATAAGCTACTTGAACAAAAACTACCAGAATTTATTAACAAAAACATAAAAATAACCCTGATATCGTAAAAATAAACTAAAAGTAAAGGATATGATAGGATATATCGTATATATATATTCGTTAATATTATAAAATTTTAAAATATGAAAAGATAACTCCGCAACAGAAGATCAGCATCAACATGCAGCAATTACAGCCAAAACTCGAGTAGTATGATCCAACTATAACCAGTGGAGAACCAAAAGTAAAAAAAATTAGATTACAACTAAATCTAAAAACAATATTTATTTCATGTATATTCGGAGATGAAACATCATACAAATTGTAATAAAAATGTATAGCCCAGTATACTTAACAAATGGAAATAGGCGTTGAAGATTGCGATAAAATAGTGTCGGGAAATTTTTAATGGGTATAAGGATAATATTATTAATATTAGAACTAATTTGGAGCATATTGAGAATGATAAATGTATGGAGATTAGGAATTTGAAGCAAGCGCATTAGGAATAAATTAAAATTATGGAGAATTAGCTGAATAAGAGGGTTATGGATATGGGTTCACATTTTGGAAGGAAATAACAAGAATATAAATAAACTATATCTAAATTTGTTGATACTCTACACAAATCGCAGAAGAATTGGTCTAAAATATATACTCAGCTGTCAATGAAGGCAAAGAAAACTTAATAGTTGTTAAGAAAAAGAATGGAAATTGATGAGAAAAATTATATTATTTATGAGCAAATTTAGTAATTTGCTACAGGACTATAAAATCAAAATGAAGATTCTTTCAGAAGTATCAATCTCAGTTGTGATTAGTTGACTCACTTCAATAATAAGCTGGAGGAGAGGAGAAATACAATTGATATTTCGTCAATTGAGCAGATATAAGAGGTCGAATAGCCAGCTCCCCAAAATCAGGATAGATTCTAGGACTGTTTGATAAAAATGATATATTGGGGATTCTTCGCATAAAAAAACCAAAAAAACATAAAGAAAATAATCTAAATAATAAAAAACCTCTAAACCCCATAATCCATCATCCACGAACCAATCTTCCCAATCCTAATCTAATCCATAAAAATAAACCTCTAACTCTAAAAAGAAACAAGTATAATCTAATCAAACAATAACTCAGTAATAAATTGCTAAAATCATTCAGGCATCATGATACAAAGTATAGAAAGTTGAAGGATATCTTCTTAATGATGATTTATATTTGAGTATTTTTTAGATGAAATTTAATCTTGTGAAATCAATGCAAAGTATTAAATAATATATTTACTCGAGTTATAATTATTTTATTAAATGAACAAACTTAAGGAAATAGTTATTGAAAGAATTAATAATATGAATGATTTAAAACAAATACTATCAAAATAGTCAATAAATGAAATCACACACTAAAAAAAATATTAACTTCTTCTAGAATATAAAAAAGCTTAGAGAAATCGTAGTTTAAGATAAAATGAGATATTGGTCTCTATGAATAGTTTGGGTTTTAATACTGTTGGCATGTATGAGGAAGTAACTTTTTTTTTATGTAGTTGTATGTTAATAGTGTGGAGATTTGTGCGATTTATGATGAGAAGTTTAGGATGTATGGGGAGAAAAATTAGGTGGATATTAATGAGAATATTAGAGATCTGTATTGTGATTTTTTTAATACTCATGGTTTCAAGAGTAAGTGCCAATACATCAATACTCTTATCCAAAAAGATACGAATTTTATAAGCCCTGCACTGTATTTTGGATGGTTGTCTGAATGGTCAAAAAAAATGTTTTGTTAAACTTTGAAAGATTAAATTTAACAGACTTTCCAATCTCCAGATAAAAGTTTTAGGCCCAATATCCAGCATAGTGTACATGTTATGACAGCACTTGAAAACAAAAAGAAAAATGATCAAATTTTGTTATAGGGAAGTGCAACAGAATGCATTTATGAATTATCCTTTTCAAGTAGAGCCAATGTTTATAGTTTTTTTATTGATGATTTGCAAACTTACTATAAAACTTGTGGATTTTAAGGAGTTGACTATACTTATTTAAAAACTATTAGGAAGAGGATACGAAAAGAAGAATTTTTAAAGCCGACCAATTTAACCAAAGCCATTGAAACCTTAATATCGACAACAGGTAATAAAGAAATATCTAACATAATGAAATAGTATGGGATACAGTACGCTTCAAAAATTGCAAAACAAAAACAGAAATCACCGAATATAAAAGCTACATAATTCCCCAAAAAAATGTCTCCTTTATCTCCAATTAAAAGAAGGATAAGAAATATAACAGATGGAGATGACAGTAAACCGCAAAGCCCACCAACGAAATCAAAAAACTTATCACCAAAATTCTCATAGTTTTTATTCATAAAACCTTAATAAATCGAATAGAAGATAAAGAAGTTAAAAATAATAAATCAAAGGACAATCAGAAATAATATTGAATTTCCAGGAATATGTAAAATAGAAACTTGTAAGAATGATCTGAGGCAATTAATATCGAACAAAAGTTTTAACCTTGCCACCAATAAATAGAGATAAAGGCAAGATTTAGCAGTTCCTTTATAGAAGAAGCTAAAGGATAAAAAATTCTTTAGGTGTTAAAGTATCAAAGTTAAATGTAAGATTTCGGAAGATTAGCAGGCATTATAATAATCATTATTTAAGTCTAATTTTAAAAACTCAAATTATTTTCAGATTAGCTCTTAATATGATGACCAGAATATGAAATTTGCGCAAGCAAAGAGATTTTAGTTGTCGGATCTGAGAAGAAATATCAAAATGGCCATCACAAAAAGAGCTCTACAAATATCCTCTTGATTAATATCAATGATTTTCATTATTTACAATAAGTTCAATGATAAGTAAAAAAAAGATCAACATTTTTTATTATTTTCTAAAAAATTGATCTAATTTTGTTTTAGTACATAAAAATAAAATAAAATTATATGCATCGATCTGCTCACGATAGACTCTTTTAAAAAAGATAAAGGATACTAACTAAATAATAATTAAATGGATTAAGCCCATAGGAAAGATAGTTTGCAGAAGAACAATTCCGTTTAATCTACGCATGTAATAGATTGTTTATTTAGAGTAAATGTCCAGGGTCACAGCTGATATGTCACACAAAAAAAAAGTATTAGAAAACTTGAATACCCGTTAATAAGAGGATTAACAAACAATGAAGGATCAATTTGAGAAACTTAAATATAAGATGGCATCAATAGAGGAAAATAGAAGTAAAAAATTAGATGAAAAGATGAAGAGTTATAAGCAGAATGATTAGAGATGGTTTAACAAACTTAAAGAAATTCAAAGTAAATTCAAGCAGAAGAATAGAGAAGCCATTTAAAAAGCAAAAAAGTATCGATAATAATCATAAAACTATTGGAAAAATAAAGAGAAGAAAATACATGAAGTTTCTAAAACTAATTTCTAGCACTCCAGGACTGCCAAATATGAGAGTGATAGCCTTCATCGAAGTTTTATGGTGGAAAAAAATAAAGATCATCAGAAATATAAGGGTTTAGGAGCTGCCAAAAGGTTAACATTAGAAAATCACCATACTCAAAGAGATAATAATAGCCTCTCAAGAGCTGAAATAGATGCTCAAATAAGATTACACAAAGAAAAATCATAAAATTTACATAAATAAAAATAAAAGTAGACATTCCAAAAAGCGATGTAAAAAATGGCTATGATTGAACAAAAAAGAGCTAAAATAAACAAATAGAAATAGCCAAAATTAATATAGCCAACTAAGCCTAAAATTGTTGATTTATCTCACCCATCACTGAACCAAAAATAAAAGAAATAAAAAGAAAAAAGAAAAAGAACATACCAAGATGCAGGTGTATCAATGAACCACAAAACCCATTCAAAAGGATCCCTTGAAAAATTGATAAAAGATCACCTATAAATAAAGCATCGATTATAAGAATCCGAGGTAATTTAATTAATTAACACAGTTTATGCA
>ERZ724506.315-NODE-315-length-17776-cov-9.353705_pt1 | contig 17776 bp, 8 predicted proteins | sample MGYA00376039_ERZ724506 | MGnify/ENA primary metagenome ERZ724506 (study PRJEB28724, sample SAMN07190887) | wastewater metagenome | isolation source: effluent of sewage treatment plant in Hong Hong | place: USA: Christiansburg, Virginia | collected 2016-03-01 ... | reverse complement strand
CATTAATCTATTATTTCTTGTTCAATTCCAAACTACTATAGAATAATGATGAATTAATTAAAAAGATTATTTTTTTAAACAAATTTATTCATAAGCTCTTTTATTTTAATTTTCAAAACTTAAGCCTTGTCTATAAATAAAAGTATAAAAGAATATAAATAAAGAAATTATTTATTTTTTGAAAAATGATTTAATAGTAAAGTTTAAACATCATTATTTATAATGTTGTTATTCAATAAATACAAAAGTTAAAATAATATAATATCATTTTACTATAAACTTATCTACTGTGAATATTAATTGTCAAATAAAGTTCCTTATAAATATTAGCAAAGATATTATTCATTTTAATAACAAAACAAATAATAATTGTTTATAATTGCCTTCAAAGAAAAATTATTATTATCTTTAAATTTAAATAGAGATAGTTTTTATTTAATTTCAAATGGATTCAGTTTACAAAATATAATCTCCACGGATTAATCCTCTATATATAACTCCAAATGATCTTAAAATATTTTTCAATATACAATATACATTTTTAATAACTCTTCCTAAACATATTTTTAGATTTCATCAAAGACTTACTCAAATATATTATTGCAATTTTAAACCTATAAAACTTTCTTTAAATTATTGCTCAATTTATTCACATCGAGATTAATTAAGTTTATAAACCAATTTGGATCTCCTTTTAAATTAAATCAGATGTCTTGCATACTTATAATCAATTTATGATCTACAAATTCAAAGGGTATAATTTAGTTAAGTTAATTAAGCTCATTTTAATTTAATTCTTCATCAAATTAATTTAATAAACATTATTTTTAATTTTAATAAATATTGTACAATTTGGCTATTTCATTTGCTTAATATAAATCAAAGTTTTCTTTTATAAATTATGTAAACAATTATTAAACATTGAATTTTTAGTTATGTTTATGAAAAGCTTTGATTTTATCTTTTAAAGAATTTATTTCTTAAACATTGATATTATATTAATTATCGAAAAGTTTTTGTTTATTTTGCAAATAAAATTCTGTAAATATATAAAAAACATTTTGCTTATTATTATTATCCACTTTCTTCTAATCAAGAACTTTTTTTACTTATAATAATAAATTTACATAAAGTAACTATATTGAGTCTTAGTATGGTAGCACTTCTTTTTATATAATTTTGCTGAGATCTATATCAATAAATTTAACTAATTTATGCTTTATTGAGCATTTTTATTTGTCTTCGCAGTTTTAAATTATTTATTCTAGCATGCCCAAAAGCTTATCACTTGTTTAAATCTCAAACATTATAAACTTATTATTTCTATTTAAATCTTGATAAAATAAAATATAATATAATAATATTTATTAGTTTTTTGGATAAAGCATTCCATTAATGGTAGCTGCAATAATTCCCATCAACAAAAACAATACGCAAAGGTATCCTGCTGTTCCTTTATTGGGTCCATTTTGTCTTTGAATTGCACTATAGAAAATATTATTGGTATTATATCCGTTTATCAGACCCATTAGCAAAACTATTGCCGCCTAAAGTTTTTGATTCTAAATCCAACTACCTGAAATTGTGAAGTATAAATAAGCATAGTAATAAACAGATATTAATGGAAAGAAAATACTTATTAAATAAGTTATTCCCATTGATTTTATAGTTACTCTAGCCGGAATAAATTTCCCTAAAAAATCTCCTATGTTGAACATAAGCATGTAAAAAGGTATGCTGAAAACATAGTCTCTATTAATTAAACTTGATTATATTGTAAAGTAAACTAGATTTACTAACACAAAAAAATACTGAGTAAATATAGTAAAGTAAACATCAATACCTTCTAATACTATCTATATCATAGATTTCTATTAAATTTCGACCTTAACCTCATTACCACCAAAATCCTATTCTATTTAGCTCTCAGGCCAAGACATTAATTTGGGAAACTTTCTATGATAAATAATAATCAACAAAATAGAGCCAATAGCCATTAAGCAATATACTATCAGAAAATACATCATAATCTTAAAATCTATATCAAGTCTTTCAGCAAAAGTTAAACTGTAGTAATCATTTTTCTTCCCTTGATCTCCTCTCATTAAACCTAAGTATAAACTAAAACTTATTAAGGATATGAAAAATCCATTAAAACCATTTCCTGCATTAAACTCATTAACATTTTATTAAGTTAGACTTGATATAATTTTACAAAACTCTGATTAAACACAGTTCTAAGAAACCCCATTTAAAAACATGAAAATCAAAAAAATAACATGAGCAGCATTGAACATAGTTAGATTCTCCGGTAGATCGGTACCGGCTGGAATTTTCTATGTAAATATTTTGAAGAAGAAAACCAAAATTATCATCAGTCCAAAAGATATTATCATATTTCCTAGTATATATTTAAAGGGGTTAATTTTTTTGAATATCTTTCTAGCAAATAAGAAAGAAAGTACCTGCCCAGCCATATATAGAAACTAGAATACATTTTAGAACTAACTATATAATGCCAAATTGTTAAAGTATTATGTAGTGTTAAGTATAACATTCCAGTTCATCAGCCCATAGCCGCCCATAAAGAAGCACAAAAGGGACTTAAATAAACTTTCAGATAACAAGCTTTTCATTTATAATTATAAATTCTATTTTCTGAAGTAGTAATTAAATTTGACAAAACTAAATAATATTTATAATTTTTATGAATATTTAAAAGATTTAATAAAAGTTAAAATTAGAGAATTAAAAACTCATCGATGAGTTTAGAGATAAGGTCTCAAATAATCCTTAATTATAAAAAACAGGAATTATAGATCAAATAAAATCCAGGATATTCAATTAAACAGGGGCGGATAAATTCTAAGATATAGCACAATATTAAGGGGATACAGATTAAAGCGGAAAAAAATCAGGAAACGGAATAATTGAGTTTCAAAATGGAGACTACTATTTAGGAGAGTGGTCTGATGACAAGTTTCATGGTCAAGGCATTTACATATTTAAAAACTAAGAAAGGTATTAAGGCTAACTGGTTGATGGTTTAAGAGAAGGACAAGGAAATTTCTACTACCTAGATGGATGAGTATTTGAAGGGCAGTGGAGCAAAAATAACAAAAAAGGTTAAGGTATTTTGACTTTCTAAAATGGAAGCTATTATTAGGGAGAATTTTGAGATGGTGTTTTTGATGGAGAAGGACAAATGATATATTATTATGGAGACCAATATAAGGGATAGTTTTGACTAGGTAAAAAAGAAGGACTTGGATTTCTATATTATTTTAATTAGTCTATTTATGAAGGAGAATGGATTAATGATTATGCACATGGCCATGGCAAACTATCCTATCAGAATGGAGACGAATATGTTGGTGATTTTATTTAAGGTTTTAAATAAGGCTCAGGTAAATATACTTTTTAGGATGGTAGTTTTTATGATGGAGAGTGGCTAATGGATTGCAGATCTGGGTATGGGGTTTTGTTGTACATTAATGGAGATAAATATGTAGGTTATTGGCAAAATGATCTAAGAAATGGTTAAGGAGTTTATTAGAGTGTACAAGGCTATGAGTACTGAGGTGAATATGTTAATGATAATAAAAATGGATATGGATAATTAATATATCCTAATGGGGCTTAATATGTTGGATATTTCTGAAATGATAAACTTGATGGCTAGGGATTAATTAAATTCTGCACCTAAGACACATATGAGGGTTTAATAGAGAATAATAAACTTTAGGGGAAAGGAAAATATTAATGGAAATCAGGTGATATTTTTATAGGGAGTTTTTAAGACAATGAAATTAAAAAAGGAACTCTTTAGGATTTTAAAGGAAAAACAAATTTTATTGAGAATCTTTTATAGTAATAATTTATAATTATAATAGAAATAATGGTGGATGTTTGGTTAGTTATACTTACAGTAATTTTCTCAATAATATGTCTTGGAGTCTCTCTATTCATTTTGTTATTATTTACAGACCGTAGTGAAGAAGGAACTTTTCTTGTATGGGCAGGAAGATTAGTGGTTGTTTTTAACATATTCATGGTAGTTAGTTTTTTAGCTACCATTCCGTTAGACATATCTAATTCATGATTAGATTTAAATGACCAGTTAAATGTTAATGGATTATAGAAAATACTGCTAATAGTATTATTTGTAACATTTGCTTTTATTACCCCATTTTTTATACTGCTATATGAAACTGATGAAGATAAAAGTATAATTAGAAGAGTATTTGACACTATTTTGCTCTTTTTTATCTTCGGACTTTTTATATTAACCTTTTCTTTGATAGCGTTCTTGGCAATGAAACAGATTACAGTCTAAGATACTAATACTTCTATTAATTAAACAATATCTAGTTTTCTAGGGACAACTGCTATTTTGGATTCAAACAACCAGTATACATTATATGTTCCTGGTTATGTTTAAATCATAGCTTTTTGGGTACTTTTGGGGTGGTTTGTTTTTGTTTAATATTTTGGAATCGGCTTGATTGCCTTGCCCATGGACTTAATTATGGATTTCTTTTAAAGACCAAAGCCTGTGACAGCAGTTTAATTAGCTTAATAGAAAGTTACAATTAGAAGAAGATTAGAGGAGCTTATGCAATATATAGCTTAATTGAAAGAGTAGCCTTCAGAAGACACTACTGGATTATCTTTTGTTGAAAAACTGAAAATTTGAAAAGACTAATAATAAAAACTGAATAATCTTAAAGAAGAATATCTTCTAGTTAAATAAGAGTATGAATTATTTTTAGAATAAGAGAACTTTAAAGTCAATATGGTTGTTGTTTATCTAAAATTAATATTAGGATGCTTATTAATGATATTTACTTTTATGATTATGTTCTAGATGTTATTCTATGTATTAATTAGACCTAAGGGGTAGCCATATTCATAATTTCTAAACTCAGCTTTATTTTGGCTAGAGTTTTCAGTAGCTTGATTTTTAGCTATGATATTCTTGTTGTTGATAATAGTTTATTTGATTGCTTGTATTTTTAAAGGAAATATTAAATTTGGTTTTTGAATACTGTTTTTTTTTCCTGTTTACATTATTGAATGAAATGGAACACTTTTAAACTCATTTCTATTTAACACCTTATTGCTAGCCGTTTCTGCACCGCCGGCAGCACATTTTTTATCAATAATATTTCAATCATATTTTGTATCAACAAGTACACTATACATTTTTGGAGTTATTTTTGCAAACATGCCTTTTTTTTCTTGGTTTTTCAGAAATAATATCTTTATATACATTTTATATGGTTGGATTTTGCTGACTTTTATATATATGCTCTTTAAAAGAAACAAAAAGAGACTCAATTTAGAAGAAATGTTTGAAAAAAGAAAACAACTAGAGGGAGCTAAAAAAGAAACATAAACAATAAATACAAATAAATAACCTTTATCAATTAGTTATTTAAAAATAATCTTGCTTATATTTGAAAATAAAATGAATAAAATTATTATTTCTTTTTTTGTAAAGCTCATGAAGATGTATAAATACCAAAATCACTTGGAGCTTGATAATAACCAGGGCCTACTTCTTTGTACTATATTTTATCATGAGGATGTATTTCTCTGGCAATCTTAACCTAAGAGACCCCTTTATATTTTGAGTTCGAAAACTTTCCCTTTGAATTTATCTAGTAAGTAAAATCATATTATATTTCGGGCAAGTGTTTTTAATTTTCATATTCTGGATGTCTTTTTATTTTGTCAGCTATCGGTTGCTTAATTAGTGTTCATCCCATTTGCTTGTACACAGAGTTAAATAGTCCATTGTCTTTTCCAAATTAAGATTTAGCCTCATATTAACCCGGACCAATAACTATTTACTTGCTTTTTGGAGAATATTTGCGTTTCATGACAAACTTTCCAGATTTAAGCTGAGAGACATCGGTGTTATATTATCCTGGTCCAGGAAATTTCTTTAGATCTTTAATGTCTACTGCGCCAACAATTTTGCATTTGTCTCTTGATAAACCAAAGCCAATTTATTTTGATTTGTTTTTTAAGTTCTGATCAATTTCAGATAAAATATGATAGTCTTGGGGCCCTTTAGCTTATGATTTGTTACCAAGATCAAAAAGACGGTTTCCGACACCAAAAGAAGTGGCTCTTTGACTTCAATACATCTTCTCTGGTATCGAATACAGAGCATCCGTTTTTCCATTTTTATTGTTATTATTTTCAAATCTTTTAGACTTGGGAAAAGCCCATGTTTGTTTAGATGTTGAGGTATTTAGAGGAAAATCGTGGATCTATTTAAAATTACTAGCAGTCACGAGATATGAGGTCTGGGAATAAGGCATTATAATTCAAATTTTAAATTATAATTATTTAAATTTCAAGTATTTATTTCAGCTCTAGATTTAATTTATGGATTTATATTGTTTGCTTAAGAAGTGTAGTCTCCTTACTTCCGACTATGTTAATAAATTGCTCATAAATTCCAATAAAATTGTCGTTAAGATTTTTGAAGATTTTTTTTTATAGATTTGGATTATTAAAGCTTTGCTTAATTTGCCCTTTTATTGAACTGAATATAATTTATAGATTTGTATTTAGTTCTTTAATAATTTCTTCTGTTTCTTTCGTGGTTAGCTTTTGATCCTAAGTATAAATATAAATTGACTTGAACTTATTTTAAATAATGTTTAAATTAAACTAGTCGAAAATTCAGTCCATTTTTATCTCCATCTCATAAATAATTTCTTTTTAAATAAGATTTTAGTTTTTGGATTATTCTATAAAGTTATTGTAGAACTTAACGATTAGAATTTTCTATTATTGTTCTTCAGCTATTTATTTAGACAAACTAAATATGAATGTAAATAGTTTTTCAATAAATTAATTTTGGAACAAAATAATGTCATAGTTTTGGCAGTATTTTTGGTCTATTATGTATTATAAGGTGCTCAATAATTCAATAATATTTCATGGGCACTAGTCCTCATTAATGAAGTTAATTAATGAGGAGTATTCTTTTTTGAGTTTTATTTAAAGCTAATCAACAATCAAGTAATTTAATTCTAGATATTTTTTTTTTATACTATCCTCTATATAAATAAAGAACTGCTCCAAAGCTGAGAATCATTTTGATCTTAAATCCTCTTTAATATCTTAAGTAATTTAATTAATAATCAACATTGTTTATATATCATTGATATCACTAATGAGCCCCTTTAGCTTTTCTAAAGAAAATGAAATGCTATCTTAAAAAACAGTGGCATAAAATACTAAGCATTCTTCATTTTGTAAACAGAAAAAATTCTAATCAAAAGTATATTCTTATATAATTGTAGAGACAATTGTGCTTAACAAAAACTAATATATATTCTCTATATTATACTTTCTATTTGATGAAATGTCCACCAAGAAATTCTATTTATCCTTAACATATTTATATTTGATTTCAAAAATATTTTAGTTGTTATTTTTCTAAGCAACAATAAGTTAAAATAAATCAGCGCTTTGTCTATGCTCAAAGTTAGATACTTTTAAGGCACCTATGATAAGATTTTTAAACAAAGAAAAGTAAATTTTTGTCATTATTTTTGAATATGCTAAAGACAACTCAAAATAGATATTTTGTGCAAATTCCTTCAGAAAATAAAATAACTTTCGGTATTGTATTAAATAGTTTTGCTGAATGATTTATACATTTGTATTCTATGTTTTTAATTAGTTATATTAGGAATAAATGAAGTCTCTTATTCTTTAAATAACCTTATCTTTTAATCTATCCAACTCTGGCTATAGTTCTAAAATTGATGGAGACTCCTAAGGGTATTGTTTTATATTAGTTAGTTTTTAATAAAAAATCATTAAATTTTAGCAGAATATATCATCAATAGGCTTAATAAGTAAGTCTTCTATTATTTAAGGATCTATAAGAATGTTGTTAATATAATTATTATATTCTTTTTCTAATAATTTGTTATCTTCCAATTGTTTTGTATAGTTTTCAGATTATTCATAAATAGTCTCCATATCTTGTTGAGTTACATTAAAGTCTTTGGTAAAATTGCTTAATACATCCTAAAGGTCCTTTAATATAGTTTAGGTTTCATTTATTTCTATGGCAAGTTCCTCTGTATCTTTTTATACGATCAAGTAATCTTTAATAATATCTTGCTCTACATTTAAAATATCCTTCTCTAAATTGGTTGTGATCTACTTTAAGTCTGGAGTCTATTCACCTATATTCAAATCATTAAGAAATTATAGAGTTTCTTAGTTCAAATATTTCTCTAATGTTACTTATTTTATTGCTGGCTACATTATAATTAAATTAAAACTAATTAAGAAGATTATTATCTATAATCTCATTCAGCTTAAGAGTAGTTAGTAGAAAAAGAGCACTTTCGAAGCTGCTTAAAATATATCCATTAATTCCTTTAAGTTTTTCTGGATCTACAAATCATCTTACAATGCTTATTAGTTTACTCTAGTTTTTTGCTCAGAAAATTTACATTAGCAAATGTTATTATAAACATTATTAGTTTTGTTATCTCATTACTACTTAATAAATTATCAGTCAGATCTTTTGAGATTACTATTAAAATATCATATGGAGTTCTTCAAAAGACTTATCATGAGCTCGGGTTCATTTATATGCTCTATTTCCCTTAGCTCTTTTTATTATACATGCTATTGATTATATTATTATTCCCATTTTATAGTACTATGTATTAATGCCTAGAATATTAAAAGTTAAGAAATTTTAAAGAATTTATAGTTTTTTAATTAGTGATTTGTTTTGCAATAAATCTTAATTGTTAATGTTTAAAATCCTTGCCGATAGTTTTTTAAATACTATGGCTTGAATCATTTAGTTTATTCTCTTTTGTTCAAATCTAAGTTAGAGTCTAAATATTTATTACTATTGAAAAATTGTTTAAAATATTTCTTAGTCACTAAGTTTTTCTCTAACTTTCATTTAGTATACCTTGCTTTTAAAGTTAAAATAAATATCTTCTTTTTTTATAGCTTCGTTTTGAAACTCTTTTATCAATAAGTCTTCATTAAAATGGCTAATAAACTCTTTCTTTAACCCTTTTTTTTTCTTGTATATTTCATACTCGTTTTGATCAACATCAAGTATAATTGGTCTCTTTATTTTATTTAGAGATTTCTTTCATGCTCTATACTGATCCTCATCTCGCATTGTATAAGAACTCTAATTATTTATAGTTCCCTATATAAGGAGTCATTTTAGGACTCAATTTTCTTTTTCTAAATGCTCTATTCTTCTCTATAACAGCTCTATTTAGTCTAAAAGCATATAAATTATAAAAAATCCTAACAGATTAACTTTAAAATAAATAGAACTTAATTAATATAAAAAATTAAAATCAAAATTGTCCTTTAAATTATTACTCAAAGGAAATAAGGAAGTATGAATCTGGGATTAAGACTCATGGCACTTTTTGGTACCTCCTTGAAAGTTTTGAAGTTTCTCTGCATGTTCTCGTCTAATTACAAAATGGCCGCAAGATTACCACATCAGTAGAAGTAATTTGGAGCGGACCATACAGTAACTAAAGTATCACCTTAAAACCAGTACTAGTATCCCTCTTACACCAACTAATGGGCTCTTACTATCAATTCAAGACCATTCACTCTATTAAATTCTTGGACCTAATTTTATCCAAATAACCATCCAGCTCCTCTATTAGACATTGTCCAACTACTAACATTGTCAGGATCTGACCACATAAGGTCACAGAATGGCCCTTCATGAGGTATCTCAATATTCCTTTGAATAGTTCTGATTTTATCTATTGTTCTAATTAACGGAGACAATCCTCCATGAATACACAAAACTTTATCATCTATTACAGCAGCAAGAGGAAGGTAGTCAAACACATCCATAAACATTTTCCAAGGATTTGAATTTCCATATTTTTGACTAATTTCATCCATAAAACCATAAACCATTGTTATTTATCTAGACTCGTGGTTTCCTCTTAATAAGGTTATGTGAGAAGGATATTTGATCTTGTAGAGAATAAGAAGCTCTATTGTCTCTACTGAATTATAACCTCAATCAACATAGTCTCCAATAAACACGTAATTAGTGTAGGGCAATTAACCTCCTATTTCAAATAGCTCAAGAAGGTCGTAAAACTATCCATGAATATCTCCACATAATGTTGCAGGAGAACTTACTGGCTATACATTTGACTCTTCAATAAGTATTTCTTTTACTTTTTCACAGCAAGTTTATAAGATGGATTCCTCTATAATCTTTCCTTCTTTAATGCTGTCTATCAAAAAGTCTATATTCATTTTATAAATTATAGATTTTATTATTTAAAAATATGAAAAACATTTTATTAATTGAGAACTGCTTTGACTTATACTAAATAGACTAACACGTGGAGGCAAATCGAGTAATAGATAAGTTAGTTATTGATTTATAATTGTATGATAAATAGCCTAGCTTTAAGACAGTAATAAATAGACACCTTGATTATAATAATATAGAGACTTGAATTTAAAAAGCTTTATTTAAATATCTCATACAATTTAGATTTGACAGACAACGCTATTGCGAGGTTATTATAAGTGATAAGTACACACAACGAGATAGAGAAATTAAGTGTATTTTTAACAGAGTAAAATAAAAAGAGATTAGGTAGGCATCCAAGCAATTTAATAACTAGTTAGTCTTTTAAGTGAGTTGTGATTAGAAAAATTTATAATTGGACTATCAAATACAAAAATTAACGATAATTTATTAAAAATGTTGCTGTAATAAATTAGCATTAAAAAATATAAAAAGGTTTTTATTGGCCTGTAAAATGCTTCTTAATTAACAAGGGAGTCAATATAAGAAATCAATACATTTATTTAGTAAATTAAATGCGATAAATTATCTTTAAATTTAATGTATAATAACTGGTTTTAAAATAGTGATTTTTTGACAAGCCAGGAATTGCTATTTTAAAGAGATGAGATTAAAGAAATTAATATTAATTTTAATAAAATAAAAAGCAAAGAAATTATTTAATAATAAACTAATTATTTAGCATTGATATTCCTCCTAAAAATGATTTTGGATCAGGAACATCTCCATTGAACTTTGCATTGCTAAAATCCATATTGGGATTTTCTTACTAAAATCTTTCTATAAGAAGTTTTTTTCTCTCCTCATCTTTAAGAAATTGATCTTATTAAGTGTGCGCTTTAAATATACCATCCCAAACCTCTGCATACATAACCTTAGTTAAATATATTATCAGCTCCCCATCTTCAATGGTCCAATAACTATCTTTTGGATTTACACTCTTTAACAATTCCTCTTATAGATATCATTATGGGTTTCCCTATAATCCAACCTCTAATCAATCTACTTTTATTTTTACTTCAACTTTAATTGTGACGAAATCACAACCATATTTTTCTTTATTTTATTTTTCATATTTACTAATAGCAACTTCTGGAAGTTTAATATAGACCATTATATCTCAAAGAGTTTGACTCCACTCATAGACAAGTTAGTCTTTATAATGATAAGCTCTTCTGGTCTCAGACATATTATAATTAGATCATTTTTAATTATAAACAAAAATGATTTTAACCTTTTAAAATCTTAAAATTCTTTTCGATAAAATAAAAAACAAATTTGCTAAATGAAGAAAAATGATAAGCTTTATTAGTTCTTTTGATTTAGATTCAATTTGTGCAATTAAGATATTTACTGTAATATAAAAAGAGTATAATTTAAACAGAAGGAATTTAGTACTAAATAACACCTGTTAATATGATCAGTGAATTAGAAATTAAATTAGAAGAATTTGTAAAAAATGAAGATTTTGAGTTTATATTTTTGGTAAACTGCGGAGGCTCTTTAGATTTAAATAAAAGTTTACAATAATGAGTTTCAAAGCAGAAAATAGTTTTAATAGACAGTCATTGACCATACAATCATTTAAATATAACCTCTTAAAGCAAAAGTATTATCATAATAGATGATAATAAAATTGATTTGCAGAGCTGTCCTACAGATGAGGAAATAAAAAATGTTTAGAATAATTATATTGATTAAGAAGTGGAGGAAAGCTTAGAGGAGATAAATAGTGAAGATGAAGCCATATAGAAAATATAGAAGTACAATAAAAATTCAGAAGATAATGATGAAAATGAAGAAAATGATTAGTTATTTTAAAAAGAAAAATTGGAAATAGAAATAGAAACACTTAATTAAGATTAAAAATATTTACAGCCATAAAATAATAATGAAAATGATGAAGAAGAAGACACAGAGAAAGTATAAGTCAAAAGAAAAAAATAAGTTAAATAATAGCAAAAAGAAAATCGATTATGAATAATAGAAAAGATAAATAATTACTATTAAGGAACTTTTACTGGAAAACCAGTAACGGAATCAGTTTACTACTTAGCCAAACTTCTAAATAGAGAGTCAAATTATTTTCTATGGCTTTGGATACTTGGACTAACTGATTAGAAAATATAACATAAAATAAATCATCTTTAATTTGAGAAATGCTGTCTTTAATTAGAGAAGGAGGTAATTAGGTTAAATATCTTTAATTGAAATGGACTTTAGGAATCTGAGGCTCAATTACCAATAGGTAAAATAAGATCAACAAAATAACTAGATTTGATACTTTTGTAATATTGGAGCCTATATGATTCATTACTATATTCTGAAAGCACAGTTCCTGTTTTATGAACTTGGCATGAGCAGGGAATAGGAAAGCTATAGGAATTGATTCTGAAGCTAGGTATTCCTTTATAATAATCTTAATAGCTATACTAATATTTAAGCCCTTAATATTGAAAAGATATAATCAATAAAGTATTGTATCTTAATGAGTACTTTTAGTTTCAGAATATAGCCGTAAATGTTTTTTAGTATCAAGTAGACAATTGAAGTTTATATAATTCAAATGATATTGCTTTTGTTATAAACAATGTTTTAAATAGCTCAAACAATTTTTAAAATGAAGTTCTTAAAATAGGACATGATAATAAAAATCAATAACATATTGATGATGAATAAATAAGGTTAAACTCTATAAGTAACTATTGGACAACATATAACAAACTCTTGGGCAACGACTCTGACTATATTAAAACAGGCATACAGTTTGCCATATAGTAATAGATTTTTGTAGTCAAGCTAGTTTTTGAAGTGCTTTAAAGCAATATCATTAAATCGTTTTCTTAATTCTAACTTGTTATTTTAAATAAAGAAAAAATGTTTAAAGATATTATAGTTTCCTATAGTCTATTAGAGACCATTGCAAATCTCTTAATTGTGATTAAATATGAGTTATTAAAAACAGCTTACAAATAGTAGAAGAAAGACATGGAGCCAAAACCTAAGCCTATGGTTATAGCAGTAAATGATGAATCAAAGAGTTGCTATATTATTCTAGGATCAAATGGTCAGATTACTTCTCATACTGCAAAGACCAAGAAAAAGTAAAATAATAAGCTCTTTTGGGAATAGATTTAAAGAGGCTGCAGAAAAATGTAAAGCTAGATTCTCTTGTGAATCATTCGACAGCTAATTAATTGAAATTCATAAACATGATTTTGAGGCGTTCCAAGATGCTCTTACAAACTAATTAAACTTATAAATTTATTATTTATTTATTATAATTTTTTAAATGAATAACTGCTAGGATATTAAGCTTAGTAGACTGTTTTTATAATCCAAAGAAATATAATTATTATACATTGAAATTTACTTGGATATGAATATTCTTTTTATTGATAAAGTGTTTAATAAAAACTTGTGCCTAATTGTTTGCTCTAATAGCTTAATCTTTTATGATTATTGAAGCATTCAAAAAGAGTTTTATAAAATTCCTTATCAAAAAATAAAATAGCTAGAAAATTCTGAATATATTTAATTTTAAACAGATTTAATTATTCAGGGTGGTAATTAACAGCCAATAGGGGGTTTTTGAAACATTTAATCTTAAGAATAAAATAGTGAAAAATATTGGATGAGTGTTAAAATAAAAGCTGTATAAGATTAATAAAAAATATATTAGATGATAGTTGACTTAATATAATAATGCAATTAAATATAGGTCTTCGATTCTTTTTAAAAAGATAAAAGAGTGCAAATTTTATAAAATTATATGACAAAATTTTAATAATAAAAAAATGAAATTATATGCAATAGAATAAGACCACTTCTAAATGAGTATTATCTTTATTAAATTTTAGACAATTTATTATTAATAAAAAAGTACCAAAAAAATTATTATTAATAAAAATAATAAACAATCAATATAGAAGAGATTAACTTAATTAAAATTCACAGATATAATTATTAATACAATTCAGTCTTATTTGTTCATAAAAACAAAGAGTATATTTTTTAATTTGATAATTAATAATAAGCTGAGTAATTTCAAAACTAGATAATTAATAAAAATCCATAGGCTTAATTTTAATAAGATAAATTATGGTTACTTTAAAAACAATGGACAAATAAAGAACTTACAAACTATGAATATTTAATAATTATTAACTAATATGCTTCCTGAAGCTGATAAGACTATACTCAATATCCTATATTTCCTCATTTGGTTAATTAATATAGTTTAGATAAACTAGACATGAACTAAATAAGCACTTTTTGAGACTTAGCTTAGCCAATTGGAGCCTTGAATTATGAACGCTTAATATTTTTTTAGAATAGAATGAAGTAACTACCAAAATAAGAATAGTTTTTGTACGGTACTCATTATTCAAATCCAGGTTACGTAATAGGATATTTATTCAGAAAAAATCCAATACTCATGCTGCATTTACAAAACGGAAAATTTGATTTACCTGATTGACTGTTTTACAGTATAGAACATGAATATTTTACTTGCAATGAATCTTAAACATGTGTTCGCGAATTAATACCAGAGTTCTATGAAAATTTAGATAGTTTTTTAATTAACAAATATTGTTTAGACTTAGGATATAAATAAAATGGATAGAAAGTTAACAATGTAATTCTGCCAAAATGGGCTAAGAATTATTAAGAGTATTTAGAGATTAATTAACAAATATTAGAAAGTGATTATGTTAGTGACAATCTTCACTTATGGATTGATTTAATATTTGGTTTTAAATAATAAGGCATTGAAGCTATTAAGGCCAATAATTTATTTATGTAGTCATGTTATGAAATAAACAGCTCTCAGATTTAAGAAAGAGATATAATTAATGAGTATGGATAATGCCCTATATAAATATTTAAATTACCACATCCAAAAAGAAAATCAAATTAATAATTTTATAATGATAAAATATTATAATTATTAATCTATCACATACTAATTTATTGTATTATTTTTTCTTGGCCTGCCTCTTTGTCATCTTTATAAATCAAAATCTTAGTCTAGATCATCTGGCTAGTTTTTCCTATTTTCAAAACAAAAATTACAGTATTACCCTTGTTGCAAACAAGATAAGCAATATTTACTTTAGCATTCTAAGCAATCTTTGAGAACTTTCTTTTGACAATTAAAACAATAATTTTTGTTACACTAAAGACATTGCTTTCTCGAAACCTCGCATGCTAGTTTTTAACATTTGTCGCATTTGGTTCCAAATACACTCTCTTGTTCCTGTAATCAAATAGTTAGATATTATATTAAGCCTTAAACTTTTTAGATTTTTTACTCTATAGTGCCCATATTATTTTCATAAAAAATATATAGGCATTTCTCTTCACTATGTTCTCATTTATCTTTTTTACTTAATTAGGTCTGACATTTATCACAAAATACCAAAATAAAGTCACAAATCTAATAATGCTCTTCTTGGTCTTTAAGACATAGATTTTATTTACAGCCCTCGCATTAAATTATTTTGAATGGACATTTATCTTAGTGGTTATTTATAATAGACTAATAGAATACATCTCCGCAATACTCACAACTAATTTACTTATACTAACATTCTTATTGATGTTTTTTGAATTATTATCATTCAATTAGGATCTTGCACTTATCATATGAACATGAAAGCTATTCAAATTAGCACTCATGTTGAGAAAAGTTATCATATAACAAAATATCTTAGCATCCTTTAGGTTATAAAGGGCAGTAAAACTTTAGTCATGAAAGAATTTTTAATACTATTTTATGAGGGTCTTGCAAATTAAAAAGCTTTCCGCAAATACAATTATTTTAATTTTAGTTAGTGTAGTTTAATATACAGTCCTTACAAAACACATTATCACATTAGCTACAGTCTCTTGGCTATATCAGTACCCCTGAACAAATTTTGCAAAATACTTCTTAAGCATATATTTGCTTTTCTTAATCCATTAGTAATGTTTTCATATATTATCCTTATGTTTTGATAACTTAGGCTTTTTAGTCAAAAGTCATTACTATTTAAATTAAGTAGATTTTAATTTAACAGAGTTCAAAAATTGGAATATTAATTTAATAAATAAATAAATAATGGGCAAAAGAAAAAAACAAACTGAAAATTAAAAATAAATCAAATTAGACTTCGGCAAAGAATTACAAAAAAGTTTATCTAAGAAAATGGGCTTTAGCATAAAATCACCAGATATTTAAAACGACTAAGAAATTTAAATTTGAAATTAATAGTAAAAAAGTTTAATGGAGATAAATTTAAATTAATATTTAATAGAAAACAAAGATAAATTTGAAAGTATATAATTAAAAAAAGTATTTTTTACTAACTCATGATTGGTTTTCTTATTCAATTGTAATTTAGTTGAATAAGGTTTAAAAATAAATTTATTAGTTTTTTTATTTAATTAAAAAATTGAATCTTCTGCATTTTCTAAAAAAGAAATACTTGGGCTAAATTATGGAATCAAAAAGTAATTTTATATCATAAGAACTGCTGAAAACATATTTAACTTTTTATTTGAAAAGGACTTAAAAAATATAGACAACCAAGTTGAGATAAGTGAAGATAATGTTTTATTAATGGATGAAAAGATAGATAATTTTATTGATTTAGTTTAAATTAGGTAACACTTTTTCTTTATTAAATAAGAATGTATTTTTGTGGCTATACCCTATGTCAATAATGAAGAGTATAGCTTTTATAAATGATTTTGATCTATAAACTATGTCACAAAGGATGAAATAAAAAGCTACTCATATGATAACAGTACAATATTTTTGAATTACAAAGAATATTTTGTAATATATGACATGAAAAAATATAAGTACAAATTGGATAAATTTAAAGTAAACAATATTAAGGCAATTAAAAGTGGGTATAAACTAAACAAATTTGTTATTATGATTGAGGATGACGACGATCAATTGTATTTGCACTTTTGTGATAAGCACAATGAGAAAAGTTTAGAAAAATTAAATTTTAAACTAAAATACTTTATCACAAATAATAATTAGCAAAACTATGGAAACTTTATTGTAGTTTCCCAGAAAGATGATTTTTACTGATTTGATCATGGGATGAATAAGTTAATTAAATTATAAAATGTTAAATTATTAAATGATTAGTAGCAGATTATACTAATAAATAACCATTTATTATAAATAAATTAAAATCAATAATGTGAGGTTGTAATAAACTAATAAGATATTCTCTTTAATTAATATAATTTTAATAAATATTATAATGACTAAATTTGTGATAATATTATTTATTTTATGATTAATAAAGTAAATATTTATATTTCCGTTTGATAGCAAATATTACTCTTTGTCCTAACCATATATTTATTAAAAAGGAGATATATAGATAGACATAT
>ERZ724506.313-NODE-313-length-17835-cov-3.245107_pt1 | contig 17835 bp, 13 predicted proteins | sample MGYA00376039_ERZ724506 | MGnify/ENA primary metagenome ERZ724506 (study PRJEB28724, sample SAMN07190887) | wastewater metagenome | isolation source: effluent of sewage treatment plant in Hong Hong | place: USA: Christiansburg, Virginia | collected 2016-03-01 ... | reverse complement strand
CATCGAATCTGGGCTGTTTGGAACCTGTGTATTCTAAATGTTTATTAAAACTTAATTTGAGGGCTTCTTTGTTGGTGTTATACTCCCCTGGGCCAATTGGAATGTCATTGCTCTTGCTGGAAAATCTATCGACTTTTGATTTAAAATAATGATTATCTAAATAGGCGATGATATACTTTTTTCCCTTTTTCTTTGATCTGTATGCGATGTTTCTTGGGATCTTGATTTGTCTCCACTGAAAGAAACAAGCTATTTTTTATTCTCTTCACGATTATATGGTTTTAATTGCGATTAATAGAAGTTTTTCTTTATTTTTATGTATTTTTGCTTCTTATGTTTCGATTTTTATACGGTATAGGAACCTGGTCCAGGCTAAATAACTTAATATTTACTGTCTCGTTGATTTGAGTTCCAAAATTAAATGTTCTGCTATTCCCTGAACCAAATATTGGAGGACAGTTTCCTTTTGGATTCACTGGCTACATAGACTTCATTGACTCAATTTTATAAGAGCCTGGTCCTGGGTTCTTATTATTATTTGTTTATTTTTAACTTCTGGCAATATATCCTCCATGCAATTTACCCTGCGTATCCACTTGATAGGCTCCAGGTCCTACTTATTCTTAGTACATATCTTTAAATCTTTATTATTTCCCCATCATCAATTGATATTAAGGAAGCAAGTCATTATCAGGCTGCTTAAAAGAGCTTTGATATTTTTCATTGTAATAGTAGCCAGGAGGTGGATTCTACTCTGAACGAAGTAATTTTTCTCTCAAAATTATCACCTCAAGACACAAATCTGAGGGACTGATCATATTTTTATTGACTCCTGTGGACTTAACTAGATTTTTCTTATACATTTGTCGTTTTTCATTACGAATTTATTCAGCTATGTTATGTATCTTTTACCAATAGTAGGGATCTTTATTTCTGGCTCATGATAAATTTCATGCTTCTTCTTATGTTCAGGATTTATCTTATGAGCTATTGCTCTTTTATGCGATAACTAAGAATTCAAGGAGTACGAGCCTGGACCAATATTTGTCGCCTAATTCTATTCTTCATGAAGTATTAAAATTCCAGGTGCAAGCTCCTAATAAACTCTAGTAGTAGACTTTTTGGGAATAGAAGGGATGCTCGATATTTTTATTTAAGATTAAGTTGCATTTGCTGTTTTGAATTGTGCTTATTTCCTTTTGGCTTATTAAATAATTCCTGAATAACCAAATACATACTTTTCCTAACCCTGTCTGATTTATCATTATAATAATAGCCTGGTCCTGGATTGGTGGTGATTTATTGATGCTTGCCAAATCTGGACTGACGATCAAAATTCGTATTCAAAATTGTGGAGGGTTTGCTATTATTAGATTATTCGAAGGAGTAATATCCTGGAGGAGGGTTGAAATTATTTGTATCATGAAGTACTTTCTATGCTTTCGAAAATTACATAACTTTTTATTTATCGATTTATATAATCTATTGTTAATTATAATGAAACTAACTGATAACTCATTTATTTTGGCTAATTAAATATCATTATTAATATCAAACTGTCATCCTTATCGGATATTTTGAATGGACTTCATTCATTTATCGAGATTTTTGGTTTTTTATATCAAACACTGGTATTTTTTTAGTCACCAGCTCTTCCTTCGGGTGGTACCCTAATTTTGTGTAAAATGGAGCATTTATGGCATCAAATCTGCTCAAATGCTTTGTGGGAGAGTTTTTAAATTACTGTTGATTCACGGTTTTCCAACTTCCTTTGAATTTTTAGAGAGGAATTTTAAATGATTATGCCCCTGAGTGAAAAGGAGCTCCTTTGATTGATAACTTTCTTTCAGAAAGAAATTCTCTTTTTGTATAAGAGTCAAATGAGTGGACTTTTTGAAGCCTGGGAGTTTAAAATTTAGACATTGAAGTTTTATTTTGTATTGATTCAAAGTCTTATGTGTTAGTTTGTTAAAGTGCAACGGGCTTTTTGATATAATTATTTGATCTTTGAAGCTGTTTCTGAAAATCTATACTATGATGACTTTTTCTCAGTTGTTGTAGATCTTGGGCTGTTAATATGTGTTCGTTCTTATCTCCAGGAGGAAATTTTCTACAAATTTAAGAGCCTGGTTGATAAGACGGAGGGATAAAAAGTAAATTTAATCTAGGTTCTCTTTATTTTCGAATGGGGTAAAATGAATTCTTTGTCTGGATCAGATGCTATTTTATTTCATAATTAGCTTGTTTACAAAAATCTTTCGTGTTAAATATTTGAAATGAGTTAGGTTTTTCTCTGCCCGTCTGACGATCAAATCCTTCAATCCATTTTGGCTATGTCTTTGATGCTTTAATTGGTTTTTATATGGCTCTTTGTGTATTTCTCATTATCGTCTAAGGGTTATTTTTAGTTGATTTTCTTATTTAAAGATTTCGTCCATAGTTTGAAAAACTTTGTGATTTATTCATTGAATAAAATTATTTATATCATATTAACTAAAAGATCAGATCAATTGTTATCATTTATATTTAATAGAATATTTAATCGATTAACATTGATGATTATTTTAAAATTTGTTTTGTTAGATATAATAGAAACTATCATGAATTTCTATTATGTTGAGATATATTCTATTTTTATTATTCATTTCTTTACGTTAATAAATGATATTCTGACTGTAATAATTATTATAGTTATGGCGGACATTTTCAAGCGCTAAGATACAAAAAACAAGGAAGGGAATGCTAACATGGACTCTTTTCCAAAGTCAAAACAAGCAATTAACATCATCACTCCTTCAAAAAATTTAAAAAAATAGGAAACGAATAATAACTAAAATTGGTAGAAATTTTAATTTGGTATGGACCCCTTTGCAGGAGTAGGTCCAAAGACTATTCCCACCGATGATATTCTTTTAGCACCTTTAGCAAATAAGGTTTAGGTCGAAGACAGTGAGTAGTCTAGGATTTCTACTATTTTAAATTCTACAGATAAATTTGCCAACAGTCCTCTATAAACTTTAAAGAAAATACAAGAGGAAATTTAGGAATATCAAAACTAGAGATTAAGAGACTTCAAGGCGAGATTAGAAACTTAAATTAAAATTAAATAACTCTTAGCCCTTACTATACCAGATATTCGAAAAATGAATTAGGTTTAAATAGAATAAAAGATCACTCTTATTGAACATTTAAAAGATGAAAGGCTTATTATCAGACTTAAATTATTAAAATTCGCGAAGGAAACTTTCCCTCTTATGGAAAAAATTAGACTTCAATAATAGTAAAAATAGAAAAAAAATAAAAAAAATTGGTCTTTCAATATTTTTTCCATCTTTTCCAAAAAATAAACTTCGCCATTGCCATAGATAAAATTTTAAGAATAAAAATTATTATCTTTACCATCGAAAGAAAAATAATAATGATATAGAGAAATTGTCAATCTAAACATAATCTTTTTACTCTCGACAATTTATAATTATGAAATTCTATTATCTAATATATTTTTTCTTGGAATATTTGAATGAAACTACTTTTATATGAAAAGCTAATTTTTTATTCTATTAATTTATAATAATACAAAAAGGAAAAGTGATGGAAAAAAAATTCAAAAAGACAAAGAAAAGAAATTCTTCCGGACTTTTTTTAAAATTAATTGTTTTAGGTGATTCTGGAGTGGGGAAAACCTGTCTGATCAACAGATATGTAGGAGGAAATTATCAAGACACATTCACTTCAACCCTTGGAGTCGATTTCAAAGTAAAAATAGTTGAAAAAAATGATGTTAAAGTGAATCTACAAATCTGGGACACAGCTGGACAAGAAAGATTCAAAACCTTGACTAAATCTTACTTTCAGGGATGCCATGCAGTTTTATTAATATTTTCTTTGACGGATATAAATTCATTTTCAAATATAGAAAAATGGATTACTCAGCTCTAAGAGCATGCTGATAGTCGGATCGTAAAGATTTTGGTTGGAGCAAAGGTTGATTCTCCTGATGAACGAGTTGTATAAGTAAATTAATGCAGCTAAATTGCTCTGAAATATGATATCTAATATTTTTAAGTCAGCTCCAAGACTGGCTATAACATTGATAATGTATTTGAGGTGATCATCTAAAAACTACTGAAGAAGAATCATGCTGAATTTTCAAGATTCTACTCATAGAAATAGAAATCAATAAAGCTAGGGAAATAGGAAGAACAATAAAGTTATTTAAAAAGGTGCGAGTGCTGAATTTAATAGCAAACCATATCAACCCACCATTGAGATATTATTTAAAGTTTTAATTATAAGATATTAGTTTATAAATTAAAGTTTGGTTTATGAGCTCACTTTATGTGAAACAATCCATCACTTAATTGCTGAGATACTCAAGAGGCAACAAAGGGTGCGTGCTGCCTCGCCCAATAATCACCCAGATGGAAAAAATATTACTATCTAAGAAATCAATAATATATCCATTTGAGATACTCGAAATCTATCAGCACTTCTGTATTAATAACGACCAATTAGCATTTCAGAGAATAGACTCGTTAATTTTCCCGCCCAGGGCCAAGGAAGTTATTTTGTAGCCAACTTTAGTATTAGCATATAAGAGATTATATTGTCTTATGAAATATCAAATGCCTTATAGCAGTTGGCTTAAAAAAATTAGATAGTTAATGCATGACGAATAAATTTACGTCACTGATTTTCGGCATATATTCACTTTGGCTACTTTCGATGATTTAAGGCATAATGAGATTTTCCAGTCCATATACAACGAAATACTGACGATTTTCTCTTAGAAGTGCCAAGAAATCGATTTGCCCTCTTTAATTGCACTGAGAAGATATATAATAAAAGGAAATGTGAATAATTTAGTACTTGAGAGAGGTCTAAAAGCCCTCGATGATGAACTTGAGAATAGGATCAGCTTCTTAACATGTAAGCAATTCAAATTTCTGTACCAGGCCAAAATAGACAATGAGAAGTGGGCGTTTTACTATTTTTTTAGCTCCCATCGTAGTATTTTTAGGAAGTTTGGATTCTATATGATCTTTATGCTAAAAAATAGTGAGTGGAAGAAATGGGCTGTCTAAAAGTTCTCCATAAATCAGATATTTGAAAAAATGCCTGACTCAAATTACAAACCTCTGTAAAAGTTTATCACAATTGTTGATAGAGTCTATAGTAATTCATCCATATACAAATAGTTTGTTGATTAGTTCTTTGAGTTCGTTGACTACGTAGAACCTGAAACAGGATAGCTGAAGAAAAGATTAAAAAATCCTGCGGCCAGCTTGTCAACTTATTTGCTCAACGTCTACTATTATTTTGACACTGACAATCCTAAAATGTCAAAGTAGACATTGAAAAGGGTTAAGGATGTCTTAGAATAAACAATTTATTTGAAAAAGCAATTTATCGAAGTATTTATGTATTTAAATATACAATTGTCATTGGCTTATTACGGAAGCACAAACCATGAATAAAAGAAGAACAATGAAATACTGATCTTCCGCGAAAAATCATCCTTGATTACTTACAAATACACTAACTTATAGAAATACAGCCATACAAACTATAAACTACTGCCAACAAATACCATGAAAAACCTTGCCTCCTTAGAATTTGAAGTCTACAAAACTTAGTAATTTAAAGTATTTTTCTAAAAATTCATCTAAGTGACTGATTATATTCAAAAGAGTATAATAACTTCAAAATACCCGAAAGATTTTCTATAGATGCAAAAAATAATGGCAGTTTATATGAACTAATCTCCGACTAAGGATAACATCATGTTTTTTGGGGAAGTCAAGAAAGTAATGACGCACGATATTCCTGACATAGAGATAACTATAGCAAAACAAGTAGAAATAAATCGTAAAATAACTGTAGATTTCTTAGTAAAAATAAAGAACACCCAAACGGGAAAATAGATCAAGTACTTGCTAGACTTCGTGAGCAAAGGTCTAAAACACACAGATATAATGAAGCCATAAATATTCTGGAAGTACAATTACTTAATAAACTGGTGTAAATTGGATTACGAAGCGTAGGAATGGTTGGAGTTCGAAGATTACTTTACTGCTGAGAGACTTGAGAAGAAAATAGAAAAGACAAGAAATTGAGAATAAATTAATATGATGAAATACAAATACAAATAGATATATAAATTTGAAACTTATAATTTGAAAATCTGGGATTTCATTGTTTATATATTTAAATTTGGATGAGTTTTTTCTCGAAAACTTAAATCGCGGAGCTCAAACGCAATAATTAGAAGATTATCAGGATCGCAGTATCCAATGTTCCTATCAACCCCACGATTGCTATAACTACTTCCAATAAAATACATCTCTACAACGAAAGTGGATAAAAACATCAGTATGAGCTTTCCAGGGCCATCACTCCCACTGCCATTTAATGGCATCCTTATAATCCTGTCTTAGCCATTGGATGGGATAATGGTACATCTCCATTCATATAGGTCGTATCACTATCTGGAATGAAGACACCAAGGCACCCAAAGAAGAAGGAAAACCACACGTTGACCCCATCATGATGATCAGGTTTAATCCTACTGGCAGTAGAATGGTAACGAGCGACCTCACAGGTACAATTGGAGTTTGGAGAGGCATTAATCTATTAGCAGTCTATCAAAAATAATGGGCTATCACTCACTGTGTCTTCAGAGATTTACATCTAGAAGGAGTCAAGGGAAACTTAGGCAATCTATTCCTTTTCGCTGGGAGATCTGGTACGGTTTGCCTAGCAAATGATATGAATATGTGCTCTGATGTGTGTAGAGTAGGAGGTACAATCAAAGCATTGATGTTTTATCAAAAAGAAGGCTCAGCTATCGTCATAACATCTAACTTATTGTTAGTCCAGTTCAAGATAAACTTTACTGAGAAATCGGTTCCATAAAAAAAAGTAAAACTGTCAATATCAGGAGAACCATAAAATTTGAGTTCAATTTGGATTGGTGAGAGTTTACTTTCTACTTGCTCCAATTAAAACATGATTAGATTCTGGCATTTATAAAAAGATTAAAATTACAATCTAACTGTATTTGATGTCCTCATATCTGAAGGAAATAATTCTGGCGTGAATTTGGGAGTGGATAAAATTTCGAGTATAGCGTATGATTCAAGAGGAAGATCATTAGTGGCGGGAACTAAATAAGGTAGGCTTATGTTCTGGAAGAATATGGCTTTAGGCACAGACTCACCTGTTGATAAAGATCAATGGTCTTCTCAACCGTATTTAAATCTGGGAAAACAAATCCAAATATTGACTGTAGGAAAGAACAATGGTGTAATAGTTTGTAAGCAATCTGACGGAGAGGTAATTATTGTGAGTTAAACTAAAATAACAGGCAGGATATCAGGAGGATATAGTATTTTGCTCAAAGGTTCTGATACAATTTAGTTGAAATATGAGAGCCCGAGAGAAAAGTTGGTGGAAAAATATATCACTGGCTCTCATATTAAGGGAGTTGACTTGAATGGCGATTATATGCTATATTGGAATAATAAGAGCATTTAAATTTTGAGCATTACCAAATAAGACAGGCTTATTATCAAGAATATATCATCCATTAAATAAAAGCCTATCAAATGCATGTTTGCAGGCCGAGATACAATTGTAATTACAACTGATTTCGGATTAAATCAGCTCAATTTGAATGGGCAAGTCAAACAAACCATTAATTTCCCAGAAAGTTAGGGAAAAGTTGTTGGTATTGATATCCTAGGCAATTATTTGGTTGTATGGACACAGTCTTCATATATGAGAGTTTTCAATTTGAATAATGATATTAAACAAGCTGGCCAGCCTCGAAGATTTGAGGATTCTAAAGGTTTAATAGGACATATTAAAACCTGTTCTATCAATTCTAATGGTAAAAAAATTGGTATCGTATCGAGTAAAGCGAACTCTTCAGGCTCTACAGTGAGCCACTCGTTCCATATTTATGATACCTAAAATGACAGTTTTGTTGCATATGAGTTTGGAGAGGACAAAATTCCAGTCCAGATATTTTGGGATAAAAAATAGCCTAGATATTTTGGTGTCCAGGCAGAAGTGAACAAAAGTTCCATCGTGAAAGGATAAGACAACGAGGAAGAAGAATAAAGAGATCCAGATACTGATAAATAGAGTGAAGATTAATAAAAAAAATAATAATCAAAGGGTGCAACGAGAGAATTCTTAACATTTTTCTATACAACCTAAACAGGAATTAGATATCAGGATAAGTATAATCTAAAATCAGGCATAATTGATATATTTGCTCTCAAAATTCCATGCTTTTACTCCACTGAGCGATCAAAATAGGAGTATTTTATTAATAAGACAACATTGCACGATTTTCATAAAATAGACACCGATGATGAGATTATCAAAAACTCAATTTTGAATTTCTCTTTTCATCTGACATCAGGAAATTTGGATGAAGCTTATAAAAGTGTAAAAAGTATTCAAAGTTCGTCAATATGGGAAAAAATGGCCATTATGTGTGTTAAATCTCGAAGGATTGATGTTGCTGAAATTTGTATTGGCAACATGAAGTTCGCCAGAGGAGCAAGAAGTATTAGACAAGCAAAGAAATAACCTGAAATTTAATCACAACTTGCCATGGTTGCTTTACAACTTGGCATGGTTGAATAGGCCAAAGCTCTGTATGAATCAAGCAATAGATATGATTTATTAAATAAAATATTCCAGGCAAATGGAGAGATCTAAAAAGCAATTGAAATAGCCGATAAGTTTGATAGAATAAATCTAAAAAATAACTTCTACAACGCTGCAAAATTCTATTAAGCGCAGGGTAAATATGAACAGGCAATAGAATTTTATGAACAATCTAACACTCACATTAAAGAAGTTCCAAGAATGATGCTAGATGCTCATAAAATAGAAGAATTGATTGAGTATATTGAGAAGAAAAAAGATAAGCATCTGTACGCTTGGCTTGGACAGTACAAATAATCAATTGGACAGATCTAAGAAGCTGTTAAATATTATTAATTAGGAGAGTCTTCTTCTAATTTGGTTCGTTTGTATCTTTCTCAAAATTAGCTTCAGGAATCAATTAAGATATGTAATTCTGACAGCGAGCCACAAGCATGTTTCCTTTTAGCTAGGCATATGTAAAAGATTGGAATGTTGAGTTAGGCTATTCATTTCTATGCCAAAGCTCAATATTACTCTCAAGCTGTGAAAATTGCAATTAACAATTAATTGGATGGTTAGATAGTTGGCCTCAGTATGGCTAGTCCTAAAGAAGTAGCCTTCAGATCAGCTGTTTATTTTGAGAAAAAAGGCTTAGCAGAGAAGGCTATCAGATTGTATAAGAAAGCAGGAGCTATCAAAAAAGCCAATGGGTTAGCTGAGCAGCATGGCTTTACTGAGTTAATTTCTCATGATATCCCTGAATAATAGTCTCAAGATTAAGAAGAACTTATGAGTGGTGGAGATAAAGGTGCTATCACAGCTAGAGTAGCTCAGCTAATCGAGGGAGGCAAATTCGAAAGAGCAGTTCCTCTTTTGTTAAGCATAAAACAGTATGATAAGGCTTTAGATCTTTGTATCCAACATAATGTCCCAATTCATGATGATTTAGTCAAAAAGATTATTCCTGATGAATAACCCACAAATCCTCTTGAAAGAAATAAGAGAAACGAACTGATGAAAACTTTAGCTTAAAAATGCAGAAAGCAAGGAAGCTTTTAAACAGCGTCTAACTTGTATGTGAGACTTGGAGATAAATAAAGAGCTCTGAAATGCTTGATTGAGCTTGGAGATCCAAACCATGTTATTACTTTCGCAAATAATGCGAGATCCCCACAAACTTGGATTTTAGCTGCTAACTTTTTACAGACCGCAGATTGGCATCAAAATCCTTAGCTCATGAAGAATATAATTTCATTCTATTCGAAGGCAAAAGCTTTTGATAATTTAGCGGGATTCTTTGAAGCCTGCTCTAATGTTTAGATTGATGAGTATAGAGACTATGATAAGGCATCTGCTGCTCTTAAATAGGCTATAAAACATATGTCCAAATCAACCTCCCCAGACAAAGAATCGAAATTATCAAATTTGAATTACAAGAAAAATTTAATAGAAAAGTTCCTGTCGTTTAAAGAACTGGCGGAATCAGACCCCAGAGGAATGGTTAACTAATGTCTCAAGATGCTTGAATAGCCTGACATCGAGCAAGCAGTGAGAAGAGGAGATATTTTAGCTATCATCATAGAGTATCACTTTGAAATGCAATAATATGACAAATGCTTCCAATATCTGAAGGTCATGAAATAAAAAGGCATCATCATAACTCCATATGTGGACAAATAAATCGTAATTTTATTCTTATTCAGATATAAACAGTGTACAAACAATTAGGAATATCAAGCAAACCCAAGCAAAATCAAGTTTAAGAAGAAGTCATAGAGGATATCTCCTGATTAAAATATCAATTCATGTCAAATAAATTTAAAATTAATCACATTATTTGGTTATAGTATTCGCAGACTCTTCTCCATTTTTCCCTGATCCTTGGGTTTATGTAGCTCTCGTTTATATCCACACCTATTTCTGAAGAAGTCCACTTTTTATAAGTATCCCAAAACGAATCTTTTATTCCTTTATTCTATTTCATCTTTCGACGAAGGTTATCAAAAGCGATTTTCTTATTTTCTTCTTTCTTGTCATTTACTCGGGTTAGAATCGAGGTCACATCATTCTGCATGTTTCTGTTGTACGAAACTTAGAAAATAAAAGCTCTCATAAAGTTATCATACACATCCAATGCCTTTTGCTATAAGTAGAATGTTTCGTATTCGTTTAGCTGTTAGACTGTAGTGTTATGCTGCATGGTGAGATCCATCATGCCATCAACCTGCTGCTATAAATTCTCTTCATTTATTTTCTTGAGATTTTGCATGTCTGCGTATTTCTCAGCCATTTTCTTCTTATCCTCCTATCCCAGTTGATTGATTCGACTTTTAAAAGTAACTTCCCCATTCAGAACTTGCACTTCCTATTAATTTAACCTGATGAGTTTTTTAAAATGATTAATCTTCTCTCTGCACTCTACAATTTTAGAATCAACAAACTCGACCTGCTTGATTATTTGCTATTCTACTTTTGATTATTTTGCTCTCTTCAGGAAAAGAAGTATTTAATTTTAATATCCGTCAATTAAAGTTGTCTGGTTCTGGCACGTTACAGCGATGTAGGCTTGAAAAGTCCTCATCATTTCTGTGAGAAATCCCGTATCTTGGAAAATATATCGCTCTAACTATCGGTTAATATTTTACAAACTCGTCCTATAATCGATCTCTGCTTTTTTCTTCAAGCTCATGATAGAATAGATGGTATCAATAAGTTTATGCTCGAAGTCGCTTGCAGCTTTCAGATGATTGATACGCTAGGCCAATTTTTTTGTTTTCATTCAAGTAACTCGATTTGTACTTAATTATATAGAAAATATAAATATTAATATTTTCAGGTTATTTTTATAATCGATTAATTTTAGATAATTTTCACCGTTTATATTCTGTTTAGTCCTCTCTAGATTCGTACTTAGTAAAATGTTGAAATTTATTTCTTTAGAAGAAGAAGAACATTCTTAAAAATTTATGAATTATCAATATATCTATTTAACAACTTCTGTTTTGTATAACTAAAATCATCTTAGACATTAAGTTTATTTCAGAATTTATAGGCTATTTATTAACTATCATTATATTTATTTTATTAATGGGTAACTCAAATCAGACACACAATAACATTGTGTATAACATTCCGCTTGAGGGAACAAAAACTCCAGGCTTTTCTTCCATCTATCGAGGTCCTTCAAGCATGAACTAACTGGTTTCTACTCTTGATCCTAAGTTTAGAAGCATGAAGGACATCATCTACAGTTCTTGGGAAAAAAATAGATCTCGAGATTTTTTAGGAAAAATCAAATTAACTACTACGACTGATAGCGAAGGAAAACCAGTGGAAAACAGATAGCTTATTAAATTTACATACGGGCAGGTGTTTAATATGGCTTAGAAACTTGGAACCTATTTATTGGTAAATAAAATGGAATTTGTTGAACCTTTATTGAACATGAAACTGATCGGGATTTTTTCTAAAAATAGATATGAATGGATGGTTGCAGACATGGCATGCATGCTCTATGGGCTCACCATTGTTCCTTTGTATGACACACTCGGAATTGAAAATCTTACTTACTGCTTAGAACACTCTGGCATTACAACATTATTTGTCACAGCTGATACTATTAAGACCATCCTGGGCTTAAAAGGACATGGAAATCTTTAGAATTTAATATGTTTTGATCAGCTATCGCCTGATATATAAAATCAATTAAAGAATCATAAGTTCAAAGTTTTTCATTTTGATGCAGCAATTAGTCATAATCAGCTGATAGATCACAGACAAGTGCTTGTAACTGAGAAAAATTGCCTAACATTTTCTTATACAAGCGGGACAACTGGCCCACCAAAAGGTGCTATGCTAAGTCATGGAAATTTCTTAGCGTTTCTTGCAGCTATTCAAAAGCATTAAATAGGAGGATTCAGTGAAGACGATGTTTATGTATCCTTTTTGCCTCTACCTCATGTTATGTAGAGAGTAACCTCATGCGCGTTGCTCTATAAAGGAAGTTTTATTGCGTAATTATATTGTAATATAGATTTTATTGTGGAGATATAATGAAGTTTAAAGATGATGTCGCTTTTGTTAAGCCAACGATCTTTGTTGCAGTCCCGAGAATTTATAATCGTATTGTTGAAGGAGTTCAAAAACAGTTTTCAGAAGCCAATACAGGCATAAAAGGTTGCTTGATTACGAATGGAACTGGATCAAAGCTAAAAAATGTTCAAGAAAATGGAGAATATGACTCGTTCTTCTATGATTGGCTTGTATTTTCAAAAGTGAAAGAAAAATTTGGAGGAAGAATAAGAATGATGGTAACTGGAAGTGCTCCAATCAAAAAAGATACATTTGAATTTATGAAAATAATTATGAGCTGTCCTTTCTATGAAGGCTATGGGCAAACATAAAATACTGCTGCAGCTTTTGTTACAAATTCTAAAGATCCAAACGCACCTCATGTAGGAGGAATTTCAGCAGGTCTCTAATTTAAATTATCTGATATTCCAGAAATGCATTATACTAGTTAAGATAAAGATGAGCAAGGTAGACCAACGCCAAGAGGATAAATATGGTTGAGAGGACCAATGGTTTTTATGGGCTATTATAAAGATTATTAAAAGACTCAATAGGCTATCAGCAATGATGGCTGGTTACGAACAGGAGATGTTGGAATGCTGCTGCCTGAATCTAATGCAATGAAGGTCATCGATCGTAAGAAAAATATTTTTAAACTTCAACAAGGAGAATATGTAGCTGCAGAGAAAGTTGAAGCAGCTTACTCAAAAAGTCACTTAATAAACGAAGTTTTTCTCCATGGTGACTCTCATCAAAATTTCTGTGTTGGCATCCTTGCAATCAATAAAGATTAACTGATGAAATTAGCTCAAAAAAACAACATTCAAGGATCATTTGAACAGCTATGTAAAGACAAAGGATTAAGAGGTCTGATATGCAAAGAGTTAGACGCCATTGGAAAACAATCAGGGTTGATGAGTTTTGAGCAAGCTAAAAATATTTATATCGAGCCAGATACTTTCCAATCAAAAGGAATTTTGAGTAGTACAATGAAACTGCAAAGATTTGCAGCAAAGAAATATTATCAAAAATAAATTGACGCAATGTATTATGAGGGTGCTCTTCTCACAAGATGATAATCTTTTCGATGAATTAAACAATTAAAAGCAATAAAGATATTAAAAATATGATTTTCTGACTTCAAAACATGGGAGTTTTTTTATTTCTGTGTGGTTGAGAGAACTGTCTGGGCAAAAGCCTTCCTGTCCTGTTGAATGACTTAAACTCTTCAACAATCTTCTTATTCGTTCCTAATGAAAAGCTATTATTTTTTTGTTTTGAGAGACTTTGCCTTTTGTTCATTTTTCGATATTCGGCAAGTATATCATCGAGTCTTGGCTTTGAGTCATAATATATTTAACTTCTTTTTCTTATATGCCGATTAGAAGATTAAAAATGAATTTATTTTACCGAATTGCGATTAGAATTTGAACGATCTGAATGCTCCTTGAGATCTGTACTGTACAAACTTGCATGATGCCTGTCCTTCGTAGATGTGGTAGCATTTATTTTACTCTTGAGTGCAAGATTAATGTTCTTCCATTTCCCTTATTATTGTGTGCATTAGGGGTCGAACATCATCTCATATATATCGTGATGCTGCTCGGATAACTTATTTTTAATTTTTATCACGGTGTTAAAATAGGCAAATTTAGGATTACGTTAGAATTTGTTTTTTTACTGCTTTGTTTTATAAGTGTCATCGAAAATGTACGAACTAGGCAACAATGGCATTTAATTGCTACTGGAATCCATCATAAATGCTTGCTTGGACCTCGTCCACATTTTATTTATATATAAAGCATTAAATTTATTCATCATTTTATCCATTAACTTCTTTTAGTAATAATCTCAGGTTTCATGAATGGTCTTCTCACAACTATTTTAATTTATTTTAATTGGTCTCTTTTAATAATTAGTTTTTTCTATATTTCTAACTTTTTATTTTTTATTAACTTTATACTAATAAAATTAATGAAGTAAAAGTTTTGTCTCAGCTCCGTCGCTTCATTTAAATAAATAAATTAATCTGCAGTCAACAAATCTGGTACTAAACAAACATTTTCTTTCACCAAGACTCCTAGATTTTAAAGTATAAAACCTATGTTACTATTTTTTAATTCAGATGCAATAAATCAACCTATGGTGGAGATTTTATTCAGCGCAAAGTAAGCGGAGCAGGCATAGGTTATGGTTCCAAATACGATTTTACTAAAAATTCTATTGTTTCTCCGGCCAGTACAATCTATAATGTCCGCTCGTAATTCGAAGACAATAAACAGAAATCGAGGGGCAAATCCATTGGCTTGAGTCGAGATGTAATCATAATTATACTTAGGCTGTTACATTTAATCAGTACATCAGCAGGGAAAGTATGAAGGTGCCTGATCCAACTAAATATTAATATGATAAGCCTTAAAGATTAAAGCAGCCATCTTATTCATTAAGATCGAGAACAAAAGTTCATGATAGAAGCATGACCATTGATCCATAAGTAAAAAATCCTGGGCCTGGAGCATATCATGAGCCAAAAAGTACTAAAGTTTCAAAATTCGCTCAACTATCGTATGGGACATCAAGATCAGATCGATTTTTATCAGCAGCAAATGGAGTGCCAGGTGCAGGACATTATCAAAATATCGAGCCTATATCAAATGTTGGAAAATATTCAATGTCCAAACATGTAGGCGGAACTCAGGCTAAATTTGGAAGAACATCTCGAGCTACATTTTTAGATGATGCAGTCAAGAACTAAAAAGCGAAACCTGGACCAGGATTTTATAGATCTCCTTCCTAATTTGGTCAATATGATGGAGATGTTTACTTTGCAACTGGAAAAAGTGGATTTAATAAAAGAACTTGAGCCCAGAATTTGTTCAAGATATTCAATTATATCTATGATTCTGTAAACACATTTTTGTTTTCGTAATAATGACTTAAAAATAGTAATAATAATTATATAATATTTTCAAATGAAATCCTCAGAGTGCTAAGGCAAATGCTATCATGTTTTCTATACAAAAGATATACGTAAAAAAAAGAAAGTTTTCAAAGAAGGAGTACTAGTTCTTTCAATAAATAATATGGCGAAACTTTTCGATGAAGATGGCCAAATGATCATAAGTTTTAAAAACAAAGAGTAAGTCTAACTTGACGAAGAGTATGTTATAAACAACAGCTACCTAAGTAAGATTATATCATAATATTACAGTTACAATCGACAAGATTGGAGATATTGATGAGTATAATACTGGCGCTATTTTTATAAAAAAATAAATGATTGTACTGCCCATCAAGAAAAAAGCAGTTGTTGGGGTCAGCAATAACACTAAAAGTAAGGATATCTAGCATGTTAAACTCGAATGTGGGTTAAACATTGAAAAAAAACTTTATGAAATTTTACGTCCGCATCAAAAGTAAGGTGTTTAATTCATGTATTCCTGTGTAAGTGGCCGTAAAAATATGGCATTGCAGGGCTGCATCTTAGCAGATTATATGGGATTAGGTAAAACTCTTCAAACTTTAGCTTTATCGTTCTCGATGATAAAGCAGAAAGATATTAAGAAGTTTGTGATTGTATGTCCTCTAACTCTTTTAGATGTATGGTAAAAATAGACCAAAAAATGGCTCGAAGATAAATTAGTGCCCCTGACATGTTTTGGAGATGGAGTTCAAACAACAAATACTGTAAAAAAGTTCACTGACTATGAGTATAGGATGCTGATAATCAGCTATGAAACATTTTATAAGAACATTTAAAAGTTATCAGGAAAATGCGATCTTATTATTTTTGATGAAGGCCATCGAATGAAGAATAAAAAAAGTAAGCTTTTACTTAAGCTGAAAGTTTTTAAATGTGAAAAGAGGATTCTATTAACAGGCACACCTATTCAAAACAATTTGTAATAGTTATATACCTGCATATCTATAATAAATCCTAGAATGTTTGGAAATTAAACCATATTCAAGAATGTTTTTCAAAAGCCCATAATCTAAGGACTTGGAAAAAGAGCAACACAATTACAAAAATAATTAGCCAAAGAACGTACAACTTAATTAGCAAAGCAATTAAAGTAATTTTCTTTGAGAAGGACAGCTGATGTTCTAAAGAAATTTCTACCACCTAAATATGAGCATCTGATCTTTCTCAATCTGACTCCACTTCAGAAGTTGTGGTATGAACGAACATTAGGGTTAAAAAATGAAAAAGATTAAGATATGTTTCGTACGTTGAACTATTTGAGGAAGCTTTTTATTCATCCCAACATTTTTAAAATGCGCAAGATCAACAATGGAGATTTTGATGCAGGCTTTTAAGGTAGTAATGATTAATTCTCATATAAGATTTAATTTACAGAGAAAATTATCGTCGATTGCTTATAGAAACAATAGAAATGTGTTGTTGTGTCTTATTTTACGTAAACATTGGACTTCATCGGAAATAAATTAAAAGCAAAAGGAATTAACTATGTTAAACTCGATGGAAGGCAATCTACCCACGAAAGAAAGCTTTCATTAGTTAAGTTTTAAAAAGAAATTCCTGTGCTTTTACTATCTGGTAAGGCAGGAGGAACTGGCCTGACTTTAATTTGTGCTGTTAAGATGATTATGCTGTAACCAGACTGGAACCCAAGTAATGATAGTCAAGTAATGGGACGAATATGGCGTCAAGGCCAGAACAAAGAGGTGAATATCTATAGATTTTTAATTGCCAGTACATTTGAATAAAAAATTTTACAAAGACAAGGACTCAAGAAAACATTAGCAAATAATCTCATTGATGATGGCAAAGTAGCAGATGCAGACACTGACATTGACTATGAAAACATTAGTAAGTTATTTGTAGAAAATAAAGGAGAAGTTCTAACATATAAAATGCAGGAAAACCAATTAAAAGAATTCATATCCAATCACAAAGGAGTGTTTAAAAAGAACAAGAAAGAAGAGGTGTAGTTAGAAAATGGTATAATATATGTAAAAACAATCTGTTCTTCAAACAATTAACAAAATGAGTAACTCAAGAAAGAAACATAATAAAATTAATTTGATAAAATTGCTTTAATAAATTTTACCAAAAAATAAAACGTAAAAAACAAGGAG
>ERZ724506.312-NODE-312-length-17857-cov-5.440962_pt1 | contig 17857 bp, 6 predicted proteins | sample MGYA00376039_ERZ724506 | MGnify/ENA primary metagenome ERZ724506 (study PRJEB28724, sample SAMN07190887) | wastewater metagenome | isolation source: effluent of sewage treatment plant in Hong Hong | place: USA: Christiansburg, Virginia | collected 2016-03-01 ... | reverse complement strand
TATAAGAACTTGAGTTATATGATAACAAAATCTCTAAAATTGAAAATCTTGATTGATTATAAAACCTAACGTTATTGGACATTTCATTTAATAATATTAAAAAGATAGAAAATCTTTAAAGTTTAACTAAGATAAAAAAATTATTTCTGCTCTCAAATTGAATAAAAAATATAGAGAACTTAGAAAATAAAGATGAATTAAATGAACTTGAACTAGGTGCCAATAAAATAACTGTTATTGAGAATCTACAAAATCTACCAAAATTAGACACTTTAATTCTTGCTAGAAACAAAATTAAGATTATAAATAATTTAGACTTTATTTGCCACATAAGAGTTCTCAATTTAGCCTGTAACTTCATAACAAAATTTGATAACCTTGATAAACTCCAAAACTTAGAAGAACTATACTTAGCTGAGAATTAGATAGAATTAATAGAGAATTTAAACAACCAAAAAAAACTTAAAATTTTAGATCTCTGCTTTAATAAAATTAAAAATCTTTAGGGAATTCCAGAGTTTGAAAATTTAGAAGATCTTTGGGTAGTTTAATAAGCTTTCCAATAACTAGATAGAAAACTACAGTGACTTTCAGTAAATAAGTAAGCTAAAGAAATTAGAAACTATATATCTTTCAGGTAATTCTGTGACAAATTTCAAAAGTTATTGAGAGGAAGTTATGGTGCTATGTCCATAGATAATTTAGATAGATTCTTATAACAAAAAGTATCTTTAATAAATTAATATCTAGAGTAAGGTCTTTCTTTGTTTATTTTTTAGTCTCTTTAATAACCATAATTATTTTATGGTCTTCTTTCTCTATAAGATTCTCTATCTCTAAAGCTATCTCTGCGTGAGCCTCATTAAGCATCTCTATCTTAATAATTACTTCTATAAGCTTGCTTATCATAGACTCCTTGGCCTTATGCTACTTTCTTATGCTCTTAATTATCTTCTTTTTGTATAACTTTCTCCTATAATTCTTCTTCTTCTTTTAGACTAATATTTATATTAAGGGACTCTAGTCAATTTTATAATCATTCAACCTCTTTTCTTAGTATCTCAAATCCTTTATGCATCTTTCCTTTTAAGTGAGTTAAGTTTCTTTTCTCAATATCATTTATAGCTTACTTAGCACCACAAATTTCACATAACTTGAGCTGCTTCTGAGCCAATGAAGGATTGACTGCTATTAATTATAGATCTTTTTAAGTCAATCAAAGCTCTTGTAGTTCTCAGTTTAGCTCCTCGACCTTCTCAATTTCCCCTTGCTCTCCATACAGTTCAATTTCCTATATCAGTCTTTCTATTCTAGTATTTACAATATTCATTTTTTCTTGGAACTCCAAAGGAATCTCTCCTCAATGCAAGGCAATGTCTTATTAAGAACTTATTTCTTTTATTTTTTGATCAATGAGACCGATTTTTTATCTGAAAAATGACAAAGATTCTTGCAGAAATATCTTTTCCTATTTTAATCATTAAAGAGACTAATCCTAATAAAATAATTACTTATACTGGTTATCGTGTCTTTTAGGGCACTCTCCAAGATCGTATTTGGTGTTGGGAAACAACTAGTAAGGGCAAATAGATACTAAATAATATTTGCATATTTGTTCATCTCAGAGATCAATTTTTTGTTTATTGATTTATATTGGTTTATTTCTATCCAAGCCCATAAGCTCATCTAGTCTTTTAGCCAATATGCTTACCATTATATAAAATAAATTTTAAATATTAAATTACTGTCTGGAGAGTTTTCTTTGAATATAATTATATGCAAGCAAATGAGTCATGCCTGCCAGAGTGCCATACAATAATCCTTTTATAAAAATATTAACAAAATAATCTGTCTTAGTAAAGTGTTATTTCTTCTATGACATTATAAATAGATAGAATAATTATTAATAAGAATTATTTAACATTATTTTGTAATGGCTTTGATTTTTTGGAGTTAAATTTTCAGGTTTTTTGAATTTTTTTATGTTAGATTCTTTTCTAAGCATTAAGCTTATGACTGTCATCTTTAACATGTTTTTTTGCTTTTGAAACTCATAGTTCATTATCTCCATATTTTACAGTTGCTTTGAGGGCTTTTTAAATTGGGTCTTAGTTTTCAAATTTTACATAGCAGAATCCCTTTGACATAAAAGTAATTTTGTCTCAAATTATTCATATCATTTGCACGGGTCCAAAAGGCTCAAAAATCTTTCTTACTTCTTCTTCATCACATACATAAGGAAGGTTGCCAACAAAAAGAGTTGTTCAAAAATCTTTTTCTTAGTGATCTGATTTTGTCACATGAAGATGTCTTTCTTAAAACATTTTGTTATTGAGTTATTAAATGGCTTTTAAAACACTTTCTTTTTCTTTATATAAAACATAACAACTTATTGATTTAATATGGTCAAGAAATTATCAAGTAATTGCTTTAGCTTTTTGACTCAGCTTAATTTCACTGTTAGTTGGCAGATTTCAAAACCATATTTTCTCTACTGTTCCGACTTATTAAAAATATTTCAGGGCCTATTTTTTGGTACAATTTATGTTTATATTTCCAACGAAAATAGTTTTCTGATCTCATTCAGGATCTTCTTTTTTATCGTTATTTTGCTGCTTGTTGTCTTGTTAGTTTATCTATTGTCTGCTTATCTAAGAAGGATTCTCTTAAGACTGTTGGTCTTTTTTATCCTATTCTTTGCTCTCTATAATTTAAATGGGAGTTTGATCAAAGTAATTGGCCCAGTTCATTTATAAAATATATATTTAAAAATAACAGAATATAATTCAGATGATAACAAACATTTGCAAAGAAGAAATTTCATCAGTACTTCCTCTATGAAACAGCACTTAGTATATGACTACTGACTATGAGGGAAAAATAATGTCCTGGAACAATGCTGACAAAGGAAGAGTGGTTTTTGACGCTAAGTGTAAAATCATGGCTGCTTGTATGACTGCTGACAATTAAAGTATTTATCTAGCTATTGAATGAGATTTTAAGATTGTCAGGTTTAATGTGTTTGATTAGAGAATTGAGCTTGAGTTCTAGAAAGCTCACTTTGACAATATATTTTGCTTAAAATTACTTTAAAATGGGCAATGAATAGTTTCCGGAGGAAGCGATAAATGAATCATAATGTGGTCAACACAATCTGGATAGTCTTTGGGTGAGTTCTATGAGGGTCATTCCAATATAATTTAAGATCTTTTTATAACCTAAAATAATCAGTGTCTTTATTCTGTTGGATGAGACTGTACTATAGTTAAATGGAATGCAGACAACTATATGAAAAGTCTCTCCTTTGAAAGACAGCATAGTGATTGGATTGCAGCTGTTATTATGAATAACAAAGAAGATTTCTTGTATACTGGTGGTGGGGACGCAGTTATTTGTAAATGGGATTAAGAAACTGGAAAAGCTGTTGGCAAAATGGAGTCAAAGTATTAAAATAAATTACTAAGCTTAGCCTTTACAAATTGTGGCTGATTTTTAATTTCAGGAGATCTTAATGGTTATATACTTATTTGGAAGGCTAGTGAGGGAAGAATAATAAAGATACTTGAGAAACACGGCGCTAAAGTCAGGTGTCTTAAAATGGGCTCAAATGACAACATATTGATAAGCGGCTCTGCAGATAAAACAACTTGAATTTGGCCCATGGAGTTCTTCAACAATTTATCAAAGGCTGAGGATTATTTTGAGAATAAAGAGACTCAATTGGCCTAAGATATTATTAAAGGACCTGTTACAACTATGAAAAATATCAATGATTTGCTTGAGATTTTTATACTCACAAACAGTTTTTCTCATCCTATGGACTCTCAAATATCTTAGAGAATTGAACAGAGCTTCAAAGAGTAATTGATAAGTTTTGTTAGTCTAAAGCCAGAGTCATAATAAAGATATGTTTAGGGTTTTTTATTCTTTTACTGGAAACTAATGGCATTTTTGATGTGACGAAATTCTTCAGGTCCAATTTTATAAAGATTTTCAATTAAAGAAGAGAGCTTGCTTGAGGTGCTCTTGAACTATTAGAAACAAGAAGAGGAGCTTGGCAAGCTCAAACTAGTAATGTCTAATATTTAAAATGATACTTTGACTTTGCAGAACCAAATTCACATAGCTAATTTTGAAGACAAAGATGATCTTTTTCAGCAGATAAAAAATATTCTTGGACAGATTGAGAAGCCTGAAAAGAAAATATTTTAGCAATAAGAAGGTAAGGTTATAGGAGGTCTTAAGTAGGGGTTGTTTAAAGAGCAGGGTTTTGATGGAGAGTATTTTGAGGGATATTATAAAGATGGTAAGAGACACGGAGATGGAATTCTATAGACAAAGTTTTTCAAATTTGAAGGAAAATTTGAATATGATATGCCGTTATTGTCTACTGGAAGTGTGGCTCATTATGATGAGAGTGGGAAATAGTTTACAAAATAGTTTAAAGGAGTTTTGAACTATAAAGGATCATTTTGAGGTAATAAGTTTAATGGTATAGGAATAGTGTATTTTAGAAACTCCGGTCATTTTGAAGGAAACTTCATTGATGATGAAATAGATCAAAGTTAAATTGGAGTTTTAACAGTGTATTAGGATAAAGGAAAGACTTAAGAATTCCCTTGCTATTTTGCTTTTTTTCCTAAAGAATTTATAGGATGATTTATCAGTATTAGTGAAGCATTTACAGTAGACTTTAAAGATGGTTTTTTGTTTAGCCATCCCATAAAAGCCACAGAAAAAAATCTATAGAGTTCTATGAGCCTTTAGATTAATAAAAATATTCAAGAGAACACATAGAATTTTTAGAACATGAAATTAAGTTGAAAATTGGAGCAAAATTTAGACTAATAAATAGAAAAAAACTAAGCCAAAAACAGTGCTCTAAATAAATAAAATTAATAACATATTAGCATAGATAATTTGAAGAGATTCTAATCTAATTATATGTCTTAAGCCAAGGAAGTATAATAAAAAAACATTGCTTCAAAAACTCCATAGAAATAAAATAAAGATATTTAGGAAAGCTCTGACTTATTAGAAGATAATCAAGAACTTAAAGAAGAAAACAAAAGTGCAATAGAGATGTAACAAGCACTAAATATGACTGTAAGAACTGAACTGCTAATGAACTCAGAAGAAAAATAAATAAATACCTTAAATATAATTTAATTTAAAGAATTTCCAGAGCTGATATTTACTCCAGCAAATTCTGTTCTTAGACTTTATTAATTGGGAGAAATGCTTTTAAAAAACGAGTTCTACGATAGCCCAAATAAGATTGTTGTTAGTCCAGCCACGATGATGACTATGTTTTCCATCACAGTACCTTCTTAGTCATTTAAAATGCACAAAGCGATAGATAAACTTCCCCTAATAAGTCCTGCATACCAAATCTAGTATAGTCCTTAGGCTGAGATCTATTTGGCTCAAAATAACTAACCAATAAAGAATGGCACACTAATTAATCTACCTTATGGAGAACCATCTTAATAGACATAGACTAAATATGACACAAATTGCAATAAATATCTGTATAAACTTCAAGTTATTAAACAGTATATCAAAAACCTGGCTACCAAGAAATATAAAGCAAAAGTTCTCAAACCAAAAACATGAGGTCTTTATTATACTGTTAATTCCAATTTATGATTTTTTATTGTATATAGGCTTAGTGTTTTGATTAAAGAAAAAAGTAAAGGAAAATATGGTCATGAATCCACTAAGCATCAAAAGCTCTCCCATAAAGTAACTCAAGAAACAAAATAAGAAAAAATAAAAAATTTGACTTTTATATTTCAAGGCTTCATTTTTGCCTAAAAGCATCTTATACTTTTTATATTACCAATAAATTACTAAATAGTCCCATCAGTAACCCCAACAACACAGAAAATAATCCTATTAAAAAGAACTCAACAATAAGCTTAAGTTGCTAATAAATGGAGATGATTTCTATTTCTTCTTTCAAGCTTTTTATTTTCTATGAAAATCTAAATAAGATAATAGCAATAGCGTCATTAATAAGTCCTTCTCCTAAAACAATAGAATAAATTTGCCTGTTTCAAGTCTGTTTTATTGCAGAAAGTACTGATATTGTGTCTGATGAGGTTAGTATTGATGACAGCATTAGTACTTGTTAATTTACTGTTTGATTTTTAAAGAGCCTTTCTGTCAAGGAAATAGTTAATGAGAAACAACACCGAAAACATTCCTATAAAATTTAATAAAGTTCCAATGACTCCATAAGATAGTATATAAAAGGCATTCTATGTTAGTTGCTAAGAGTTTACTTTGAATGCTGCATCGACCATGATCAGTGGTAAAAATAATGTGAATGTTTGTTCTAAGAATTCTTTTCCGAAATCAATTATTTAATGTTGAGTTATGTAGTATAATAGAGCCATAATGAATCCAAATATAGTGGAGAAAACTGGCTAATTAAATCTATCTTTGAGTCTATTCTCTAACATGTGGTTGAGAATGATGTATAAAAGACTGATAAAAGAAACAATAAAGTAAGAGCTATCAGACATTATATTTTAAATTTATAATTTATAATTTAATTACAAAAGGGTATTTGGCTGAAGTTCTAATGAATTTCCTCTACTTATTTCTCATGCTAGTAGTTTATAATCGCCTATATTAAATCACTGTATGAGGATAAAGGTAATTATTATGATATTATTATCTATAAATATGTAAAGATCTCTAATTTGAAATGAAAGAAAATATGCTAATAAATTTCTATTAATTTATACTGATGAATAATGTTAGTTAATTAAAAACTTTATAAAATATTTTAAACATTTTAATCTTAATTTACTATTATTAGTTAAATAAGATCTTAGGGTGAATTGACATATTCTATGGAATAGTTTTTTTAAGTTTTTATATTTATTTAATTTGAGTTTAATAAAACTATAAACATTAGAATTTCATTTATTTATTCTACTTATTCAACCGTAGGATTTTTTAATATTAATATTATTTCCTAGTAAAAATAACTTTTTAATAATATATCATTAGCAATGCTTTATATAGTCTTTAACTGATCCAAAATAATAATGCATTTTGTGGAAGATAATATTATATCTGGCAACCAATTAATATCTATAATCAAATTTTTATCTATGTTTATTTAAAGAAAACTATTTATATTGTTGTTTAGTATAGATTATTGAATCATAGTGTTTTTATTTTTGGTAACTTTGATTTATAAGTTATTATTTATTGGCTTAATTTTAAAGTTCTCTAGTTTATTTCTATTTTATCTATTGTTCTTAAAGTCTTTTAAGTTTTTTATTAGCCCTTAATAGTTGTTTTGCTTTGAAGCACACTCAAATTAAATATCAGTTTGTTTGTTATTAAATGAGGTTATTATTTTTTTATTATTTATTTAAATAGTTTTTTATTCAGTTTTCTCAATGTTTAATTAAGACAAAAATTATTTATCTAAACTAAACATATCATTCAAATTAAATATCTATTTTTTTTTACTTTCCATTTTATCACTTTATTGATAATCTATTGGAAGTAATTTAAACTCATTTTATAAATCTTTTGATAAATATTTTTATTTTATGATTTTTTCTTATATTTAATTAATTTATAATAGAATATGTTAGTTTTTATTATTAATTATATCATATAAGATAAAATAATTGGATAAGTTGTTTAGTTTTGTTTGGGTTTTAATATTATTTTATAAATTCAATTATTATAGTTAAACTTAAGTGATTTATTTTATTATTTTGTTTTCTAACTAAAATTAGTAACCCTTAGATAACATATCTAGTAAAAGGTCATCTGACTAGTTTATTTACTCGAAAATAAATTATTTATCTAAAGAATTAATTTTAGTTTATAATTTATTGTCTTTTTTGTTTTTATTATTTTTTGTTATTTTTTACCCCAATAACTTAACTAAGCTGTTAAACCAAAAATACTCTTATTCCTTGTTATAAAAACACTTATTATCTTTGTCACTCAATAATATTATTTATTTCTTTAGTTAACCCAAATCTATATTTATAGCTTAAGATAGATTTTTTATATTGAATAGTTTCATCTCTTCAATTAGCTAAAAAGTTTGCTTTAACTTTAGGTCTTTAAAACTCAATTATTTTAAATTCATTAATAAAATATAATGTATAATATTCTAAGCAATGTAACTAATATGTAGCAAACAGTGAAGAACAAACAATAGATTCTTATTAGACATTAAGATAAACTAAAGATTATTTCAGTAGATGAGAGAGACACTATACGAGTACATTGCATAACTACAAACAGCTCCAAAACAATCAGTCCAATAGATTCAAGATAATTTAACTAAAAAGTAATATGTATTAACTTTAGTCTTAGGTACAGTGTACTTTTTATTGGCTATAAAGATGGAACATTAATAGGGACTAGTCTGAATTCCAAAGACAAGTACTTATTTATGCACAAGCCACATACTCTTTAGATAAACTCTATTTAGTTTTCCCTTGATTAAAACTATGTAGTTACAAGTTCTAATGATAAATTAACTAAAATATTTTGAGTAATTTAAAATAAGAATGCCAAGACTGAAATTGTTTTTTAATAAGCAGTAAAAAATCATTCTCGATTTGTTATTAAGTCATTTCTTAGTAGCGATAATTTATTTTTATATTCTTTAGATGAGTCTTGCTTTAGAGTAACAAGAGTATTATAAAGTAAGAAGATAAAAGATGATTAGCATGGGCTTTAAATTTCTTAATATGAGTCCTTTTTGGAGACACTTTGCTATTAAAATAAATGAAATTCATAATTGATTAATTTTATTGTGATAAATGATCAAACAATTTCATTGATATATCATGACACAAGCATAGACATAATCAGCATTGGATAAAAACAGGTCTTAAAGAGCTACTAAATAGCCCAATAATCAACAATAATTCAATCTTATGGATGATTTAATTCTGATTAATTATTTACAATTATCTAGGACAAATAATCCAATACTTAAAGTCTTTATATATTTAGCTTAATAGAATTTTGTAATCATAATTTATATTGAGTTTAGCTTCAAAAAAATTTTGTCTCATTTGGATAATGTATTTATGATGATAGTCTCTTTGTTTTATCTTTAAATTAAAGATTTATAATATACTAATATTAACAAAATATTGACCAACAAAGTTCTTTAAAATTAACAAATAGCTCAAATAAATCTAGAGATGTAAAATAAAAAAGTAATAAAATAGAAGATATTTAGAGGTCTATAGTCTATTAGTAACATTTTGATCATGAAGCGAAGAAATTATAGTAGCTTGAATAAAAAAATACTGAGCATAATATATAAGCAATAAATTCATTAGAAAATCAAAGTAAAGAAATTTTAATAGATCCTGAGTTATTATTTTAGCAGTATAAAATAGATAATATAATTTTGGATAATAATAAGCTTTAAAGTAATAATTTAGACATAGAATAGGTTAAAGATTTTATTTCCTCAAGACTAATATGTAGCAATATATAAAATAAAAACTCTTAATAATTTTAGTAATAGAATACAAACTAAAAAGAATAAAATAAATCTGATATGTATTCACTTTCAGAGTCTAAATTTTAAGATCAATTAGGATAAGATAATTTTATTGCTGCGAAATTTTAATAATATAAATTATAACTTAATTATTATATTATTTTTTAATAAAATTGTATTTTAGATTAGGTGATATAGAAACATAGTCTGTTAAATCTATGCTTCTAAATTGTAGCTATTAATGTTAAAGAATTAATTACTATATGAATAAATCAAATTAAAACTCAACTATAAACTCAGAACAAATTGGACAAATTAAAGTTGAGTCATTTCCTCTTATGTATATTTCTAAATACATTCAAAGGCAAAATACCTAGTAATGCTTACAATACTTCCCTCTTACTGGTATTTAAATTGGCATCATTGATATCTAATCTCTCAAACTAATTCTTAATTTCATAATATCTTAGTGGAAATATTTCTCTATTATCTAATCATAATTATTTTTCTAGTTTAAGTGAGTAATATTTCTTACTATTTGACTTATTGTTTATTTTTAGGCAACTACTATTTTAAACACATATTCATTATTTAAATGCTCTTCATATCTCTAATCAATCTCAAATGAAATAAGGTTTAATCCTTGGCTTAAAATACTTGTTTTATAATTAAGAGAAATTATTAAAGGTTTTTCTTTTAAGTCCCATTCTCCATCCTTAAACTTTATTTAATCCTCAATTTTATTTGCGAAATTTTAAAAGTTTATTTTTGCTTTAAATTAATTCGGAAAATGCAAATGGTTGTCTGTGCTGCTAATTTCAAAAGGATTTCTTCGCAAACAATAAACTAATATACAATTATTGGGTTAGAAATCATCATCATCTAAAAATACAGAATAAAGTATCTTTGACAGCATTATTTGAGTATTAACTATATTCTTTAATGGCTTATATGCAATTGAGTTGCATTAAAACTAACACTCAACACAGAGAGAATTTGTAAAGGGATGTTAAAAACATTTTAAATGAATTTTTGTGGTACAATTTCTGCATTTTGAATAGCCTAAAAGTTTATTATAACTTTAATAGCAAATACACTAAATTCCTTTGTTTAGTATTTAGTTGTTTTAATTAATATTTTGAATTTATTCCTTGAAATTATTATTTATTATTATTTTAGAGAATTTATCAATTTAAACTATTTTATCAAATTGTTAATAAAATATCTTGAATTAAAAAAGTAATAAAAAATATTGATCTTAATTAATATCCAATTAACCAGTACTTATATCAAACAAAATTTTGGAAATGATTTAAACGCTAAATTTCTCTGAATATTCATTTTATCTTATATTAAAAAACATAAGCATAATTTACTCCTAATATTACTTACCGATCTTATTGAATAACTTAGTAAATTTATTAACAATTTAGTTAAATAAAACAAAACTTTTTTTCTATTGAAACAACATAATAAATATACATTTATCTATTAAGAGTTTTTTTTAATTATAAGAACCTTATTAGAATTATGTTAAGATCTATATACTTTTTAAACTATTATATTTACATAAAATTATAACTTATAAATGTTACAAGTTGAGAAGATGATTTAGGATTTATCCGTGCATACATAAAATCATCACTAAGAGCTGATAAAGCTTTTCATAACTAGCCTCAAAGAAATAAAAAATAGTCTCACTGAGGAAATAAAAAATACAGAAACAACAGGAGACTAAGACATAGATCAGATATTGTAGAAAAAAAATTATAGAATCGAACATTTAAAAAATAATTATAAAGAACTATTTGAAAAATATAGACAAGAAGTAATATTAAGCAAGGATAGAGAGTCCAAGAGTATTAAAGCGTAGGAAAATAATATCTCCTAAAATGAAGAATAAAATAATGATAGGATGGATTTATTATTATAGATCTAAAAAAAAGACTACTGAATTTTACATTTGAAGGACAATTATAAACTTCTCCTCGATAAGTATGAAAAAGAAACAAAAAGTCTAAGGGAAGAAAACGAGATTTTAAAAGCAAAATTATCAGGTTATTAATAAATCTAATCTAGTTTAATTTATAAATTATAAATTTTATTTTTTATAAATCATGGTTAAATTAAAAATCTATATTATTATAACGTTTATTTTTATTCAATATTTTAAGTTTTCAAAACAATAACAAGCCTAAAATAGTCCTGTAAAATCTAATAATTATTTATTCTCATCAAGAATCAATAATTATTTATAAATTTAAAATTATAACTAGAAAGAATAAACCAGAATTAAGCACATAAATCTTTTGTATACTGTTTGAATAAATTTAATGGAGATTCATTGCAAAAAAAAAACTCTCTCTAATCCTAATTAAAATAAAAAATTTAAAGAAGAGCATTAACTGTTAGTTGATTAAACAAAGTAAATGATAATTGAATACCTAGATTTTTTTATTGGAAAATATATATAAATTAATGAGGAAAAAGGTGTTCTAAGTTTATTAATAAATATCATAGTAGACTTATTACAATAGAAAATTATGTTAATATAATAAACAATGTTATTCAAAATGAAGATTTTTATTAATGAATTAATTATAAGACCAAAATTATATGAAAACTTTATCTAACTTAAATATCTATTAATAAACAATTTAGTAAACATTTTCGAAAATAAATTTGAATTAATATAGTATCAAACTTAATGAGAGAATTTAATTAGACAGTATCAAAAAGATAACTATTTTAAGATCTTATAAATTAACCTATTCAAAAATCCTGAGTTTGATTTAAACTATATAAATATTCCAGTTTTAGCTTTATCTTGGGTATTTGATTAGGGAAACTCATTTAATTTTATAATAGAAAATCATGAAACTATGACCAACTAAATAAAGAACAAAGTTTTAAAATAGTCATTTCTTATAGGTTTATTTTTCTTTCATTATAATTAAGAGAAAGAAAAGTTGACTAGAAAATATAAAAATGAATTAAAATAATTATATAATTAAACAAACATCTCAATTAGAGAGTGGTGCTTTTATTATTTAAAATTCTAAAGTGATAAATAATGAGATTTTTATATAAATAAATATACTTAACTTAATTAAGTTTTGGATGAGGTTTTTAGTTAAATTAAATATATTAGCTTTTAATTGATAAAGGTTGAAGAAGAAAACAAAAAAATGAAAAAAAATATTGTCCACTATAATCTGGCAAGATATTTATTAAATTAATTCATATAATTTCAAAGCATTTAAAACTAAAAAGAGTTTTGCTACGATGCTGAGTTAAAGCAAATAATTAAAACTAATTTTTAATTATTATGAATAAATTAGAGCATCAATCTATGGCTTAATTTAAGAAACATTGTAGAAATAATAAACTATGAGTACCAAAATATGTTTGTTTTTAAAAGTGACAAATTAAATATTATTGAATTAAATATAGCTAATAAATAAGAAAAGGAATAAATCAAAATTATATAACCTTTTATATTATTTTAACTAAAATAAAAAATCACAAAACTTGATGACAATTCTTTATTAAAAAATATAATTGAGCTATTATGTGGTATTTTATATGAGAACAATCAATTATAATTATATTAAATACTTTTGTAGCAAGTCCTAAATTTTAATTTCAAGTCTAAGAATCTTTTTAAATATTATTAAAGACTATAAATATTATCTTAAATAATTTTAAAGCTTTTGATTGAGATTTAAAATAATTTAGGCTTTAATACTATGGCCTAAATAATACATAATAATTCTAATTCAGTATTTTAAAAGGAATCTATAAAAGATATAATAAATTGATTAGTTTTAAAGGATTTTCATTAAGTTTATTTACGCTTATATACTAGCTAATATTAATGTAAAATAAGTCAACAAAAAAACTGAAAAACCTTAAACAGCTTGGTTAAGAAATCGATAAAGAAAAATAAGACTCCTGAAAAATCCATAAAATTATATGTATAATCATCTTCATCAGATAAAAAAAAGAGCTCTCCTGATAAAAATAAATAAGAAAAAAAACTAGATTAATTATTTACTTTATTTTTAATCGAAAACTATTTTACTTAAAGTGAAATAAATTATAGAATTTATAAAGAAGTAGATATCTAAATTATGAGTCATTACTAAACCTTAATTGAAGATGTATATCTTTAGTATGAAACAAATAAAATAAATAGTAAATTCAATTTAATAACAGAATAGATAAATTTAAACTCTGTAACTAATAACTAAATTCACAACTTCATCGGTTCTTTATAGCATAATAATTATTCATAAAACGAAGAATATATTAATTCCAAGAGTTTTTGAATTTTTCTAAGAAAAAATCTCATGCTTTAGCAGAAAATCATCTTAAAAAGAAAGTCCACTTCTAATTTTAAAAAGCCTTATTAACTTACTTATTTGAGTCCTGCTAAATCTAATTGTAAAAATTTACTAAGATAAACGCTGAATAGTTCTTAAAATGATTTCTATAAAACTCAATTAAAATATACCAACAAAATCTTATTTAGTCTTTAACCTTAAAAATAAAGAAAATAAAAACATAGTTAATAAAAAAAGAAGGAACTAACTATGATCAAAAGGTTAAACTTATCAAAAAAGTTATCAAATATCTTATTAATAACTTAAAAACCATTTTAAAACATAAATTAGAAGGTTAAAAAAGTTCAAAATTTTTAATAATCAATACTTAGGGTGGATTTAAATCAGCATTAAAAAATAGAAGTAGCTTTAACTAAGGCTTACTAAAAAATTAATGACTTAAAAAATAATAAATATTAAAAATAAATAAAAAGCAAACTTTTTGATCAAGAGTATTAAATGCTGTTGACCTTATTAAGTGATATCTAATCAACTATAATGTCTGAATAAATCATAGCAACACCTTTTGAATTACTTTTATTCAAAATATAAGAGTTTTGTATATAAAAGAATCACTTATTGCTAATTTATTTTATATTTAAGAACATCGATTTTTAGAATTAAATTAATTAATATAATTTAATATAATGATATTCAGAGAGCCTACCATGATTCATCTAAAGATGGAGGACGATCTTGCTGATTATGAGAACATTAAGAGAAGAATTAACTGAGACAAAGAAATGAACACTAATTTCTTGTACTCAAATTTAAACTAACAAGTCAAATCAAATTAATTACAACAAGCCACTGATTAGCAAGGAAGTTTTTCTAATTTTGACGTTCATTCAGAGAGCTGAGGAACTGTTTAATCAGGAGATTAAATTTAGGAAATATTTAGAAATTTATAAAGAAATATAATTATAATATTTAATTTAAAAGTATTTTTATTTTCTCAAGATCTCTTATACTTTATCTGATATTAAATCTTATAATCATTAGTCTTTTTGTTCTTTTAAAATGAGTCAAGCTATATTTTCTTTATTTACGTACAGCTCCATCAAAATTAAGTTTTATAAGTCATTTACAAAACAGTAAAAGTAATATTTAAATTCACCTAGTTTTTCGTTGAATGCTATACAAAAAATCTTTTCATCTCTTAGTAAGTTGATAATTTCCTCTTTTAGTTTGATTTTTTTTATAAAATTAAACTCTGTTTGGTATTTGAATTGAAACTATTACCAATTCGTTTAAAAATCCTTAGTGCTTAGAGTGTTCTCTATTAATATTATTTAGTTATTATTTATATTACTTATATTTAAAAAGTCTGTTGAGTTTTGTAGCTATACTTGTTGCTCGTTTTATTATTAGTTAGTACTATTCTCCTCAATTAGCATATCTTTTAGTGTCATTTTACTCTACTATATGTTTTATTGTTACAATAATATATTCTAGATGTCTTCCGGGTAAAAGGTCCTGAGGCTATTTATCTCATTAATTAATACTTGATTTTAATTTTATCATTATTTATTGATAAAAATATTCTCAAAAATCTCTTTAACTTTATTTTCAAATGAATAAAAATCTTTCTTCATTATAGAGTAATATTCTCGAACTGTTTCTTATATTAATTAACTTTGTTTATTGTCTTCATTAAGAAAATTTAATAACATTGTTAGTGTTGGAAACATCTCTCTTGGGTTTTAAATAAATGTATACAGGACACAGTATATGAATTATATTTTAAATATATCCGAAAATTAGTTAGAATTCTACATAATCATTTTGGAGTAGTATCTTAGAATATAGGAAGAGTAGTTAATATTTTTGTTTAAATAAGACAATATAATACAATAAGAAAGGATTCCTTATTCATTATTTAAATTCTTAATAATGTTCTTTGTGCTGTTTATTTTCTGTATAACCGAAAGGGTTTTTAATTGATATCCTTATAGTAAATTTTATATACAAATTATTATTTAATTTTAGCAATTAATATTAACTTTTTCCTAATTAAGTAAATCAAACAAATAGTCAATTATTAAATCTATATTATTCGGTAATTTAATACCTAATAAAATTAGAGATTTTAAGTAATCTGAAGCATATGAGTTTTAAAGTTCTATTTGCTATTTAATTATCGAGAATATTTCTTTAAATGAGTCATAGGCTGCCAAGTGAGATAGAATTTTTAATTTATATAAAACTAGTAAGCCATTATCATCTCCAAAGCAATTAAAGTATTTGTAAATATGTTCTATATTACTTGCACCATATTTCTCAATAAGTGACAAGATGTTATTAAGAAGTATTATTTGTACAGATGGGTCTTATAAAATAAGTATTTAAGTCAAGCAAATAAATCCTCTCTGAATTACTTATGATAACAAAGTAGAGTTGTCATTATACATTAAATATAGCTTAGTGATCTCTAAGACCAAATCACAATCAGAAGAGCTTAAGTACTAATCTAGATAATTCATAATTTCTAACTTCTATCTATCATCTATTTGTTATATATTCTAACAAATTTTTACAACTATAGTTCTTTATTAATCAGAGAACTCCTGAAATCTTGTTATAAAATACAACACTTCATTGTATTGAATCTATATATCTTAGTTGACCTGTATTGACTCAAGTAGTTAGGAGAGAATTTAAGTTACCACGATTGGTTCTGAAGACTTAATCATGTTTTGAAACAGAGGCCAAAGACAATGGTCCTCAAAGAAATCAGAGTTGACTTAAAGTATCTTATAACAGCCAATAACAGCCACAGAAATAACCAATGAGCTTGGATCTTACAAATGATTAAGAACAATATTTTTTGTGGTATAGAATTGATTTTTCAGAGCACACAGGTATCATAAAGAGAGAGCTCAAATTCGCTCATCTCTATGCTTAAGGTTTTTAATAAAAGTATTGACTGTCATTACTTCAAAAGCCTTGTTATTTTGCGCTTAATTTCCGAGGAACTAAAATATCATTTTTTGAGCTCTAATGTTCTCTACTTGACTCAGCATGCACATTTCTGGAAATATTTAGGAGAGGTCAACACCAAGAGTGTCATAGAAGAATATTTTCTTAAGTAGGTCTATTAGATCACTAAAAACAGTTTTCTTGATTTATTATCATAGTTATGTTTATATCTCATAAACTTCCCCTTTTTTTTAGCTTGTATTGTAACTCATTTATAAATGATAATAAAAATTAATTATTATAACTATGTATCTTATACTATTTATTTTGTTTTGTTAGTTTTAATTTATCCTTTAGAAAAATTAAGTTCTGTTGCTGATATATTGATAAATCATTTTATTCATTTTGATCAAGTATTTGTTTTATTTAGTTTTATTGCAAAATATTAAGTTAGTTTTGCTCTTTGTTTAATAACAAATTATTTACTTAATTTATTTTATCTTATTAAAGATTTTTATGTGTTTTTGCTATTTGTTTATTTATATTGCTTAGCTGTAAAAAAGAAAATAAACCTTCTAGTAACCCTGACATTCTTCCCGCTCCACAAAACAGTGAACTTTCAGCTCCCATTTTTGAAACCGAATATGGAAATTGTTATGATTTTGATGATATTCAAAAAAATCCTTTAACTATACTTGCTTCGAACAATTTAATTATTTCATCAATATATTATTATGGAACAACAGACAAATTATTGATCACAAAGGTTAATCAAACAGGCGGCACTATTTGGCAGAAAAATTTCACTTGGTCACAAAAATTTAAATCAGGCCAATGTTTCGAAACCACCTCTGGAGATTTAATAGTTATTGGCGCTTCTTATTCTATTTCCAATTGGGTTGCTTCAAAAGTATATATAGCTAAATTGAATGCTTTAAATGGAGATACAATTTGGACTAGAACTTACGGGCATAATTATATTGATAGAGGTTTAGTTGGATATGAAGATACGAATTCCAATTATTGGATTGTAGACTTTAAT
>ERZ724506.308-NODE-308-length-17972-cov-9.192052_pt1 | contig 17972 bp, 5 predicted proteins | sample MGYA00376039_ERZ724506 | MGnify/ENA primary metagenome ERZ724506 (study PRJEB28724, sample SAMN07190887) | wastewater metagenome | isolation source: effluent of sewage treatment plant in Hong Hong | place: USA: Christiansburg, Virginia | collected 2016-03-01 ... | reverse complement strand
AAGCTATGTATTTCTTATTATTTCAAAAATAAGCTATGTATTTCTTATTATTTCAAAAATTTTATATAATAATAATTTTGATATATACTATCACTACTTGATAGATTTTGTACTTAAAAACTTTATTTACACTTACAATGATACTGATATAAATTATACTAGATTGTATTTTAGTAATTAAGTTTTAGGGTATTTTTTTGAGAAACACTCTTAATATTTTAATTCTTTTTATTATTTAATAAACTATTTAAAGTTGTAATAGATAGACAAAGATCATATAAAAATACTTTTACACTATTTAATAATAAATCTTATAATTTAATAAAAATCAATTTTACTATAGGATTTAGCACAACTTTAATTATCATTAACTTATTTATAAAGCACTAATAAGCAAATAAAATTTTAATAAGAATTCATAATTAAAACACTCTACTTAATTTATCAAATTTAACAAAAATAGAATAATAATAATTTCAAACTAATTGAATTAACTTTGAAATTATTTAATTTATAGTAATAAATTACTGATTTTTTAGATCAACAAATATTTTAGCAACTTTTGCAAGAGTTATTAAAAGAAAAATCAAAAGTATTATATATAGATATTATCGTTTAACTAATTATAACAAAAATGTCTAGTTAATAAAAACAATAATTTTAATTAATTTTTGATAATGAGATTTTACTAATTTTGTCAGAGCAAATGATATTTGAGAGTTACAAATAAAATTTATTATCGAAAGAATAAATTCAATTTATATTTGAAAAAAGAAGATAATTATTTTTTAAAATATTTTTAAAATAACCACAAATATTAGAAATTTTGGAATTTTCGGAATAGAATTAAGAAAAAATAGAATAATGGTTAATTAAAAATTATCCTTATCATATGATACATTTGTTTTTATAAATTGATAATAGTTAATCTTTTATAAATAAATGAATTGAGTCTTTATTATAACTTATAAAAATGTGCGTTAGCAATGATATGACTACTACTTTATAAATCATTATATATCTTTAGTCTGATAAATTATAAATTTAATAAAAAATTAATCAATTAATAATTTAAATATTAATAATCTCAATTAACAAGTTTTTATTTGAAAGCTAACATATATAATAAATGATTTAAGTTTTAGATCAACTTTAGTTAAATAAATAATGACATCAGTCAAATATTCTCATTTATTAACACCTATTGAATCTGATTATATAAAAAACAATTTAAAAGCCTTTGTTAAAGTAACAACTAATTATTATTTTATAACAAAATAATCTATCTTTATTTACAATTAAAACTATAAACTAATATTTATAACTATTTAACTATTAAGCTTAGTCTATTAGCACTACTATGCAGTTACAATTACTAAATATAAAAAATGAAATCACAGCTTTATATTAATAAGGTTATCAAAATCATTCAATAGACAATATTTATACCTTTAATTAACAAGACTTTTAATCCATTCTCCAAAAATGGTTTCATATTGAAAATATTTAATTAATTAATTAACTTTATAATGACCACTATAAAGACAAAAATAAATCAATTTCATCAAAAAGTTATCAAAAAAGATCGCCAATAAACTGATAAGAAAAAACTTTGAGATCTTGAAAGACTCTGCGAAAAACTCAAAGATAAAGGACTAGAAATCTTACCAGAGAAATAAAAGCAAATTGAAGAGCTGAAATAAAAGCTTAGTAAAATTGAAGGCTTGAAAAACCTTTCCGAAAAAAATGAAAAAAAATATCAAAAATTCAAATTTTTTGAAATGAAAAAGTTGGCAAAATAAGAAAAAACTTTTAAGCTATAAGAACAAACACCTGAGGTACTTTAGCATCTATTGGAGATAAAGAACAAGTTTATCTATATTAAAAATTATCCAAACTAAGAAAAATACATTTCAATTATTAAAGAACCAGAAAATGAAGGCACCAAAATCAAGCGAGATAAAATATTTAAAGAGGTATTAGAAAAACATCTCAAATAAGAAAATTATCAAAAAAGGAAATATAATTTAGATTCATTAGAAAAAAACATTGAGAATTTTCAGGAACAAAAATAAGAAAAAATTAGTCTTAAAAAATAAGATAAAAATAATCCTAAAGTAATACAAGAAGAATAAGAGAATAATTTCTTCGTTTCAGATAACGAAGACTAATAAAATTTTAGCTACAAATAATACTTATAAATTATAAATAAGGGTTGAAGCTATCATCATCACTAAGCTCTATTTTGCTGTTTACAAGTTGACTATTTACAAAGTTCATAAAATTGCTTTAAGTTATTCCATAATTATTTTAGTACTCTTCATCAAGTTCTTAGAAAATAGAAGGTTAAGACAAATCCAAGGCATTTTATTGTTTTTAAGAACTTCTTATATTTTTTATAGGACTTTATAAATCCTTACTTATTGACATTTGAGGCCAGTTAGATTGCTTGTTAGTCAACTAGTATTTAATTAAATATTTTTTCTGCAGCTCTCCTTGTTCATTTTTTACCATTTCTTCCCTTATTATTCTTTCATATTAATTGTTATATTTTTATGATACAATACTCTATATATTTTATTAGCTAAGAATTTTCTCTAAGTCTATTTGCTAATACTAGGAATGAAAAACTTAGTTTATATCTTTCTTAGTATTTTATTAGACAATATTAAAATTATATAAATCATTTTAGTAGTAGTGTTTTCTAGAGCTCTATTTCAAAATATTTAGAGGTTATTAAATCTTTAGCAAGTTTTAATTTTTTTACTTAAATTAAAAATAATAATTTTTCTCAACATTCACTTTATTTTTATTAAGAGCTTATTTTTATGTAAATGTTGAAACTTAAGTAGAGAAATTAATCTATCATTTTCTTTAAGTAACATCAGACTCAAAAAAACTTGTATATTCATTTTCTAAATATTTTTGCTCATTTAAGTTTAAATTTTCTTGCTTTGATATTAAATTTTCTTTTTTGCCAGAGGATTTTACGTTAATAGCATTTATGCTGAAATTCTCACTGTTATTAAGACTCTAGGTTTCTATTATATCTGTTTGTATATTTTAATATAGATTTTTTTTATCTTTTTGAATGAATATTTTTTCAACTAATTTCCAATCAGGCAAGGATTCATTTAATATCTTAGCAGAAGGTCATTTGCTGGAATTTAAATCTAATAATTTTGTTATCAATGACAATAAAAAAACATTATATTTATATTTTTCTTAAAATTGGTCAAAAAGCTTATCGAAATTTTCAATACTAAACTTTATATTATCTTAATCAAAAATAGAGTCAATTTTAGCACCAATACCTAACTCTAGAATTATTAATCCCAATGCAAAAACATCTAATTTTTATATTAAGTCATGATCAATTTTTATGGATCGATTTATCAAAAGTTCAAATATTTCTCTAGTCATATAAAAAGCTTCTTATTCCTTAAAATCAACTCTATAATTGAGAATGAAGTTCTCTCTATTATTAAATCTATTGGCCAAATACACTTAACCAAAATCTTCTTTTTTAATCACATAAATTAGTTTAGGATTTAAGTACATGTGATTTACACCTAAATCAGCTAAAAAACTCAGCTATTATAAAACACCATATATTATTAGGAGCAATTATTAGGCTGAAAAATCATGCTTATTTTATTACAAATCATATAAACTAAATTAAGGTGTATTTATTTCATATTTTATAACTACTTCACTTGCATCTAATAATTCTTTTTCTTCAACAACTAATTTTATAATTCCAATAAGACCTTCAGTATTAAGTCTTTAAAACATTTTTATCTAATCTAGTTTTCTTTAAAGCTCCTTACTTTAAATAAACACCTTTTTTATACTGTATACTTTCCTATAATTATCTTTATTTATTTCAAATTGGCCAGGCCCAAAAACTTTTAAATAAAAACCTTCAATTTTATTTTTCATAGAAAATTATAAATTTTAAAACAATTTCAAATAGATACTAAAATATTATCCTTAGTTTTTATCTGCAGTGACGATCTTTCCCTTGGCATTAGTGACCTTAACATTGAGTTATTTAGCTCTTTCCAGGAGAGACTTTCTGGTCTAACTAGATAAGTTGTGAGCAAGTTCGGCGCAATAAGTTCTGTTGTTCATCAATAGTGCTTCCAAATCTTTGGCGCATCTGATGAGAACTTTCTTGAATCCGTTTGGAAGGACATGTTTGTGTTCCTTCTTGGTTCCGTATCCAATTTTGACCAAAGGTTTGTTACCTTTGAATTGTCTTCTGACTCTGTTATCAATACCTCTTGGGCATCTCCAACTTGTTGAGAGTTTTCCAGGATATTGGTCTGACTTGAATCTGGTGAAGGATTTGTCTCTTTTCTTTATCTTGTTGATCTTGACGATTGGCTTGACGGTCATTTATATTTTTATAGTTTTATTTTTAAGTTTATAATTTTACTAATTACTGAATAAATTAATTAAGATTTATAATGATTTTCTGTGTTAACTAAGCGAGTACATTATTTAATAGTAGTTGATGTTGGTGTGAATGGTTGTCATCATCAGCACTTGAGAAAGATTGTTCAGATGAGCTTTGATTATATATTGAAGATTTATTTAGTGATTTTTCAGGATTTTTAAGCTTGAGAAGTTTTTGATCAATTTTATAAAGCTTTTATTTTTTGTTTAACTTTTTATATAATGACTGTAGCTATATAAGAAGGTCTATGTTGCTACCTTACTCGTAGTTTTAGCTTATTAATAAGATTTATTGTATATCAAATAGTTTTTAGTCTAAATTATTTATTATGTCTAAAACATAAAGCTGGTTATTAAGTACTTTTTCATCTTTGAAAGCATAGAATAATTTAAATAAATACTATGGGGTTTATAGAGGACAATTTTTAAGCATTTGTTCAAAAATAAACAAAAAACTTTACCTTATATTATATCTCTAGTAAATAGCTAAGGCTTATAAATTTGTCTCATAAATTTATAAAAATTACTAGCTATCTTATAGCTAGTTGAAAACCTTAAACAAATTCTTTGAGGCATTTAATCTTACTTAGAAACAGTTATCTCAGCATAATTAAAAAACTATTGATAAAATAATAGTTAATGTTGTCTCTTAGGAAAAGAGCTCCAATATTTCTTAAAAATTCTGTGTTAAAATAAACTTTAATCTCCAGTTAAGTTATTGGCTATCCAAAACACCTTGATAAATCTCAGCATATTTTTGTCTATTTTCTAAAGGAATTTCCTTAAGAATAAGATGCAAGTCCTCTAGTATTTTTTCTCTTATCTTACCAGTATTTTTTTCAGCTTACAAAAATCCTATGTCTATTAAGTGCATAAGCTCTAGCCTTTGCTATTAATTTAATAATATGATAATTCATTTAAACTCTTTACAAAATGCTTCCTTGTATAATTAACCTAGGTCTTATTAAAGTGCAACAATTTACTAGTAATAATTTCAGATTTATATAAGTAAACTTTCCTGTGGATATATTTTAATAATATCAGCAAAATACATAACATTTCTATGAATTACTTATCATACTTGATTTTCACTTATTTGGCTTAGTAAATTTGGTATTTCAAAAAATTATAGTATTGTCTTTAACACTGCAGAAGCATCCTCAAATGGCTAGCTTTCTTTTCATACTAAAATATAGCATACTTTGCCAAGAGCCATAAATGCTTCTTCTTTTATAAATCTATTTTTTGAACTGAAGTTCTTCAAAAAGTTCACTAACATATATAACTTGATAAATTAATACTCAAAAATCTCTATACAAATATCCATGTTTTTAATTAAACAGATTTTGATCTCTGCAAAGCCGTCCAGACTCATTTTCTTAATCATATTTTAAAACTTTTCAATTAAGGAATTTTAATTTAATTTTTAATAAATCTTGAAAAATGTTTACAAGGCTTCAAGTCTTATTACTTAATTATTTCCTTACATTTCAAATAAAATTTATGTCTCTATAAAGCCTTATATTAATGCACTATCAAAATATATATAAAGTGTTTGTATGAGCTTTAAGCTTTGAATTTTCAAGTTTGGTTTTTGCTGAAAATTTAAAAGCTTTAAAACCAAGCACAATATTTAATTATTAAGTACTTGTTATTAAAATAAAGTATGATTATTCTCAATTATATTCTTAATCAATAATATAATAACTTCATTTTCCATATTTGAAATTTCAATGAAAAAATCAGCAAATATTTCTTAATATTATTGAGCAATTTATGGCTACTAGTCTTCATGTATTATTTTTAAAAGACTATCTATTTTGTTAAGAATTTCCTCTCATAATTTATCGTCTATTGATAAAGAATATTATGTATGTTCTTTGTCATAAATTGATTTTATTATCTTTATCTTGTCTTATTGTTTGGCTCTTCAATACAATAAAGGAAAGTGTTTTATAATAAGTTATTATTATGAGAGCTCTTTTTGATAAAAGTTTTAAACATATTATAAGACATCTTAAATTTATAATAACTAAATTTCTTCTTAGACTTCGTTGAGCTTTTAACAATCCTCTATTGATTTCTCATCATATTGGTCAAATATGCTTGGCTTCATTACAAAATAAAATTATAAAACCTTAATAATTTTGGTAAACAAAAAAGTTTAAATTTTCTTAAATTTTTATTAATTTTCAAATTTCGGAACTTTCATTTTTGCTTAAGAATCCAAGTTAAATTTCTTTATGACTGAAAAGCCCGGCGAGTTCTTGAAAATAGGATCATGTTTCACTTGTGTTTTAATAATGCTATTTTGATAATCTTTAAGCATTATTTTTTCCATTTCCAGCTCAGCTTGATTATCTTGAACAACACTTTTTTGTGCAGTATTTTTACTTTGATTTCCTTTAGTAAAATTTCCAATAGATTTTCTTAATAGAATAGCACCAGCATTATTATTCTTATAGTCTTGAGCACTTGTTGTAATACTCTATTTAATCTAATCCTCATAGACGTTGATAAACTCCATCAAATTGGTCATCTCTTAAGGAGCAATATGATTCTCTTGCACCATGTAAATTATCTTGTCCAGACTCTCAATATTATTAAAAGAATGTACTGTAAAGGTCTCTACTAAACCAAGCTCCTTATTCTTATTAATATTATGTTCCTTAGTCCTGGTCTCTATGGCCTCTTAGTCTATTAAATAAAGTTTCTCATCTATAATTCTCTAAGTTAATTATCTTTACTATTCTCCCATATCTTTTTCGTTTTTCAAAAACTCATTACCTCTTGACTTCAAATATCTCTCCACAATTGCGTCCATTTTATTTTTGAAAACTTTCATTTTTTTCTTCATGGTTGAGTTCCAGTGATTTTTTATAGTGTTGTCAGTTCTTCCTGTCATCAAATCAGCTATCTCTGCCCATTTGTTTCCATAAATAACATGTAGTAAATACAGAAGCCATTCCTCACCTTCGTTCCAGGTTTTTTTTACTATGGCTGGAGAGAGATGATTATGCCATCATTCCCTACATTATTTACCTACTCTGTTACCTAACATAGCTGCTATTTAGGACCATCTGCTTGGACCATATTTCTCTACTAGTTCTTTGAGCTTGGTATCCTCTTCTTTGTTCCAAGCTTTTTTTTTGCTTATTTAAATTTTGCTCTTGATAATTGGGGCTTGAAAGCTACTATTATTTGGTTTGTCGTTTATATTCATTATAAAAAATTTAAGCGTTATAATTTAAATATATTTTTAAGCTTGGTTGGAATTTTGAATAAAATTTTAAATTAAGAAACTAAAATAATGTTTCTCTTGAAAGTTTAATAGTTATTAGTTATAGTAAGTTTAAATTACTAATAAAGTTGTTAAATAAAATAATCATTAGAGAATTTAAACAATATTTATACTAGAAAAATAATAGTATTAAAGAGAAAAGTCTTTATAAATAACTGAAATAATATCTATTAATAGATCCCAAGCTTAAATAAGTTAAAATAAAATATTACAAATACATCATTATGTTATTTTAAAATTTATATTTATTTTCCATTTAAAATTAAATCTTTTTATGTATTTTAATTTATAAGTTTTATAATGTCAAGTTACGATTATTAAATAACAGTATTTTCTCCTGAAGGAAGACTACATCAAATCGAGTATGCTTTTAAAGCCATTAAAGAATGTAACAAAACTTCTGTTGCTATAAAGTCAGATGAGGCTGTTGTAGTTATAACTTAGAAAAAAATCGAAGACAGATTCATTGACAAAAGCACGGTCACAAATATCTATAAAATCACTCCAACTGTAGGTGTCTTGGTAACTGGAAGAGAAGGTGATGGTTAAGCCTGGATCTAAAAACTAAGACAAAAAGCCTATGAATTCTTGTAAGAATATGGCTCATAAATAACAAGCGATATTTTGGCTTAAAATGCTGCAAATATTGCTCAGCTATATACTTAAAAGTCCTTCATGAGAGCCTTTGCTGTTGAGCTTATTTTCTTCTCTTTTGATAAAGAAAAACATTCTTAGTTATTCAAAATTGACCCAGCTGGACATTTTACAGGTTATTTTGCAACTAGTTCTGGTCTTAAGGATTAGGAAGCTGAGAGCAAGCTTGAGCAAAGCTTTAAAGATCTTAATGGTTTTTCCAAACTTAAAAAAGATGATCTTTTTCTGTAATGTATCAAAGTTCTTCAAAATACAGTTGGTCAAGATTTCCAGAAGACAGATGTTGAAATAGCCTTTGTAGATAATAAGACTCAATTGGTGACCAAGCTCAATGAGGATGAAATTGAGAGCTATCTTAAGGCAGCCCCAAGACTTGACTAATAAAATTGATAATGTATTTATTATGCTATTAATTTTAATTTAAAACATTTAATAATAAAAAACTTAAAAATAAATAAAACTTAATAAATTTATTGAAAGTCTTAAAATGTAAAAAATGTTTTAAATATTTCTATGTTAAAAATAAAATTATAATTTTTTTGGTATTAAAGAATCTCATGGCAAATATTTTGATTCTATTTTTGATTATCCTAGCTAAATGTTTTCTAATACTCTTTTTAGTCTTTTGTAATTTTTTACAGATTTTGATTACTTTTTTGTTAAAATATTTGGAGACTTAAAAGTCTTTTATATTTAACTAAATAAACGATTAATTTTCTCTTATGAGGATCCAATTTTAATTGATATATTTTTTAGTTAATTTTTATTTTCTTTTTCTTTTTGAAAGATTAATTTTTTGATTTTTTTGAGTTTTTTTAAAAGTTTTTGCAATTGATTTTTCTAATTATCCAAATCTTGTTTCTGTACTATATTTGTATACTCATGTTGTATTTATTAGACCTATGATTCAAGGTTTTAGTTATGGCTTTATTTTAAAGCTTTATTAATCTACAGTCATAGAGTTTGGAACTATTTCTCAATTGTATCTATATTTTGATTTATTTTTGAATTATTTTGCTCTTTAATTTTAATCTCATTTTTTTTTATCCTTTAGTTTATATGTAATAATTCTTTTTTTAGACTGCTGCAAACCTACTCTAAATTATTTGTTTTTTTTTAGCTTTTTTTTTATTCTTTTTTTTGTTTGGATTTTATGTCTTCGTTTCAAACCAAAAAATACTGAGTCTCTTATAGACCTTCAAGACCTCTTTTAGTGTCTTTTAAATGTGTAAACTATTCACAAAGATTGGACCCTCTTTTTGTAACTGATTTTGGCAAAATGTTTATAGACTTTTGGTTCAAAGTAACGCATCATTTATCCAATATTTATCTCTATATATTAAAAGCATGTTGATTTTATTATATATTACTCTAGCCAAACTTATAGCTACAAAGTACCTATGAAAAATTCTTAAGTTTCTCTTTTCAAAACTACATTGATTTATTTTAACTTATATTTTTTGATCTTGCCTTCTTGATAACATCATCATTTGTTTTCTAGAAGACAATTGATATGTTTTCTCTGTTTAAAGGACTTCTTGCTTGCTTAGGGTTCTTATAAGCATAAATTGCATCACTTTTTCTAACGTTTTTAATATGCTACATTATTAACAATATTAATTTATATTTTATATTTTGTTTTTTATTTATTTGTTCAGCATTTTTAATAATGAGCAATTTGTCAGCAGAGGAAAAACAACTTTAAATTTAGTTCAAGGCTTCTTAAAGATTATATAAGGAAATACAAGCATATAATACTGAGCTTAATAAAGAGACCTAAAAGCTACAAAGCATGTTGCAACAAACAGAAAAAGATGAAGGAAGAATAAAGATATAAAGAAACATTATCAATGATGTATAATAAGTCTTGCCTGAGGTAAGGGTTAAGTTTTTGGTATAGTTCGAAAAAGCTGAGCAATTAATTATGTAGTATAATGAAAATCAGTAGCTTAATAAAGAGACAGAGTTTTATAAGGATATTGAGGCTATGTATAAGGACAATAAAGAAAAATATGATGCCATGATGAAGTAAAATAAATAAATAAAAATTATTATAAGATCTCTTGGGCACTTAGCAAAGATCTTCATCTTATCTAAAGATATTTCTACTCATAAAAAAGCACCAATTTTTAAGTTATTTTTATTTTTTGGCATTTTTGCTTAAAATTCTTAACAAATTAAAAATCCTTTTCATTTTCTATATCTAAATGCTCATTACTATACATATCAATTTTAAATATATTATGCTATAAAACTCCATTCAAAACAAGCAAAATTCTCTCATAAGACTAGTCAATTAACTCATCTTAAATATATTCTAGAATTGATATTATAGCTCAATATATACCTGAGATTCCTTAAGCAATAAAAAGATCTATTATAATTAGACACAAAGAAGACTACTAAGTATATTGAAAACAAATTGTAAATAGAGTAATTATCCAAGAACTTGAAAAATAAGATGATGTCAAACCTTATTACTTTTTATATTACTTGAAAATTCTTAAAAAGCTAAGGAATATTCTCCTGTATCATTCAGTCAAGTAAGAAAAAATAAAATGTCAAAGAACGAAAATTTTAGTCGAAAATCTATCTCATAAATTGATTTAGCAAATTGGTAAACAAAAAAAAACTTTGCTCTTAATTTTGCTTGAGAATCAGAAACAACCCAGCTATATAGTTCTATCCCTAACAGTAACCAATACTATCATTAAAATAAACTGCTGAAGCAAGCAGTATTTTATTTAAAGATTCTTTTGGAAAATCATCCATGTTATTAAAGGATCTTTTGACATCGATTTTTATTATCTTTTAAATCTGCTCCTCAACTTTATGACTTTCTTATAGAAGATTTTAAAGCTCAAGCTTTAACAAATTTTATTAGTTTTTCTAAAAGACTTTCTTCCATAAAGAAATCTAATCAGCTACTAAATGATTATTATTTATTAAGCTTTCTTTGATAATTTTTATTGAAAAAAACTAATAAAATTTTCTACTCAAAAAAACAATCTTTTATTTCTCAAACAGGCCCAAGTATTTGTAAGCTTTTTTAAATGCAATTATTTATTTATCACATTTTGAAGAGCTATATTTGCAGTGTTATTTTTTGTTTAAAAATTATTAATATTAGATCTAAAAAGACTAGTGCTCATATGAGTCAATTATCTCAAGCATTATTTGTAAAGGTAATTTATTTTCCTATCCAATTGATGTTAAAATCTCTATACCCTATTGAGTTTGAACACACTTAGAAAGATCCTTAAGTCAATCCCCAGTATAATATATACAGTTCTTAAATATTAACTGCTCTTATTCTTATTAACTATCTTTTCCTTTGGCTTTAAAATCATTTTTTGATCAAGCCTCATTAAGCTTATAACTTACCATGAATTTAAACATTTCTTTCCAGAGCTTTTCATCATTCCAAATATGATATTCAAAAAAATAACAAAAAATGTTTTAGGTATATGCTTAGTTTTCGAATCAGTAAGTTCTTAGTATATTAACCAAGCTGAAAAAAAGCCTTCCTTCTTAACTCTATATAATAATGCTCTTAATTATATACTCTATAATACTAATAAAGCTGTCTTTATTTTTTAGACTAATTATGCTAAGAGTCTTGTTGTGTCGGTGATTATATAGAAGGTCTAGGAATTATTAAACCGCAAGCTGCTTTTAAAAACTTTCTTTTAAATAATTTAAATCAAAAATAAACTTTTTATTTTCTTTTTAATTATTTAATAAAAAATCCACGTTTTTTTCAATAAATTTTTTTTCTTCATAATTTAATTAAGAATAATCTTGTACCATTTAAAAACCTTTTGTTAGCTCAAAGACTTGCTGCTCTTATTTAAAGATCTCATATGTCTTGTAGTAGATCTTATCTATTTTTTGCTAGTAGCTAAACAGGTTCTATTTAAGAACATTTTGTATTTATCAAACAAGATCTTCATGGTCCTTAGAATTACTGTTAAACAAAGAAAATCCTGCTCCTTCATTATACTTGTGTGCTTGATAACCTTTACCATATAAGTTTTTATTGCTTTTTATGAACTGTTTTATTCATTTCTCAATTTTGTATTTTTTTCTTTCGAAAATTTCAGACAGATTTTAAAGCACACTTGCAAAGACAGAAAGTAGTTTGAAATAATTCAGGTTAAAAGATTCTATGTTTTCTTTATAGAGAATTTCAATGCTTTATTTTTCCTGTAAACAGCCATTAATTTTGTTCTTAATGCCTAAGAGTTTTTGCTCGTCATTTTAAGCCAAATATTCTGTGTAATTTTTGTCTAAGTTTTGACTCTCAATTGTTTTAGAATAAAATGCTTATTGTGTATAAAATACTTCATATAAAAAATGCTATGTTAATGAGACCTACTTTGATAGATATTCAAAAGTATTCAGCTTGGCAAACTCATCAATATATCTCTATATTATATTTATATAGCTATTTTATAGAAGGTCTGCATTTTTGCTATGATATTCTAATTTATCCTAATGAAACTTTATCAAGCCTCAAAGTTCATGATGTAAGCACTATTAATTAAGACTGTTTATTATTTCTTAACAAGCCTATGATTATTATTCTTCAAAATTCTTCATTATTATAAACTAACTTATATATACCGTTTCCTGTTCTTTTTGCTTATTTAAGGCACGGCCAACTATTTCCAAAGACACTTGAAACTATATGAGAGTGTCTTCAAAGCTCATATTATTATATATAAATTTTGGGAAAGGCAGAAATAAAAATTATAGATAAATTTTAATAATCTACAAATTAAAAATAAAGAAAATTATAATAATGATTTTTGAACATGTGGATTTCCCAAGCAATATTATCAGCCCGTTTAAAAGAGTCTTACTAACCCCATAGCAACAGTATATCATATAAAACTCAAACAATGAGTTTTATTTATATGAAAAATCGAATGAGAACTAACTAAGATTAATTAAGAAATTTTAAGCTGTTAATTCTGAGCCAATCTTTATTGATCTATCTGCAGTAGAAATAGGTTCATTTCTATTAGTATTAACAATTTCTTAAGAGTTGTTGATATACGACTATGAGGGAGATAATACCCATCCTTTATTCTAGATAAATCTCAAAGAATATGACTATGGCTTCTTTACATGTGCAAAATTTTGTCTAAAAACTAATGGACAATGGAGCCTCTTTTTACTGTCATAAAATGGAGCTTTTATAGAGCTTTTTTCTGAGTCATAAAAAAATGAAGTAAAAAAGGTTCAAAAATTTGACATTGAAAATTTTATTGATTTTGACTTTACAACTCATAATTAGCTCTTAATACTTTGCTAGTAACAGATTTACATGACAGACTCTTAATTTGAAAACAATCTTATACCTATTGTTAATTTTGAATGAGCTTCAAATTAAAGAGAGCTTAAAGTAAATTTTTTCTCATAAGAAAACTATTTTGCTGTTTTAAATGAGAAAAATATAATCTAAATATACAAGATAGATAATGAGGAAACTAATAATATTTATGAAATTGAAACCTAAAACCCTATTTTTGCTTTCTAGTGGCTCCTTGGCGGACATACTGCTTAATTTGTAATGTTTAATAAAAAAGACGAAAATTATGAAGTTGCTTGACTTGAGCAAGACTATCGTGACGAAAAGTACTGGGAAATCAGAAATATAAACAACTAACTTTTATTATTTATATTTTTAGTATTTTTAATTTATTAATGATGTTTACTGAGTCAGATTAATTATAACAATTCTTTTCTAATTAAGTCATAGATTTTTCCAAGAAAATCGATCGAAAATTTACCTCAATAAATATTTAAAGAAGCAGCCAAAAAAAGTCTAAATAATAAAATAATAAAATTGAAGACTATATATAGGATGAAAATTCAAATTAAAATAATGTATAAAATTTCTAATAATTTTCCAATTAAAAAAATTGAAAGGATTTTCTTGACGATTTTGAGAAAAAACAAAAACTGAGTGACTTTACCTTTAAAAAAACAAATGATAAAAAGTAGCAGATTATTAATTAGAATAGTAATTATGAAACTGAGGATATTTAGTCCTTTGATATGCTTGATGGATTTTTTGATCATTTTTAAATAAATGAAAACGAATAACAAAATATTATATAAAAACAAATAAAAACTGATACTGAGGTGTTTTCAAGCGGTTTTATAAGCAAAGAGTTTTAGCTATCAAAAACACCTGAGCTAAATATAGAGCAAAATTCGAATCCCTAAAATTTCTCTTTAAATTTGAGACTTGAAAGCTAATTCTAAGACTCTAATATATTTAATGAGTCTTTTAATAGTAGCAGAATGAAGTAGTCACAGAATTTCTAATCTGATATTATTTTTCAAGATAGTAATTAAATAGATCAAATTTATGATAATTTATTTAATGAAATTAAAAGCTAGGACTTCTACTTACAAAATCATATCTCTGAGTATATATAGCCAAATTTCTGTTAAGATAAAACAAGAAGTTCTAAAATACTATAATCCTTATATAGAATAGATGCTGATAATAATTCTGTGTTTTATGACTATTGTTCTCAGCATAGTGATATGCTGCGGTCCTTGGAGCAGCCAAATATTAGTTTTATACTATACAGTTAACTAGAGTAGTAATAAAACTATGAAGATGTTAAAGAACAAAAATTTATTTAGAATAACAATAATAGTGGCACCTAAAAGTATCAAGTAGGTATAAACACATAGAGCTTGCTTGAAACAATTTAATAATTATAATTAAATTTAATAGAATTAAAAATAATATTAAAAAAGTTTATTAAAGATCACTCATGATTTTCTAAAGCTCTTAATTACTCTATGCTTTAAGAACGTAATGTGTCTTAACTTTTACTTTGCTTATCCAGTACTGACAATGAGCCACTATATGATTAATACACTCTATAATTTCTTATTAAGAAAGTCAGCTTGCCATATTTTTTTGTAAATATTTTATTACACTGGACAAATACATGCTGTCAACTTTCCTTAATCCAAAATGTGTGTAAATAAGACAAGCAATATCCTTTGATCATTCACTCAATAACTGTCATGTATTTTTAGCAACTTTTTATGTATAGCTTTGAACATCAATTTCTTACATGGAAATTCTACTCATTAATTTCTCTCTTAGTTTTTAAACTTTTTCTTTTGTGGTCAAAGGCTCATTGACTTGCTTGATTTTTGACAGTATTCCTTTGGCTCATAGTACATTAATAAGGCTGTATGTGTTACCTTTATGGGTTTGATTATTATTGTTATTATCTGCCTAGTTTAACATGTCTTTTATTCTCCTTACATCCACAGTACCAGGCTTATTTGGCAACTGTTGTAAAGGAACTTCAGTTTAGTTACTAGTCTATTGCTAAGCTGAGAATTATTGTATCAAATATTTGCACTTTTAGTTTCTTTATTTAAGCATTTATTTTGACAGCATTCCTTACTAGTTTTATTCCTAGCTATTAATTGCTATATAAAGATCATATTTGTTCTCAGCATAAGGTCTCCACTCCATATGATAATACTCGGGGACAAAAAACAAGATTTTTTATATTATCTCTGTGTTTATTTTTTTGCTAGTTATGTAACCTATTGTCACTAAAACATCATCAAGCTTAGCTTAATCACCTTCAATAAAATTAATATTAAGATGTTCATCAAGTTCCTTTTAAATATTAACTAAATGTTGCAAATATTCTGGCAGCTTAATTTTGCTTATTTATTTTAATCATGTTGAATCCTCTGTCACAAAAGTCTTTTAGATTTCTTACTAGTCTTCCTTTTTTTTTCTTAATTATTTTTCAAGCACTTTGTTAATAATATCCTTAGTCTTCTTAGTAAAATCCTCTTCTTTTATTTTTTATTGAATTTCCTCTTTAATTTCTTTAGGCTTTTTTATTCAAGTTTTATCTTTGTCAAATCTTGTTCATTCATTATCAGAGTCTTGATGCTAGGACTTTCCTTTAGATACTTATTTGATGTTGCTTTTTTTATTCAAAATGCTGTTGTTTCTTTTGCCATATACTGCTTTTGGAGTCATGATGCTGGTGGTAGAGTTGATTGCCATTGCAGCTTATTTTTTTGGCATAAATTATTATAAGCTTAAAATTTAGAAACGATTAAAATTTTAAAGTCTTATTTATTAAAAATTTATATTAAAAATGAAGATTTTGTTATGAGCTTTTAAGCTTCACAATATTCATAAGGTTCTAGTTGAACTTGGATGAGTTTTCTTTATTAAGCTAGAGAACTGCATTGTTGATCTTTCAGTTGACAGACACAGTTTTCTAAGGTCATATTGAGATATTATTATTGTTTATTTTATTGTCATTTTTTTGCAAACTGAACTACTTAATTCTTGTTTTTATTTCAGGACTCTTTTTTTATTAAAGTTTTAAAGCTAAATCTATTTAATTTTTTAAGCTGTCTTTTTAGTCATAGCTTTTCTTAACTATATTTTACCTTTGTAGAGCCTCTATTAAATTTATCTGAATTTTTGGTTTTTTAAGAATTTTCAAAGCATTTGAACTTAGGCTTTGATTTTCTTATTTTTTTATTTCTTTACTTTGGCTTTAGTTTCCTCATTAATTAACAAGTCAACTAGGCACTCATTTTCTTATTAAATCAGCCCATTGAACTAGTTTAATTTACTCGGCCTTGGATGGACCAAAATTATAAGCAGTACTACTCATATGATGATTAGGCTTTTTGCTTTAGCTGAGAATTTATTATTTAAATATTTGCTTTTCTCTTTATAGTAAAATGTTGTTGCTGTTAAGCATTGTGTTTTGAAGTAGCATTTCCTCTTGGTTATTTATATTAGACTATACATTCCAATTATGACTATAATCAAGTTCCTTTTCTCTTTCCTAAGAAAACTGCTCAAAATCCTAGAACATTTTTGATCATAAAACTTTATAAGGAATTCTACAGTCAAGAAACTCAATTACTTTTAAAAAGGACCATTTAAACTTAACTTAAAAATAAGCTACTAATACTGCGAAAGCTCAGCATATGTTTATTCAACTATAAATAAGCACTGATTCATTTTGGCTTTCGGCTTAGTCACAAAACCCTAAAAAAGAGTCTATTATTTTTGAATATATTTTCTTAATAAATTAAGAGTCTGTATAATTGTTGCCTTTATGGAAGAAGTTGAGATCTTTTGGGAACTTACTCGAGGTCACGCTAAAGCTGTCTTTTTAAAAGTCACTCTGGTAGATGAAGCTAATTTTATTTATTTTTCTAAAAAAATGATCCTTTTTAATTTACGTCAAAGGCTCTTTAATCACCAATATAAAGTCCTTCTTTAATTCAAAATCCGCCTTTGAATTCGGTTTGTCTATTCGTTTTTTTCATTATTAATATTTAAATTATATTTTCATAATTGAATACAAAGCTTTAAATAAATTTAATTATTTTAAACTGTGAATAACCATTTAAAACATAAATTTTACAGTTTTAGAGTTTAAGTATTCAAAAATTAATATTTTATTCATCTAATTTTAAATGAGAAAATTCTTAAGAAAAACTAATGGAGTAAAATAAA
>ERZ724506.304-NODE-304-length-18046-cov-4.954811_pt1 | contig 18046 bp, 15 predicted proteins | sample MGYA00376039_ERZ724506 | MGnify/ENA primary metagenome ERZ724506 (study PRJEB28724, sample SAMN07190887) | wastewater metagenome | isolation source: effluent of sewage treatment plant in Hong Hong | place: USA: Christiansburg, Virginia | collected 2016-03-01 ... | reverse complement strand
TATTTATTTTTATCAGTATGCCTCATTAGTTTTTTAATTTTTTCTCACAAACTTGATTTATTTCCCTTCGTTAATTAATCCAATATCATAAAATTTTGTTGAATATTTCATGATTTTTTTTAATTCATTCATATATATTATTGTACTAACATATAGAATCCTTATGAAGCCAATGAAAAATTCCAATGGACTTGCAAACTCTTTTTCCATTAATTTAGGCTTGAAGTTTACTAATCTGGGAATTTTAGGCTCAGGCTCTTATGGAGAGGTCTATAAAGTCAAGCATAATGAAACAGGGAACATATATGCAATAAAATTTTACAAAAGTATTTTCACGAACCGCATACTAGCCTTAAGAACTTTGAGGGAGATCATGATTCTGAGAAAAATTAACAACAATAGGATTATCAAAATATATGACATTATCCCACCTGCAAATTTGGAAAATTTTAATTCTCTGTATGTTGTTCTCTAATATTTACCTTTTGACTTGAAAAAAATTTGCTAGAAAACAGTTACACTCAAAGATCATCATATCCCCAAAATTCTATATCAACTTCTTGTGGGTTTAAAATATTTGAGGCATGTCCATATTCTCCATCGAGATTTGAAGCCTGAGAATATTTTATCTGATAATTAGTTTAATATTAAAATTTGTGATTTTGGCTTGGCTAGGCCGAGTGTTCATGAACCCTCTTTCACATAAGTTTCTAAATAGGCATAGGAAAAGGGAAACTAAAGTGTTGAATCAAACACAACAGGAGCTTTGACACCTGAACCAGCAAAGACGATTTCCTCATCGTAATCAGCAAAAAAATATAACAAGTATAATATGACTTGTCATGTGGTAAGTCGATGGTATCGAGCCCCATAACTTATTTTAATGCAAACAAAATATGACTCCTCAATTTAAATATGGTCAGTAGGCTGTATCCTTGGATAACTCATCTCAGAACATGAAAAAAATAAAAAATTAGATATAGCATAAAAAAGTTAAAAGTAGTTAAGGAGAAGAAGACCACTTTTTTAAGGCAAAGCATGCTTTCCTATGTCCCCTCCGAAGAAGAGTTAACAAAATTTGTATAAACTGCAAAATGGTTTCCCTCATAGTTAAGACGATCAAATGTAAATTAATCTTAAATTAGATCTAAAATTCTCCAGGTGATAGGCAGTCCAACAGAATAATAAGTTAATTTTATAGAAGAAGAACTCGCTTCAAATTACATTAAATCTTTACCAAAATACCCGAAAAAGAATGCATCTTAAATTTTTAATTATTGCAAACCGGAATGGCAAGATTTTCTTGATAAAACCCTTCTATTTGATCCGAGAAAGAGAATGTCTATAGATGAAGCCCTGAAACATCCCTTATTTGATGGGATTAGAAATTAAAGTGATTACCAATTTGAGGATCAATAAGACTTTGAGCTATTTTTACCATCTGAAATGCCAATGGAAGAGATAAAAGAGAAACTCATTAAATAAATTTTGGTCTATCAAAATGGTGTTAACATGACTGATGATGAGCTTTGATAATGATAGTTTGATAACTGTGTGAATATATTTGGATTTTATTAATAAATTAATCAATTAATGTATGAGATCTTTATGAACTCATTGAACATTTTCGAAGTTGTGAACCTTGCTGATCAACTTCTATGCATTTTGTTTGGCTGACCTAATTTTTTGCTTCAATCTAAGATTATCTTAGAGTAAAAGTTTCAGGTTATGTTATTTATCGGCCAAATCTATTGATAAACTGTCTCTTTATCTGAGTAGTTTTTATAATATTTGCCCGCATTATTTACCCAAATTGCATTTCTACTTCATGTGCCTATTTTCTTCTTGGATTGCAATTAGTCGATACCTTAGTTTATTTTTTTGCTCCATTAATATTGAAATTCCCTGACTAAGATTTTAATACCTATCATCTAGTACTTCTTTCTTGTGTTACCTTACTCTTTATCTCCAAATCTAAAGTCCTTGTCTCATTCCTTTTTTCAAATTATTTGATACAGCTGACAGAGCCATTCTGATACCTTCATCATTTCTTTCTGCATACTACTCATTAACTTATTTCAATTACTGGCAGTAAATTTTTGAATCTTTCACATCTCTCTTGTATTATTTTAATAATCTTCCTAAATCTCTATATCTTTCAAGCATATTTCCCCTCGATTATTTCTAAAGCATTGCATTGAATTTGGGATCTTTGCTTCTCCAACGGTTCCAATATTTTCCCAGTCCTCTGACAATGTTAATAATTTTTGTTAAAGATTTTCTTATTTTCATTTTCAGAACGAGATATTGCTTCCAACTATTCCAAGCCCTGATTAAATCCTGGCGACCACCCCAAACTTTCAATCGACTGACGACAGATTTTATAATTTTAGTATCTTTTTCGTTATGGGAAGTTAAATATTCTTTTATCTATTCAGGATCATACCCTTCCTTAACTAGATTGTTTGTAGCGGCATTAATATCAGAGTATCCTTCGCTTGTGATATTATCAGCGGCTTTTTTAATGTAAATTGGGTTCCAATAAGCATGTTCACGAATATTGGCGAAATATCTTCTCAAGGCAGATATTTATAGATTTTTTAAAACATTAGGCAGGTAGTGAGTTCTTGGGATGAGCCAGGCATGCCATTTTGTCATTATTTTTCTTTTTATTAAATATACTTTCGTGACTTTGTTCATGACAAGATGCCTTAGTGCTCTTCTTCTTTCGTAATTTAATTCATCTCTATTGTATGCGCCTAGATTTAAGACCTTATCAAGAGCAAATCTCATATATTGGTTTTTTATGTTGTTGTAACAGCCTTACATTCGACTGACTAATTTGTAATGCTCTTACCTATAAATTTTGAGGGTTAAAAACACGTCCCTTTTTAATTAACTTTCAAACTTTTATTTTTTGTATTTTAAATACGCTCTTTACGTCTTCTAAAAGAAAACATTCCACTTTAATTCTTTAATTGAGTCTCGAAGGTATCTTTCATTCAATTTTTATCTAAATGGTCGAACTTTGTATCTCTATTCATAAACCTTTTCAGTCACTTCAGTCTTGAAGGCCATCAAGCAGGTTGCCATAATTTTTTTTCTTCGTAGTCTCAGTCTCTAGTTTGCCACTAAGAGCCCTTGAACTTTACAAGAATCTGCCACTTCTTCTCTGTCCTCAATCATTTTGTTGGTTTGTATTTATAATTTCTCACATTTTATTTTTCTGATGTTACAACGCCACAACAATATGCAGTCCTTCATGCAGTTTTTTCCTTTTTTTTCGAGAATTTAGGCGCAAAGATATTGACTCTTTAACTGTGATTCTGCTTTTTTGACGAATTTTATAATCTATTGGCATCCAACATGAACTAAATTTCTTTGCAATACTTTATTTGCTCCTTATGCAAGTCCTTTTGCCCCTTTATATTATCTTTTCCAAGCCCTAAAAATTTATCTTTGATAGAGCAAATTTTCTTTTCTTTGATGACTTTCTTCATAAAACTTTAAAATATTTTCGAACTTCTTTAAATAATAATCATAATACTGAAAATTCTACGTATGAACTTTAAGAGATTATTACAGCCTCTTTGATATATCTCCTCTACCTTTTTAGTTTTTCTATTCGAAAGTTTTCTTTTTCCTATTAAGTTTAGCCAACTATTATTTAACAATTGCAATTGAATTTTCATACCTGATAGCACTTGCTCCTTTCCAAAAAATCATCTTATTTTTTTGTGAAATAAAGTCAGAAAAGTGCAGAATAACTTTCTAAGTGTAAATTCTTTCCTGTACGTTTTCTCTGTACTTATTGAAATATCTCTTCGTTAATTTTAAAATATTCGTTTTTTATTTAATATTCATATTTCTGTCCTGAAAACCAACAAACTTGATGAATATCTTTTTTAAACTCTCCTATAGCTTTCTTTTTTGATCCTCTAAGTTCTCGATGTTATCTAGCTTAGTTTTCAGCACAGCTTAATTACTCACAGTTTTCTTATTGATGCTCTTAATTTTTTAGGCACAATTTTTCCTTTCCAAAGCCACAAATGCACAGGCCATTCTGTAGAACATGATTATGTTTTCCGACTGACCCATCAATTTGAATGAATTTTTATGAGTGTTTAGAGAGCCTTTAAGAGCAAAGAAAATTCTTTCAATCAACCTTTTTTGCTTGTCTTCTGAATATTTCTTTTCCTTCGCTTAAGATTTCATAAGTTTGGATTTATCTCTGGCATAAAGGCCAAGCTCATTAAACCCTCTTTTCGAACCGAATTTGTTGAGTATATAATTGAATCTGTAAATGATATATTCTTTATAGAGCTTCTTGATTTTCTTTCTGATATCAGTAATAAAGTAGACTCTTTCTTGGCACATAATACTATAGTTAAATATATAATCTATCTTTTTAGATGCCATCACTCCTAAATCTTCAATACATTTTTTCAGTCTTTATCTAAAGTTCGTGGATTTCTCATTGATTGCCTACATTTTATTATTAAGATCTGTCAGCACCTGATGCATTTCCTTCTTTTCAAAGTACTGAACGCATTTCCTGAATTAATTCATCACATATAGTTTTATTTTCTATTATTTTCTTAAAGCCAAGCCAAAAATAGATTATGATCTTTTCCTCAAGAAGATCATCGTATTCCTCCATTTTTTAATTGTCGGTCGAAGTCGGCTATTCATCATAAAAACTCTGAAAACTTTTAATGAAGTTTCTGAATAGATGTATGAGTACTTTTATTCTTAGATTAAATTTTTCCAATTAAATCTTTATGTTCTGCTCTTAAACTGGAAAATTTATTTTTTTATTCTCCAATTTTTGTTTTTTCTTTTTAAATAACAATTCCCTTCACATTTGCCCAATATTTTATGAAATAATTTCTCAGTTTGATCTTTTGTAGTTTAAAAGCAAGGGTAGTTAATGCTTTACTCTTTCTTTTCTCATAATTAATCCTGCTTAATATTTTATTCCTCAGCTTGACATTGTACAAAAAGGAATCGATACTTTTTAGTTCATGGCGAGGCAATTATAGCCTCCACTTTCTAAACATTCGACTTAGTTCTCTAAATAGAAAAAAGTATACCTTGTATTTACATACTAGTTAAGCAAATGGTTAGCTAATATCAGACGAGTTTATGTGGCTGCATTCGTTTTCCATATCTTAAATGCGACTCTTTTCTGATATCTTGGCATTGTTTTAATGACCAGCTTCGATAGTCTTGAGTTGAGCTCAGTCTTCTTCTGGTAGTTTTGCCTCCATTTATTGAAACCGTAGTGGATATCTTTTCTCGCAACTTTGTTTGAAATAATTGACAGATATTTCCCTTTCTAATACAGATGGAATATAGCCAAGTTCCTATCATAAATAGTTTCAGTCATCTTATTTAAAATAACAAGTTTTCTCAATGCTTCTTAAACTAAATTTCTCAGGGTGGATTTGGGAAATATATTATGGTGCCATTTATGGAAAAGCTTCCTGGCGGATAGTTTGTGTTTCAAGTCTGCTATTTGGATACAATTAGAGAATGTTTTTATTCCTAACTTCGATTTATTAAAGAAAACTAGTTCATATCTTACAAACTACGCATAACTTCTAATTTTCTTTCGGAAGAGACGATCTATCCTAAAGAGAGCAGATCTATATTTAAATAGTTTCAGATTTTTTTCAGATTATTTTTATTCGATATTCAGTTTAGAAAGGATCTTCTCCAGCTCTTTAACTCTTTCTTCATGAGACTTTTCCTAGGTACAGCTGAGTTCTTTAAAATATTTTCTCTCTTCTTCTAGCACTCTTTTCAATCTTTAATAATCAAATATCATGGCCTTCATGCTCGAGCAAGTCTATTTTTCTGAATCAATATCTGCCTAAATAATTTTGCATAACTAAATTTACTCGGTAACCATTTTCAGGACTTCATCGTAATCCTGAAGGCAAACTTCATATTCCCCTTCTAGTTTTTTAAACTCAGTCGTGACCCCCAATGACTAGTCTTAAAGTTTTTTTATGTCTCCCTCGAGATAGCTGATATAAGCCATTTTTTTATTTCTTTGTACTTTGGCTTTGTTAAGGGCCTCAGAGAGATCTGCATTTAAAGAATTTCTTAATGCTTACATTTGTTTTGATCTTCTGAGTATAGTACTCAAATGTTGAGCTATTTATTCTTTTTTAATTTTCAAACGAGTGTACTGCTCTCGAAGGATTCTATTATTTTAGGTTAAATTTCGACGAGCTTCGGCTGTCGCCATTTTAAATAATAAACGTTAGTATTTAAAATAAAGTAAATTCTAATATAAAAAGATATGATATAGATAATTTAGTAAATAAAATGGAATTGAATAGCTAAAAGAAATAGTTTTTTAAATTATCATAAATTTCATTTGCTTAGTCCCAAAGCCTTTTTAGCAGCAGCTGGAACGTAAACAACGGGTTGCTTTGAAGTAGCAGGTAAAATCTCTCCCAAGTCCAATTACTCAGGAACATCAACTTTGGCGAGGAAAGCAGGGTCAATTTCTAATTAAAGTTGTTGGTGATAGTCATCATCAGCCAAACATCCCTTGAACTCTTCACTTAGCTTAATAACTGTCTTGAACTTTGATGTAACTATCAATCCTTGGAAGTTATATTCAATCAAGAATTGATATTGGGAAAATGGAATATAGCTGATCTTTACAAATACTGGCACATTGGCGTCAACAACATTTGCTTTCAAAACTTTGAAGCATTTTGCACATTCGTTGTCAGTAAGACATGTGGGTAAGTATGAAGCTCTGACACTCTGAATAACTTTATCTCCAAGGTTGACGACACCTTTGCTTGTGAGAATAGTTTGATCAGGAATAAATTTATTGCAATTACTTTTTCTGGCAGAAGATCCACCTTAGCATGACCATCCGACTTCGATATGACAACTGCTGCTACATCCATCACCATCTTGAGTATTTCCATCATCGCATTCATCTTGATATTTGATACCATCACCACAAACTTCGCTGCAGATATCAACTTTTTATTCTCCAATTTCAACTTTTTATACTCTATATCCGAGTGCGCATGTCTTGCAATCGAAATTACTTTCACAAAGGATACAGTTATCTGTGCATTTTGTGCAGACATCTTCTGACAAGAAAAATCCAGGGTCACAGGGGTTATTCTTTGCGCAAAATCCTTTTTGAAGAACGAGAGATACATCAGAGCAAGCTTGACATTGATTAGCTTCAGGTCCTGAGCATACACTGCAAGATTCATGACATTTTTTGCACTCGTCTCTGTTTCCGTAATATCCAAGATTGCAAACACAGTCGGTTCCATTATATTTAGTTTTGGGATCACATACGATACATTATCCTCCAATTAAGTAGAATCCAGTGGTGCAGACGCATTGCTTGGAAGAGGAAATATAGACACTGTTCTCACCACATGAAGCACATTTTCCATCTTGCAAGTATTGTCCCTTAATATCGCATTGGCATTCTAATTTACCTTCATTCCAAGTGGAGCCTGCAGGGCATGTCACTGGTTTTTTACATTGATTGTTGCTTAAATAAAGGCCGGCTGAGCACACACAAGTTCCAGTTGAATCTGGGAAGGCTCCATCAGGACATGGATTAGCACATTTGTAACCATCTCTTTTATATCCTGCATAGCAGACAAAGTCAGTATAGTCGTCATTAAAATTAGAGTATCCAGGAAGAGGATTGCATGAAAATTTATTAAAGTCGAACAAAGATTTTTGATCACTACACATGCAAGTTGTTCGCTTAGGATTTGTGTAAAGGTTATTTCCACAGGGCTTGCAAGCTCCATTAGATTTAATAGTGTTCTACTTGCATAGACATTCATACCCATTCCATTCTTGGTTGAGTCCACATCTTTCAATGCACAAATCGCCAACTTTAATATAACCATACTTGCATTAGCATCTGTTAGTTGTGGTGTTGAGGGCTTCATTGAGTCCGCAAATTGGCGAGCAAATGGCTCCATTGTATTCATAGCCGGCGTTGCAGAAGCATTTTGTATCATCATCTGAGCTGTAGGAATAATCTGGACATTTCACGCATTGGAAGACAGCAGGGTTGAAAATATATCCAGATAAGGGGCACAAACAGCTTGTTCTAAATTGATTTGAAGTCGAATCTCCAGGGCACAAGGTGCATTTTCCATTGAATGGAGCAAATCCGGCTTTACAAATACAATTTTTACCATCCCAGTCTTCATTTTGTTGGCATCTAGGAACACACAATCCATTTGGTGTGGGCTTAGAAAATCCGAAAACGCAGGCACAAGTTCCAAGATCAGTTGCTTATTCATTTGCATTGCAATTCAAAACACAGTTTTTACCCACCTGATTGTATCCGGGGTTGCAAGTACAAAGAGAAAGATCACCATTAGGTCTTGAATTGGCGGGACATTCCACACATTGGAAGATATCATCTCTGAAAATAGCAGTAGAGCTGGCACAAATACATCTAGTTCTTTAAGTATTAGTGAAAGAATTATCAGGGCATTTTTTACAAGTTCCATAATGGGCAAAAGTTTTTTCACAAATACATTGAGAATTCTCAGAAATTTGTCCAGGGGGGCATTTGGGTTTTATTTGGGTACAAACTCCATTGACTGGTTCATATCCGAAATCACAGATACAACCATTCTTCAAACCATTAACTGAGGAATAAGGTCCACATGTTAAGCACACATTTTTTTCAGGGTCATAGAAGGAATTTGGTTTTTTACATAAGCAAGTAGTTTGATCTGCTGTTACAAATGAATCATCTGGGCATTTTCTGCAGCCTTGATTCCACCACGAATAACTATTCACACATTGACATCTATTGTCTCCCCATTGTTGGAATTAGTTGCATCTGTCTAAGCAAGCATTCATTGTTGGCTTATAGATTTTACTAGCTAAACTACAAGTACAAGATAATCCATCAGGAGTAGCAACTGCACCAGCTGGGCAAGCTAAGCATTCTGTACCGACTCTGTAAAATTCAGGTTTACAAAGACATTTCTTTTGATCATTACTGAAAAACTCATTAGGAGCACAAGATGCTTTTTTGACACAATTAGTTCCTCTTCTTTCATAACCAGTAACACAAGCGCAAGCATTTCTAAGATAAATCTGATTGGCTCCACATTTTCTTGAACATCTTCCAAATTAGAAAACAACACCTGGAGGACAGAAAGTGCATTGACCTTGATAGATATTTCCATTCAAATCAGCGCATTTTTATCTAAGGATGCAGGTGTTATCACATTAGTTACCATTGCAGGCTAAATTTCTATTTTCTACTCTCCACTCGTTATACTAGATTCTTTTATTGGGTTGGAAGTTGACTGGACCAGCGATTTGATAAGATCCGATTTATGCTCTTGGAGTAAGGTCATACGTTATTTCAAAGACTGGGTGAATTTCTTGATAAACAATGTATGCAATGGTTAAAGTTAAAACAGCAGGGTTGGCAGAACAGAAAAATCCAACATCTACACTTCTAGCCTTTTAATCATAAGATTTTTTAACAATGGTCAAAGCGAACTGGCTATCTGTTGTAGAAAATCCAGAGATAAATGCTGCTACTTTATAGGGTCCATTAGAGAGAACTTTATTAAGTGTATATGAGACACTGTACACATTAGCTGCTCCGAGTGACCATTGTTAGATGGGGACTTAGAAATTGCCAATGGCCATATCATTTCTGGCTGAAACTAGATAGGATACTTGAATAGTTGACCAGGCTTTGTTATTTTCCATAAAGAGCTTGTAGATAATATAGTTTGAGTTGTCTTTTCTTGCGGCTGAGACAATATAATTGTATCCATAATCAGGAAGAGGATTGTAGTCTCCGATCGTAGAAGTAGTGATGGCAATTTCGAGTTGACGATCCAAAATTTTAAAATTGATGGGAGCTTGGAATTCTCGTTAAGGATTTCCTGATTCTGGGCCTCTCATGATTGTATTCTTTCCTGAATAGAATATAAAGTACCTGACTGAAGTAGATCACCTCCATAGAAACTTGGACAATTGTTGAACTGAGCGAGGACAGTTGCGCATAACAATAAAGTAAGTACTAACTGCTTGTTCATTAGTTTTGATTATTAGTATATATAATAAAGGCAATTAGTTGTATATGAATAGAGAGGAAGCCCAACTTTCAGTAAAACAAAAAATTATAAATATCATTTGATTATATGCAATTAACTGATATTCGCAGCTGGTTTATCTCAGCCCAAAAGGAATTTTTTATTGTCGGGCTTCAATATCACGGCCTTTTGAATAAATGTTATACATATTTTGACAACAAAAGAAGGAAATACACTCTAACGGGAGGAGAATAAAGTTTCAAATCGTATATAAATTGACTGATTTATGACAATTATTCTTTGAGTTTTTCGTAGAAAATGCTTTGTATATTAATCCATAAAAATTAATCAAACTATTACTAAAGTGTGTTTGTTTGAGATTCCAGTAATTTTATACATATTTAATCTCTACTTAATTTCTCAATACAATCCTATTCAAATCAGAACTTTTTCTTTCAATAATTTTTAGCCTTAGAACTCCTTTTCGAAAGGGATTTCACTATTAATATTTTTTACTCTTTTGTTTTTTTCCTATATGGCATATCAGTTCATCTGTCATCTTTAACTATGTTTTTGCCATAACATATGTAGGCCATTGAGCTGACATCCAGTAGGAAATATTGAGAGAGAAAAAAATAATAGATGATAATTAAAGAGTAGTATTTATTTAAATGATAAAAATAAATAGGTTATATATTTCATTTATTTTATGAATTAAGCATAGGTTAAAGAGAAAGAAATTGATAATTTTTTATAGACTTTAAAAATTTTAATTTATTATTTGTATGCATTTGTATTATATTCTATTCTATATATTTTTCCATGCCCAAATCGAGTATCTAGCAGTACAAATAATTTCAAGAATACACCAACTACATAGAGTACATTTTGACTCATATTCAGCACATCCGATGTTATGCTTGGCTTTTATAAACACGAATAAGGTAGTGGTCTTGAAAAATACTATCTCATGATCTAAGAATGGCTCTCCATGGAGCCTCAAGACCCTTCCAATAATCATCCACTCGTCATCGAAGGAGACGGAGGAGTGGGCAAGAAAACCCTTCTAGTCAAATGGTTTGAATATCATCAGAATATAAAGCCAAAGGTAAATATTTCTATATCTTAGAATAAGCGAGACTTGACAATACTCCATTTCGCAACAACAGGAGGCAACAACAGCAACTATTTCTATGCAATATATCGTATATTGATCAAATTGAGGGAGGAGCTCAACATTGGGCAAAAGGTGTAACTTCACGAAGAGAAAATCAGAAAATATTTTTCTTACTGGCTTGATGTTTGCAATCAGAGAATTTAAAATCAGTCTTTTCAAAACATTGACTCAGTCTACTAAAAAATAATCCTTGTCTTTGAAGGAATTGATTATTTTTTGGATAGAGGAAGTGGAAAGGAAGGGAATATAGCATTTTGGCTACCCAAATACTTCCCTAAGAATGTGAAGGTTATTGTCACTGTTGATGGACAGTCTTAATCCATGCGTTATTTTAATAAACTCAACTGTCAAAAAGTTGTCATCCCCTCTGACCCAAATTTAGTGAGAGCTATGATTACTTGGCAAGGTTAAAAACAACTGTGCATAAAAGGAACAATAAAGTAGAAACTGTTCGCCACTTTAAGTGATATTATCAAGAAAACAGATGTTACGAGCTTATTTATAAAAACATATTTATCTTGCTTACTTCCTGAAAAGATAACAGGAGTTGATCTAAAAGAAGAATCTCTAGTTTTCATGCAAAAAACATTGTAGAATGTAGATTTAGAGAAATTGAGCAATTTAAAATCAATTGAGCAATTATTTGACTATTTATTATAGTTCTGGGGAGCAAAACTTTTACAATCATAAGAAAGATTCAAATAACTGATTGGAATTCTAGTCAGTACTCAGAAGGGCCTAACCATATCAGAAATAGTTTCCATTATAGGAATTACTCAGGAGGAACTTAAACTATTTATAACTCTCTTTAGATCTTTCCTCATGAACTTTAAAGAGCTATGGATGATTAAAAATGATTGCTTTAAAAAGGCCATAAATAATAAATACGAATTTCAATATGCTCTGCTAAGTGAAAAGATAGCATAGTCGATTAAGAAAACACCAAACTCAGTGAGAAAGCTTGAAGAGGAAACGTTCCATCTTTATACTGCGGGGAATTATTTTAGGCTGAAATAAGTAATTTCAGATATATAAAATTTCTTACTCTTATTCAACCCTTATACGAAATATGATCTCTGCAAATACTGGCAAAAACTTTAATAAAAGTCATTTGATCCAGTGATTGAGTATAACAAAGCAATAGAAGGATTCTAAATGCATTACCACCCCACTTCTGATGATCTTTTCAGAATTATTACTCAAATTTCTAGATTTTTGAAAGAGTTCTCAGATTTCTAGACCTACTATACTCCTAGCTTCAGGCATCCCAAGATCATTGGAAACAATACTTAATTATAAGATATCGGTATCCTTGGCTAATTCAAAAATTTAGAAATGTGCTTAGAAAATTTAGAAGACACACATAAATCAGATGAAAAAAAATACTAAATTTAGGAAGTTTAGAATGGAGGATAAAACTAATAAGATAAAAAATTGAAAAAGAAAATAAGAGAAATGTATGAAAAAATATAACAGGGTAAGCACATAAAAAAGGTGAATAAAATCGAAGCTGATGGGAAAGACGCAAGTCTGATTCTAAAAAAAAATGATAAAAAGAAGAAAGATAAGACTTTAACTGTCCAACAATTAAATGTTGAAGTCAAATCTAATCAATAAAGCTTCAGAAAGTACTATTATGAAGCTGTGAAACCATTTTTGTAGAAGTTTTGTTTAGATGGAAACAAACAATCTCCTTATCAAGAATTTAATAGAAACGAATAATACGATGACTCTGATAAAGAATAAAATTAATCAGACAACTTAGTTGCTAAAATAAAGAATATCTAAAAATAGAAAGAAAAGTCTAAATTATAGGAGCTTCCCAATTTAAAAGCCCTCTATGCCAAAACTGTCGAAGAATAATTTGAGCTCAATCAAAAACCACCCACAAATTATTACTATAAAAGATGGATTTGGATGCAATTTCCTTGGGTTTGTATGACAATGAAATGTGATTACTCCGACAGGTTACGTAAATGCTTCACATCTCCAACATCATACATGTCAGTCTCAGAATAGAGAGAATTCACTTTACAAGCACTAAAAATTGCTCTAGAAGCTAAAAGAAAGAAGCAGGCAATTCTCGAAAAGAGCGAATAGAATTTTCAATTAAAAAAGAAAGATAGTAGCCTTGCACAAGTATCAATAGGAAGTCGGTATCTAAACAAATAAAATGAAAACATAACTTCAGTGGATGCGAGTGGATTCACTTATAAGTCAAAATCAAAGAAGAAGCTTGATGACATAGCTTACTCAACAAATTCATTCTTATCTTTGAATAACCTGGAAAAGGAAATGGAGAGCATAAATTGTACCATCAAGTAGACAAATAAAAACAAAACTAAATTAACAGGAAGTGATGAGAAAAATACATTGTTCATAACAGCCTAGGACAAAACATTTGATGAATATTCATCTTTACTCCACTCAATGAATAAAAAGAAGAAGAAATTAGTCTTTAATTAAACAGATCTATCGATAAATAAATCAAGGCAAGAGGGACTTCTTCCGAGGATAAAACAGAATGTTAACAAGTAAATGCTGAGTTAACTTGATGAACTTGAGAAGAATAATGCTGCCATGAGAAAATAAGTTGATAATTATTTATATAAAAACAAAGCTCTCGCAAAAAAATTGAAATAGTTGAAGATAATCCAACAGAATAGTAACAATCAATTTAAAAATGAAAAGAAAATATCAGATACTAAAAAAAAGATTACTGAAATTTAAAGGAAAATAGAAAAAGTTAAAAATCAGTATGCTTACTCGTTACTGTAACATGAAAGATTGAATGTCTTGATTAAGATATGCCAACAGAATAAAACCCAAAATGAATAAGCGATCCCTGACTTAGTTCTTGAGTGTAATAACTTGAAGAAAATGATTGGGCTTGAAAAATCATCAATAAATGAATTAAATAAAAAGATTGAAGAAATTAAAAAATTAACAAAAAAGTTTTTGGAAAACTGTTATTAAAAAGTTAAAAATGAGACAACTCTCAATGAGGAAATCGAACAAACATTTAAGAATAGAGAGTACTTTAATGAATAAGTGGAAAAATATGATGAAATGATATTAGAGTAAATTTAATAAAAACGAAGACTCCTAAATTAAAGAGCAAAAAGTATCCATCAACGAACGGAATAAGAGAAAAACATTGAGAAGTACAGGATGACCAACTATCATGAAGAGGAATAGAACTATTAGAAAATATACGCCAATATTATGGAATTCCTAGCTATTGATAGTGAAGATTATAAAAAAGATCCAAAGTATATTAAACTTTTAGAAGGTCTCCATAAGAAGAAATAGCTTTAATCAATTATAGAGCAAAGAAAAATGGAAATCTAAGAACTGGAGAAGAAATATACGAATTAGAGAAGAGATCTTTAGACCCTAGCAAGGGCTGAATAAGATGTCGAATAAAGAAAAAGAAAACGATAAAAAATCGAATAAAAATACGAAAATGAGACTCAGCTTGGATAACCAGAGGAAGTTCTATTAAAAAAACTCAATTAAAAGAAGAGGACATTGAAGAAAGTCACAGATGTGAAACTTTCCTGTCTCGGAACTCTAAATACCTGGTATGTGAGAATGGGATTACCCGAACAAAGTTAATTAGTCATTACCCATGATTTGATATAGAAGATAAAACAAGCCAAAGCACTTTCTGTTTGAATCTGATTGTTTTATACTAATAATTCATTTAATAATAAATTATATACATTTTCACTTTGTCTACTCAGTTCACTTCGTGGATGGTTGAGCTTGCGATTTTATCCCCATTCATTTATATTTTTAATATTCTTACGTTTTGAGTCGCCTTTAATCCATATTTTTATCCATGAGCCTTTAAGAAATAAGTTGGGTCAGTGTCTTGCCCTTTAGGATATACGTACACACCGAAATCAATGGCAACAGCTCCTCTCACTCTTGGGTTGTCTGAAAAAACAATTATGTATGCATGGGGTCTCAGTGTAGAAATTCTATGAATTAATGGAATGTTATCAGTCTCAAGGAATATAAAGTCGCACTAAAGTTCGAAGGCTAAAGCAACAGCTCCCACAGCAGCTCTGTTTTTAATGAATTGTTTTCTGTGCTCGAATATTTTTTTGTAATCACAAGAAGCTTCTGTTTACTGTGCCACTAATCTTAATATCCTGGCACATTCGGTTGGGAACTGGCCATTTGTTGTTTAACCTGAGGTCATATTGGCATCTGTCAAATCGTAAACGGAGTTTGTGATATCAGAAATCTCAGCACGTGTTGGTCTTGGCTTACTTTACATGGATTAAAGCATTTGTGTGGCTGTGATTACAACTTTCCCTGCGTTAATAGTTCTTTCGGCGATATATTTTTGAAGAATAACAACTTTTTCAATTGGAACTTCCATACCTAGATCTCCTCTAGCCACCATTATTCCATCTGATCCTTCGATAATTTCATCCAAATTATGAATGGCCTAATGATTTTAAATTTTGCTAATCAATTGAACATAAGGTCCATGATCAGGGTCTTTTTCAATCAACAGTTTTCTCAAGTTATCGAGATCTTTTTTATATCTGGCGAAAGATACAGCAATATAGTTTACTTTATGCTTTAAGCCAAAGTTAATTATATCTTCCTCATCATTGGGGCCAATTGTTGGTAGTGTGACTGTGCAACCTGGAAGACACATATTCTTTTTGTTACCAATCTTTCCATCGTTTAATACTTATACTGTCACGATGTTGTCTTCAATCTTGACTACTTTTGCAGAGATGCCTCCGTCTGCAATCAAAATCTTTCTGCCGACCTCAGTAGATCTAGGTAAATCAGCATAAGAGCAAGCAATCCTTTTATTTGTGCCCAAAAACTTGTAGTCAGTAGCTATATTATTTCAGATAAATACTTATTTATAAGAGCTGGCCTGTTTTGACTTCTACAGGTTATTTTGTTGCATTATTTCCTGTTCTGATTTCTGGCCCTTTCGTATCTAAGAGAATGGACACGTGTGAATGAGGACGAGATTTCAAAGCTTCTTGAACACCTACCATTTGTATTCTGTGTTCTTCATGATCACCATGACTGAAATTTAATCTTGCTACACTCATGCCTTAGTCTATGAGCTTGCCTGCATTCTAAGGAGATTATGTCTTAGGTCTAGATATTGATGAAATTTACCCGATTGTGCAGATTGTTTTGGTCCTCTTTCTAGGTTTAGGAATTTAGCACAAGAGAGCATCAGGACTCATAGGTTGAATATATTGGGGGGTTTTACTGAAAAGAACTTGAGATGTGTGAGTTAATCGGTGCATTGCTCTTTTGATGTTATTTAACATTTTTTAATATAGATTAACAATAATAAATCTTGGAGTTTTAATAAAATTATTGGAAGTTAACTAAGATATTGATCTTTTTAACTTTTTAAATATTTTCGATCAGTTCCATTAATAATTATATTAATTCTTCAAATGAATAATTTTAGTCAGTACTTAAAAATTATTAAAAATTAAACAAAATGTTATTTATCATTTTTTATAAATAGTTGGGACTGTCTCTTGATAAACATTTCTAGGTTGAGATTGAATATAGGTTGTTGTTGAACTTGGCACGTATCCAGAGTTATACGCATAGTTTATTGGCTGGTTTTGACTTAAATAAGGAGGAGTCTGTTGTTGATTTAGTGACTGTCTCATTTGAGGTTGGACTTGAGGCTGCTGAGGATGGTGAATTGATCCATGCATTCCAGGCTGAGTGTAAGGAGTAAAATGCTAGAGATCCAATATGCTTTATTAATAAGGCAAAAGCTAATTGTAAATTTCGCTTGATTTTTTTCTTGAATTAGGATGGCTAAGCATGTTAGTAACAGTCGAGCAGAGATATGGAGAATAGTTTTGTCGAAGTAAGCCAATAAATTGGTTTAAAATATTGTCATTGATTGTGCGTGGATAGCCTTTATTATAAATATCAAAACAATCTTAAAGAATTCCAGAAGATAAGATGGTCAAGCCAATGCTGAATACTTAAGCTTTGCAAGGATCGACATTGGAGGGATAGATTCCTTTATTAATCGCTTACTAGTTGAGTTATTATGGGGCTAAAATAGAGCAAAAGGATACCTAAATAGACTTTGGTATTTTTATCTTATACAATTTTCTCAAAATTATTGAGCTCGTTGGGGATAGAACAAACGCTGATGACCTTAATTTGACCATCATCGTTGATGATAACGTTGTGAGGATTAACATCGCCGATTTTTTGATTTAATCTTTCGAACTTGTTGCCAGCTCGCACAATGTTGTACAGCAAGTACCACATTTCAGTTTATAAAAAATTTCGATTCAGCTTTTTTCTATTTTTTATTTAACTATCGAGTACATACTGAAAGTTCTAGTAAGTTAACTAATTTAAATTATTTTTACATTTACATGTCCACTAGAACCGCACAGTCCTGCCTTCTAAAAGGTATGCTTCTCTGGCAGCAATAAAATCTATCGAGATTAGGTATCGTCTATCCGACTAATTTATTGAGTCCATTTATTCAAAATTTTTTAGCTTTAGATGGGTCTTGAAAATTCCATAAAGAGTATTTTTTCATCTCCTTGAGGACCTTGAATTTCCTTGACTGTAACTGGCCCTAGCCTTTCATAATCCTGAAAGCCTTCTTTTTTATCTGGGTGATTATTCCCCATTTCGTTACTTACTATTTATATTATATAATGGCATTGGAAAAAATAAAAAAATAGTTGAAATATGGGTTAAAAATTCTTAGGACGAGAAATGAAAATGAAATAAAATA
>ERZ724506.301-NODE-301-length-18207-cov-5.606104_pt1 | contig 18207 bp, 23 predicted proteins | sample MGYA00376039_ERZ724506 | MGnify/ENA primary metagenome ERZ724506 (study PRJEB28724, sample SAMN07190887) | wastewater metagenome | isolation source: effluent of sewage treatment plant in Hong Hong | place: USA: Christiansburg, Virginia | collected 2016-03-01 ... | reverse complement strand
TGCTCGCCCGCCGCTACCTGCCATAATCCAAACCGAATCAAATCACCATGTTCTCGTTCATCAAATCCAACTGGCGCGAAGCTCTTGCAATCGCGATTGTCCTGCCCCTGCTTCTCCTCGGAATCATCGCCCTTGGAGTTCCCCAAGTGGCCGACTCCGGCCCCATCTCCTCGGCCGTTGCTCTGGCCGTGACGCTGATCGGCGGAACCGCCAAGTTCGCCTGGGTGCTGGTCCTGATGTGGCTCGGCCTGCTGGTGACATTTCCCGAGGCCGGCAAGTTCACCTTCGGTCATTCGTTCGATGTTTTCTGGCAGCATTGCCCCATCGCCCAGAAAGGCTTGATCTGCCTGATCGGCACCGCCGTTCTCGGAATCATCGCAGCCCTTTGCATCGCAAGCTCATGAACACGGAATCCATCAAAGCACTCATCGACCTCTGCCGTTCAAGCCAATGCGCGATCACGCTTGAAGCTTGCCAAACCGGAGTCGTGGCAACCGTCCGCGCCACCCGCGGCAAGGTGCTGAAACAAACGTCCGAATACCTCGACGCCAACGATCCGGCATCCGGCGAAAAGCTGGAAGCTGCAATCCATAGCGTCCAGTAACCCAACAAGGCAATGATCAAGCGGATTGTCATCCTCGCTCTTGGAGTCTCCATGATCGTCGCAATCATGATCTGGGATTGGATCTGCTGGCAGTTCAAACGCATGGTTTTATGAAATGGCTCCTCTCACTCTTCGCTTCGCTATCGACTCACGGTGACACGATCCCGGCGGGTCCGCTCTCCATCTCACCGGAGGGCAAGGCACTGATCGTGGAGTTCGAAACCGGTGGCAAAGGCTACTATCAGAAATGCCTCGCCAAACCATCGTGGCCGGGTGGCGCGTCAGGGGTGACAGTAGGGATCGGCTACGATGTGGGATACAACACCGCCAACCAAGTCAAAGCCGACTGGCAGGCGCTTCCTGAAGGTCACCGCAACGCACTGGCATCCGCAGCGGGAGTGAAGGGAGTAGCGGCCAAGTCCCGCGCGTCGGCGCTCAAGTGGATTGTCGTTCCATGGGAAACCGCGGAAACCGTGTTCGTCGCCAACACCATGCCGCGCTTCGGAGGATACACCTCGACGGCGTTTCCCGGCATCACCGGCAAGCATGGCCACGTTCAAGGCGCGTTGCTTTCCATCGTCTTCAATCGTGGGGCCAGCATGAGCGGTTCCTCCCGCACGGAAATGCGTGCGATTCGTTCCTACGTCGCGGCCGGAAACATCCAGCCGATCCCTGGGCAGATCCGAGCCATGAAACGGCTTTGGTACGGCAAGGGGCTGGATGGACTCCTACGTCGACGGGACGCCGAGGCCAGACTCATCGAACGCTCTTTCTCCCCATGAACGAACTCATTGCTTGGATCGAAACCCACCCGACTGTTTCTGGCGCGATTGGCACGGCCGTTCTTGCCGTGATTTCCATCTTCGTGCCACCGCTTCGAAGGATCGCCATCAAGTCATCCGCTTGGCTGTTCTCAAGCCGCTTGCTGCTCCGAGAAGTCGCCTCCGACGTGAAGTTGATCAAGCAGGAAGTCCAGTTCTCAAACGACACCTCGACCAAGCAGGAAGTCGCCTTGCTCAAGCGCCGGCAACACCTCGACTTCTGGCGGGCCCCGCGGCCGTCGATTGAAATGGATGGAGACGCCCAGGTCCTGCACGTCTCGGAAACGCTGTGCAAACTGATGGGAGTTTACACCCCGAATGATCTCTATCTCAGGAACTGGCTCCGATGCGTGGAGGCCGGGAGAGTCGATGAATTCCTGTCCGCTTTCATCGAAACCGTGAAGTTCAAAAGCGACTTCGATTTCGTGTTCAGCATCCAGACCAAGAACGGCGAGAACCAAGGACAGTGGAAACTGATCATGGCCGATGTCACTCCGGCCGGTTACTCGAAGACCATCTATTCCGGGTTCTTCAAGCCGCTCGACGAAAGGGCAAAAGAGGTTGCTCAGAATCTCCATTGGTCGAAGTGATCCGGGTCACGGCGCAAAGTTCCGCCCGTTATGCAAACAACGCGTGACGCATATCGTCCGCGGCGATGGAAACACCAACGACCGAAACGCCGGGTGAACAACCCAGCGTGACAGAAGCCGCAGAAGTAGTGAGCGAACAGCTCGCACCCAGCGACAGCCAGAGTGATGCCAAGACTCTCGAAGACCTCGACTCGCAAGGGCTTGACGCCCTGCTCAACGAACTCGAACGACGCGGGAATCAGCCTCAAGCACCGGACGCGCAAGCCGCTCCGCAACCGACACCGCAAGCCGCCACGCCGGAGGAAACTCCAGCGCCGCAGCAGACCGCCGAGGAAGCGCAGCAGTCCCAGCAACCGGACGCCACCCAAGCACCCATCAAGGAAGGACCGCTTCGGCGCATCCCCCTTGGAGGAGTTCCCGAAGACCAGCGAACACTGATCGCCGATGCCACGAATCTGATCCGTGACGGCAAGGCCGCAACACTGCCCGAAGCTCTAACGATGCTCGGACACGCCCCGCAAGCCGCCGCCACCACGGAAACGGAAACCGCGCAGACGCCAACCCAGCAGCCGGCACCGACGGAACAAACGCCGACCTCATCGACAGAGATCAAAGCCCAAATTGCCGAATTGCGCGAACAGCGCAGAGTCAAACGGGCCGAGTTCGACACCGAGGGGGAACTCGCGATCACCGACCAGATCGAAGACGCTCAAGCCAATCTCTTTCGCGCCGAACAAGCCGAACGGGAAGCCGCTGCGCAGGGCCGATCCTGGGAAGCAGATCACGAAACGGCGTGTGACAGAGTGGAAGCCAAATATCAGCAACTCGAAGATCCGGACTCCACGTTCTCGCAAGCACTTGCGGACAAGGTGGATGCCGCCAAAGCCCGGAAAGACCCGGCAATGGCAGATCCGAACTTCATCGAAAAGTTCGCTGATGACGTGGCGAAAATGCTCGGGCTCACAAGTCCACCACCACCCGCCCCCAAGGCAGCGGCATTGCCCGCCAAGGGACAAGCAGTGGCACCCGGACACCAGACGGCATCACGGCCGAGCAAATCCGAGGCAGAAACGATGATCCATCAGGCAGACGACGACGCCCTTGATAATGCCATTCGTGAAATCGAACGGCGCAAGTTGACGGCATCAACCTAACTGAAACTCACCTCAATCATTTATTACCACCATGCCCTCTACATTTAACGCAAACGCCAACACGATCAATCTGGCCGATGCTGTCGCCCAAGATCCGAATCTTGTTGGAAAGCTGTACTCCCGCAAGCTCACCACCACCGCCACCCGCCACAACGGGTTTGCCGGTTTAACATCCGCCGTCGAGGACAACCCCCGCGGCATCACCTCCGTTTTCGCCAAAAAGAGCGAACTGAAAGCCAAGAACGGCGACACCGTAAAATTCCGCGTCATGGGAACTCCTGGCGGGCACGGAGTTGACGAAGGAACTGAACTCACTGGAAACACCTCATCCTCGCTGGAAGCGACTTGGGGTGTCGGAGTCGGATTCCACCGTGACGCCGTGGAGTGGACGAAGGACCGCGTGCAGGCACTCATTGCCGAAGGCATGTTTGAGTCCACCGTGATGAACCTGCTCGGAAAGAAAATGGGCATTCACGAGGAAAACGTGATGCACATGCGCCTGAAAAACGGAGCAAGCGGGAACATCTATCGCCCGAACAACCGCGCCAGCATCAACGACCTGCTTGCCACGGACACCTTGTCGCTTGATCAATGTTCCGTCATGCGCTCGCGCCTTGAACGTGAGGGAGGACGCCCGATCATGTCCACGGTTGGCCCGAATGGTTCACCCATCCACGGCTATCTGATTTATGGCGGCTCCACGGCATTTGATCCGATCTGCAACGATGACGGATATCAAATCGCGCTGGCCAACGGCGGAATCCGAGGAACCTCGAATCCGAACTTCACCGGCGAACTGATCAACTGGCAAGGCACGCCGTTTTATCGCTGCCCCGAAATTGACGAGCATTGGGACGACTATTCCGGTTCTCCGATGTCCGCGACCGGATGGAACAACGTCGAGTTTTCCGTTGGAAGCGCGTCTGCCGCCTGCAAATTCGTCACTAACGCCAGCAACACGAAGTCCCGCTACTTCCAGTTCTGGAAAGGATACGCCTACAAGTTTGCCACGGAAGACAGCCCTTCGGCGGACTCCGGGGTTTACTACGCATGGGCATGCAATCCGGATGGAAGCCGCGCCTTTGTGGACTACACCGGTTCCGCCAACAACGGCAACGTCATCACGATTCGCCGTATCCTCGCCGGTGCCGACACCGATGGATCGTCTCACGGTACATCGACCAAAGGTTACAAGGTTGTTGGAAACCTTGACGCCGGAACCACCTCGACCACCGCGGCGAATGTTATCACCCCGTCGTCTGACTCCAATCTCCCAGAGAATTGGGTTTACACGGACAAGATCCAAGCCGGAGCATATCTGATCCAAGCAAACGCCAACGGCAACTGCCTCGGAAACAGCTACATGTTCGGATCGCTCTGCGCGGCCTACGCTTACGGCTACGTGGAAATGCTTCAGATCGAACAGAAGCGCGACTATGATTTCGTCATCGGTCGTGGCTACGAAACGATCTTCGGAACCGGTCTGGTTCTCAGCCCGAAGACCCGCACCCCGAAGGGCTATCTGCTCGTCGAGCACGTCATCCATCACTCGGGTTACCCATGCCCGAGCGTTGCCTGATCTGAATCCGCAGTAGCAACTGCACACCCACGGGGCGGGTTGGAAGACCGCGAATCACTTCCGACCCGCCCTTATCTTTTGATTCGCATACTGATTCAATATGACACCGTTTCCAGCCATAACGCTACCAAAGGAGATCAACCAACAGGTTCTCGACAAACTGGCAAAACCAGACGAAACCCACGAAATCCACATCATCGTAAGAAGGGTTGCAAATGCCGGTCCCTACAAGATGCGTGGTCGCCTTCGTAACTATTCAGTGGCACGCGATGAGAAGCGAGGGGCTCACGTCCTGCGAGTTCCGTTGTCTGTATGGATGGCCGGATGCCCGGTGAACACTATGATTCAGAACAACTCTGTCTGTTATGAACTCACTGGAACAAGGTCTTTCACCAAGTCGCCGCTGACGTTCGAGATGTGGAAGCTCGAAACCGACGAAGTGGCCGCGGAGAAGGTGGAAGATTTCCAACAACCCGAGATTCAACGCGAAGCCGACGACGCGTTCCTCGCGATCCTCGAACAACTCACGTCGCCGCCGGAAGTGGTCCAGGCGTTCGAGATGGTCCGCGCCGGTAACGTCGCCGCCCTGAGTGAACTCCATGCGAAGCTGAAGGAAGAACTCGAACGCAAGCCGGTGGCCACGACCAAGCCCGCCCCGATGAGCGCAGCGGATCGCCAGCGGAAACGCCGGGAGCGCCTGCAAGCCGAGAAGGAAGCCGCCGCCAAACAACTCGCCCACGCCTGAAACCATGGACACACCCACGACCAAGCAATTCCGGATCGGCGAGATGAAAGCGATCATCGCCGAGATCGATGCACTCCGCACCCGCGCGGAAAACCATCGCCTCTATCTGGCAGACCCAAGGGCCGCGGAAACCCACCGCGCCGACTGCCGGGATAACGACGTGGTTTGCACGAACCTCGCGCTGGCCATTGCGGACATCGAGAACGCCAAGCGTCAACTCTCGCTCGCTCTCAAACTCACCGACACGCCGGACCCGCAGCCAGTGGAAGAAACGCCCGAGCCGACACCGGAAGCCGAAGAACCAACCGAAACCGCCTGATCCCATGGACATCTCCGAACTCGCCGTCGCCCTGTTGAATGACTTCACCGTCGAGGAACGAAGCATCCCGGATCATGCCGATTTCCCGGGCCGCAACGCCGCGGTGCTCAATGCCATCAACTCGGGACTGCAAGAGATGTTCGGCGAGGGCAGTCCGTTCATCCGCTACGCCGAGCAAGGCGATCTGCTTTACGCCCCAACCACCGTCACCATCTCCGTGACCAACGGCGCGCGCGGAAGCACGATCACCAGCGGATACGCCGCGTGGATGGATGGATGCTCCATCGTCATCGAGGGATCGGATGTCACCAACAAGCTGACCGCCACATCCTCGCCAAACCTCAAGTTCCCCTACAACGGAACCACCGGCAGCAAGTCCGCAGTGGTCTATTGCGACTGCATCAGCGTCCCGGCATCGGTGATGGAGGTATGCGATCCAGTGAAGTCGAACAACCGGGTTCTCGCGGCAGTCGTGAGTTCCGGCATGAGCCTCAACCGTGACGCTAATAACGACTACGGATTCACCGGGCTCTATCGCCAGCAGCCGGAGCCGCAGCCCATCGGAACCACCGCCGGCCAACCCATCGCCTACGCGGTGGAGCACTACAACGACGACGACATTGAGGCTCCGGTGATCCGCTTGAAGATCATCCCAGCACCGTCGGAAGCTGGAACCATCGAGTTCCGCGCCAAGCTCGCGCCGCCGGTGGTTCCAGACCTCACAACCACCGAGGCGCTGCCGATTCCCCTGCACTTCATGGAATCTCTCGTCTACCCGATGGCTCGCAAGCACCTGAGCGGATGCACGTTCTTTGTCCACTCCTCGGCCGCTGGCGAGATCGAGAGAGCCTATCGCGAGGCGCTTCGACTTCTCGAAAGGCTGAAGCCCGGGAAGAACTCGGGCCGTCAGAACCGCTCGCTTTACTGATCACCCACCATGGCCGCAGAACCTCCAAGGCAGAAGACCACCGAAACCAAGCTGTCGTTCCCGTTCAACGGCACGATCTACACCACCACGGACACCGTTGCTGCCGAGAAAACGATCTTGGCAATCGGGACATCGGCCGGAACAGAACTTGGTTCCGCCTGGAACGACTCGCTGGTCATCGACTGCAACGTCATTCCCTCGGAGAACAAGCGGGAGATGCGGATCACGCATGCCCGCATCCCCGGCGAGTCCGCGCAGTTGAAAACGAACTGGTCGTTTGCGACGTGCTCCATCGGCGGCCGGCAGTTCCCATCAGTCCAGCGCACGGTCATCCTTCTGGCCAACTCCTCGTTCCAGCCTCCCGGCGGCGGAATGGACATCTTCGCTTACGCCACCCCGGCAATCGGCAGCTCAATGCCGGTGGAAGGCGGAAGCCCGTTTGCCGGAGCCGGTTACATCCTAGCCGACCGTCAGGTAGTCAACAGCGGCATGCAGCTCGAACCGGTGTTCATCGTCGAGCGCCGGAACTACATCATCCGCACGACGCGCAGATCCATCGGAGTTGATCCACTTAACGGCAAGGCGCTCTATGCGACCACCTCGCTCTATTACACCGGAGAAACCCCGTCCGGCGCATCCACCACCGTTGAGGGATTGTTCGCTGCCCCGACCAACGCCTATTGGGGACTCCAGACCGACGGCACCAAGCGCACCGGCCAACAGCTTTCCTGTTCCTGGTATTCGATCACCACCGAGAACGTGATCGCCGGAACCTTCACCGGCAGCCAGCTCGCGATCGACAGCTACGACGACACAACCAACTTCTACTGGCCACCGGTTCTGAATGACTTTGAGCTCATGGACTGGAATCGGAAGGACGGCGGGACCGACACCTATCCAAGAATTGAGTTCGAACATGACGGATACAGTGGGCCATGCAATTCCGTGGTCACTCGCACATGGAGAAAAACACCGTGGACGGGATTCAACGTCGAGAAACTTCTTCCGACACCCGGCAACTACTCATGCCCATACTTCGCGCTTTCTCTTCCGTCGTGCCTTCACCCGGATCTTGATTTCGTGTGCGACACCGGGACGAACGATCCGGTTTACAAGCAGAACGTCGGAAGCCTCAGAACGATTCCAGCCTCCCAGCTTTCCAGCACGACCGGGGGACTCACGGACTGCACAAGCTGGCCAACGTCATTGCGGGTGCTGGATTCACAGCAGCCATTCCGCGGCGGGTTTCTTCGGACCACGAGAATCGTTTACGCGCCAAATACATGAACCGCCGCCGTCCATTCGATCAGCGAGTATTTGAAAAGAACTTCGCGATGGAACAACCGCCATTGGTGGATGAGCCGTTTCAGTTCGATGAACAGCTCGGGGTTCCGGAGGAAACCGATCCCGTCTATGGCGAACCAAACGAAGCGGTTGGCGACTACACGCCGCCACCGGTTCAGATCCAAGACCGGAGAACTGGCAAGCCGTTTGGCTTTGCCCTCGCCCATGGAGAAAACGGCGCTTCGATCTGGTGGGGACAACTGGTGGCTTGCGTCTGCACCGGCGAGGTAACCCGCGTGGACGGTAAGGTCACCACGTTTACCCAAGCCGAGATCCAGGGACCCACCTATTACCCGCCGTCGAACCTCGACACCGACACCCGCTTACAGACGCATCTCGGCTGGTACGGCGCGGTGTTCCTCTATTGGGAAGCCGACGAAAACGGCGCGGTCACCAACTGCGAAGTCAAGGGCCCTGACACACCGGACGGACAAAACATCGGAGAACTCGACGCCGACCTCAACCGCGAGATCACCGATGGCCGATACTACGTCCAGATCGGCGAGGTTCCGGAAAACGGGTTGGTCGATCAGAAAATCTCCGGCGATGTCCCATGGTTCGCCACGATCTTCAAAGGATCATCAAGCGGTTCCTCGGACTCCGGCGGGTCTGGGGATTCCGCTCCAAGCAGCGACGAATCTTCCGCCATCGGCAGCGGAGGATCTTCCAAGGACACCGCTATCGTCCAGGGTCCGAACGGGACCTATCTCAAGTGGTATGCCATGGAGGCCAGCGAAGTTCTGTTCTTCGACTTTCAGGAGTTCCGCGTTGGCCATGGCACGACCAAGATCGAGATCGATCCCGTGGTTCTGTTCTGCCTTGAGAAAGACACCGCCCGGGCCTTCGGTTCCCCGGATGTCGGAAACGTCAATATCGTGGTCGAAGGGCCCCACCTGAAGGTTTCCCCGCGGTTCTCCAAGCGGCATCGCCAGCAGACCGTCCAAGTGATGATCAAAGGCGTTCGCCGATGCTTTGCTGGCGTGAGGAACGGACACGCCACGTTCGGCGATCTAGTGGACAACGAATGCCGCCTGAACCCGCGGATGACGCGTGAGCAGGTTGTCGAACAACTGGCCAAGCACGGGATCACGTCATGAGCGAAATCACCTCCGGCGGAAGCAGCAAGATCGCAAGTTCCGGATCTGCATCGATCCTGAGTTCAGGCAGCTTGATCGTTTCCAGCAGTGGTTCGCTTCCTTCGGGTGGTTCGGTTCTTTCCAGCGGATCAAGCGTGATCAGCGGTTCCAATCCTTCCACACCATCGAATCCGTCCACCCCGTCAAACCCATCGGGTTCAAACCCATCCGGATCAAGTCTGGTTTCCAGCAATGGAAGTTCAAGTTATGGCGGCGGCAGCAACCCGGCGACATCCAGCGACGACGGGATTTCCTACGTCATCACCGCCACCGTTGCCGTCGAATACTCCCCGGGATGGTCGGTGCTTTACATGCTCAGCGGATCGAAGGTCGGGGCCTCGTGGGTCCAGAACAATGGAGAATCTTCCGGCGGGCTGTCCTGCGAGTGGGATGCGTTTCCCCCGCCAAACACTTTGGCCGCTGCAATCGGTGGCGCTTACTCCACAGAGGAGACATTCAACTTCACATTCTATCCGAGCGAAACCGAAACGCTGGTCATCGCCCGCATCGCGCAGGTCCAGAACACCGGAGACGTGGACATCGTGGTCAACGGATCGGTTCTTGCCCCGGGCGATACCGCTGAAGGGCTTAACACCACCGACGTTAACCCATGGGATTACGTCTATATCACCGTCATTGTTGAAAAAGCATGAACACGATCTGCATCCCTCTCCATCCCGACGGTGGAAAATACAAGGACAATAGCGAACTCCGCTACGCACTCCGAAGCATTGAGCGTAATTTTGTCGGCGAGTTCGAAATCGCGATTGTCGCGAAGAAACTCCCGGACTGGATTCAAGGCGTTCGCCACATCCACGGCGACGGATTGAAGTCATCCCTCAGATCTGCGGCAAAGGAACTGCCAGATGGTTTCTTCTGGTGGTACGATGACAACTGCCTGCTGCTCCCCACCGATGCCGAGACGATGAAGCGGACACCGGCGGCGGGTGGCTGGAGCAAGCCGGTCACCGACTGGCGCAAGCAGCTTGAGAAGGTCCGGGCAAGGCTCGTTGAGGAGGGACTTCCGGCGCTGGATTACTCATCTCCCCACGGGCCCTACTGGTTCGATCTGTCCATGATCGAGGAAGCGTTCGCCGACTGGCCGGGAATGTCCGGGAAGTTCCCCGTGGAAAGCTGGATTCTATCCAAGCGGAATTGGCAATCAACCAAAGGCGAGACGCGCCAATACTACGGGGCGTTCAAGAAGCCCCCGGGCACCGGCCACCGCTACCTGAACTACAACGACACCGGGAACACCGAGGCGCTTCGAAGGTTCCTTGAAGGGATATTCCACATGCAAAGCCGATTCGAGAAACCAGATCCGGAATTCACCTACACCGGCCGCGTTCGTGGCGTGGTGATCGGAATGAAGCACCGGCCACGATGGGAAACTCAGTGCATCGAATCCATGACCGCCGCAGGCATCGATGTTGAAGTATTCCATGGCACGGACATGCACATGGGCGATGTCCCGGCGATGCCGGTAAACGCGAAGCTGTTCGCCAAAGAGTTCAAGCGCCAACCGCTCGCCGGAGAAATCGGGTGCTACTCCTCACACGTCCGAGTTTGCAAGGAGTTCCAGAACCTTCCGGCCTTGAGCGAGCAGCGCCAGGGCTGGCGTCTGGTGTTCGAGGATGACGCCTTGCCGGTCAATATCACCGCGGCGAGCCTGGATGCGATTGTCGCCATCGCCGAGGCCGGTGGATACGATCTTGTCTTGCTCAACACCGGAAAGAAAAACCGCCGCGGCAACCGAGGAATGAGCATCAGCCCGAGCCGCCGGAAAGATCCGTTCACCCACGCCTACGTTTTGAACGAGAAGGCAGCGAAAGAGATTTCAGGATGGACGATGCGCCACCCGATCGATCTGGCCATCTCGAAGTCGAACAAGCTGAAGATCGGACTGCTTGGTGGAAAGTTCCGCTTCGACCAGCGCCCGCCGCGGGAATCGACGGAATCGATCCACCGGGAGCGGGCCGGAGAAACACCAACATCACCAAACGAAATGCACTCGTCAGTATTGGAATTCATAAAAACAACCGCAACCGCCGAGAGAATTTGCGGGAAACGTGTCTTGGAAGTCGGAAGTTACAACGTGAACGGATCGGCTAAGGATATCGTTTCGGTTGTCGGACCATCCCAATACTTCGGCGTCGATATGCAAGAGCAGGCTGGATACGTCGATGAAGTTGTGAACGCCACAAATCTGATTGATCGTTTCGGACCCGAAAGCTGGGACGTTGTGATTTCCACCGAAATGCTGGAACACGCGGCAGATTGGAAATCTTCCGTTGAGAACATGCTTGGAGTTCTGAAGCCCGGTGGACTTCTAATCATCACGGCGCGTGGCCCAGGCTTCCCATTGCATGGATACCCATCGGACCACTGGCGATTCACCACGGATGATGTTGCCGCAATGTTTCAGGATCTCGTGTCGATCTACTTGGCAAACGATCCAAAGGCCCCCGGATTCCTTTATGCAGGATACAAGCGGCCGATCACATTGGAGGCCAATCCGCAGCCGATGCTTGTCCCATATCACAGCAAAGAAGCATTTTCTGAACGGATGGTTTCAAGAAAAACAAACCCGATCCCTCCCAAAGAACTGGCGGCGTTCTATCACGTTGCGGCAATGGGAAACTGGCAAGATGTCGTAACAGAGCAATGTGAAATGCTTGCCGGAAAAGGCATTATTCCAAAATGCTACCTGCTTGGAGAGAAGGCGGACGAAGATTGGCTGGCGAGAATGCCGGTCGAGATCATCGGCAGATCCACCAGCCTGACGCTTTACGAAACGCCCACGCTGTCCGCATTGTGGGATTGGTGCAAAACTCACGAAGATTCCGCGGTCCTCTATTTCCACACCAAAGGAGTTTCCAAGCCAGAAGACTCAAATGTCGAGCCATGGCGGAAACTGATGGAACTTCACCTCATCAAGCGGGTTGAAGAAAACATGCCATGCCTCGCGGTCGCCGACATTGTTGGCGTGAATTGGCAGGAAAAGCGGGAACGTCCGCATTTTAGCGGAAACTTCTGGATGGCGCGCGCGGATTGGGTGAACTCACTTCCAGACCCATGGGATCACAGGAAAGCCGGAGGCCCGGTTTTGGGTGGCAATCCATGGGACAGAATGCACGCGGAAATGTGGATCGGATGCAGGAACTATCACCACATCGAAAGCCTTTGCTGCATGAACAAAAACCTTTGGAGCGGCCCCGAAGTTCATCGCCTGCTGTTGGAGTCGGCATCCAATCTCACTTCACCCGCTTGAGCTTGTAGCGAACAGTCTTGCCGTTGATTTTGGTTGTTCCGTTCACCACGTCCGGATCTGACGTGAGAATCAGGTGATCGGCCCAATTTGAACCGATCACGGCAACGCGCTTGTTCTCGGCATCAAAGCTCATTGTGAAACTCCGCTTTCCATTGAACGTGCCTCCCGTCGTGTTGGTGATATTCCAAATCCCGTTGTCGGAATCCCGCTTCCAAACACCAACCAGCGGAGCCAACCGCTCATCCCCAGGCGTCTCGACCGAAACCGTCTGGGTTGCCGATGATGCCACCTTCGGCTTCTCATCCGCGAACGGGTTCACCGACACCCGCTTGATCTCGGCCTCAACCTCGTTGGCGGATGCAAGGTTCCCATCCGCCATCAGCCGGCGCTGCAACTTGTCCAGCTCCGCGGCATACACCCGGTCGATCTCGGCGACCTTGGCATCCCGCTTGGCCTTCAGATCGGCGGCAGCGGCGGGCAGAGCGGAAAGCGTGGACATCGCGGAGAACAGGCCACAAAGGATCAGGACGGTGGTTTTCATGGTTTTTAGCAGACGGGGTTGATGAGATTACGCGGATTGAGCTTTCCAGAATTCATTTCCGGGAACAAACCGCCATTCGTCGTTGCAGTAATTTTGAATGCAAAGCGGCCTCAAACACCACTCGCCATCCTCGCCCACTTTATCCATAAGCGTTGGCACAAGATGAGTGATTCCACGTTCTTTCGCGGCGCTCCACAACTTGTTGGCAAACGGACGAAGAGCATCCAATGCGGACAGTATTTTAGGCCCCCAAGGAGCTTGGGCAGAATCCAAGAAATCATGATTCCAGCGCCACCACGTAGCTTCAAGAACGGAGATTGGAATGATTGACTCGCTCCAATCGTGGAAAACAAATCGCGCAAGCGCCTTGGCCGCTGAATCAGGAATCCCGACAGATTCGGACAGATCAAGCAATCCGGCCGCAAGGTTCAAATAATTCGAATCAGGCTTCATGGTGTCGGTGGGGTATCACGAATTAGAGGAGGAAGGCAAGGAGGAAGGCGCGGCTGCTTTCGCGATGGCGATTGCGGTATCAAGCGGTGACGGGCGAGTGTGTTTTCCAAGGTTCTCCCTTGCCCATTCGCAAGCCTCCAGAAGCGCGTCACGCTGGGCGATGAGCGTGATCACGCGCCGTTGAGTAGTATCGCCATCGGTGATTCCGGCACGATCCAGCAAGCCGTTGAGTAGTATCGCCATCGGTGATTCCGGCACGATCCAGCAAGCCGTTGATCGCATCAATCACAGTCACGGCGTCCATGATATCCGGGCCACCTTGGCGGCGGGTAGCCTCGGCAAGCTCGCGCTCTAGCCGGTTCACAAGTCGGCGATCAGCAATCGCCGAAAACTGCCATTCACGCATCCCTTTGGTTTCGAAGAACACGTTCAGCACATTGGCAGCGGAATGGACCTCGGCTGGTATTTCCCCGAGTGGAATGTAGTTGAACGGCTCATCGTCCGTCCTCGGCGTTTTGTTCTCGTTCATGGCTTTGTTTCGTTTTCGAATTCGTGGACACAATACATCTCATACCCTCCCTAGCTACTCTTACGGGAAGAACGAATCTTCAGGTAAGACGCGGTGTTCGATGGAGCATGTATGTGCGCTCGCCGCAGTAGCCTTAGGAGTCACCCTCCTGCCCGCCTTTTAACGTCTTCGGACAACCAGTTTGCAGCTTTCCCGCGGTTCCGGCCTAGCACGACGATTTTGATTGAGGTTCTGGATATGAACCTTGGCCCACTTGTTTGCCAGTTGCAGGAGCTTGGAACTGGTCGGGCGTTACCATAAAAGGAATGACCCGAAGGCGGGAGCTGGACTTACCGCGCTTCGGGTCATCTTCCGGCCAACCGGAGAACTTTTGACGTTGAGTGTCCAGCTCTCGTCACGGCGACCAATACCACTTCCGGTTTTCCGCGCAACAGAAATCTTCTATTTTCACCACCGCGCTTTCACCACCTACCCAGATTCCCCGGGACACCCCATGCACCCGCAACCCTTGAGTTTCCGTTGTTTGCACCAACCAGAAACCACCAGAAACACGTTCGATCCGATTTTAAGTCCGCAACGTCTACCATTCCGTCACGGCGGCTAATGCTTGATTTACCAATGATTCCAGCAATTCGTTGTTTCCGCTTTCACCACCGTGTTTCCACACTTGAGCTTGATTTCTGAAACCCAGTGCAACAAATCGGCGCGGTGAAGAAGTGGCAGCAGGTTGGTGAAAACTTGGTTCGGTATCAAGGCGGGTCGATTTACCTCCGGGCCAAGGTCGCAGGCAAGATCAAACAGGTGTCGCTGAAGACCTCCGATCTCCGGATGGCGAAGCTGAAGCGTGACGCGCTGCTCGACGGCATGCGCAAAGCCGCGGCATCTACCAGCGGCGACAAGATCCGGACCCTCGGCGATGCGATCGACACGATGGAGCGCAGAATGTCCCAGCGCCCGGACATCCGGCCGGCGACCGCCAGCTACTACCGGGAGATCTTCGGCATCCTCCGAAAGACCATGGAGATTCACGCACTGGCACGGTCATGGACGGCTTCGCAGGCTTCCGCTTGGTGGAATGGCGTGGCCAAGCAGTACGCGGCCCAGCGGGCAAACAACGTCCTCGGAGCGGCCAAGCAGCTTTCCCGGGTGCTGATCGAACACGGGCACCGGATCGACGATCCCACGGCCGCGCTCCGCAGGGTGCCAATCACGGCCAAGCAACTGGTGGTTCCATCTCGCTCCGAGGTTGAGGCGCTGATCGCCGACATCCGATCCCAAGGCAAGGCGCACTCTGAGGAATCGGCGAACTTCGTGGGGTTCCTGGCATTCGCCGGATGCCGGGTGGGACAGGCTCGGGCCCTTCGGTGGGAACACGTTCAAGGCGACTGGCTGGAGTTCCCTTCGGGCGTCTCCGGGACCAAGGGGGCGAAGACCCGCCGCTTGCCGATCTCGCCGCCACTGAGGGCGATACTGGACGGCATGAAGATGAAGGATGGAAAGCCGCAGACCCGCGGCCCGGTGTTCACGATGAAACGTCCGCACGAGGCGCTGAAAAACGTGTGTGTCCGACTCAAGCTGGAACATCTGAGGATTCATGACCTCCGGCATTTTTTCGCCACCTACGCGCTTGAGTCCGGGGTTGATGTGCCGGTTGTATCGCGTTGGCTTGGGCATAAAGACGGCGGGGTTCTTGTCCTCAGAACCTACGGGCATCTTCGCGATCAGCACTCGCTGAACAGCGCGAGAAAACTGCAATAGCCGCCGGAGAACAGGCCAATGCAGCCGATCCCTATCGGGACGGCTGATCAGGGCTGTTTAGCCGGAAAAGTGATCCACCCGCCGTATTTCTCGGAAAGCCGCAAAGTAATCCCCCGCGCTTCCATGATTGCCTCCTCTGCCTGCTTCTGAGCATAGCGCTCAGTCAGCCAGTAGTGGGCGTTTTTCAGTCGGTCATCCAAGCGTTGGAGCAGGGCGATAGCGTGCTGCTTTTCTTGGTCTCGCTTTTTATCTTCGTAAGTTTCGGTTTCCATAATTCAAAGAGGCTAACAAGTTGCGGCAGATCGACGGCGATAATCCGCCTTGTTGAATTCAGTCTCCAGCGCGCCGCGTCTGCGCTAGATCGTTCGATTCACTCAGATTCACGCCACGCCTCCATCAGTTTTTCGGCGAGCATGATCGGCACGGCTATCACCATCAGTAGCACCATCGCGCCGAATGGGATGGCCAGAAGCGAGCCGAGATAGCCCAGCACGTAAGCCCACCATGGCATCGGTTCCGTAAGCGTGATCCACGGCAACGGGGCGAAGATGAGGCACGCCGTCAGCGCCACGATTGCCAGCGGGTAGCGGACCACCAGCCAAAGAAATCGAACAAGGCGCTGGAGAGGAACCGCCATAGCGGTGTTGTTACTGCGTTTTTTCATAGGGATGAGTTGGTTGGCTTCGGCGACGTGGCGCTCTCATGGCGGTCCCTCAGCTCAGCGTTCAAATTTCCCCGTCGAAGTCCGACAGGTCAATGGTTTGGTCTGGCGCTGGAATGCCGTTTCTGAAGGCGTCCAGCATGGGAATGGAAACGTATTTGTGGAAGTGATCGGCGGCAGCTCGTATATGGGCGCACTCACTCACGCCTTGGCGCTTCGGGGCGTAGGGAATCCATTTTCCGTGCCGTCTGAAATTCGGGTTGGCGACCACTTGGAAGAAGCGGCAGGTACACGCTGCATGCCCGCCGCGCTGCGTAAGGTCCACCGTGTGATGAAGTCCGGGTTCGGATCGTGACTCCACGAGGTAAACGAACGGCACGTCGGATTCTTCAACCGCGGGAGGGTTGTATTCGGTCCAAGCATCATTGGTTCGCTCGCGGGGCATAATCTAAAACGGTATGTCGTCTTCGTCTTGGTAATCATCCGCTGGCGGTGCTGATGCCGTGGGCCTCGCGCCTTGCTGCTGCTGCCTCTGTGGCGGGCGCTGCTGGCCTTGCGGTGCTTGGCGCGGTTCTCCGCTGTCGCCCTTGGTGCCGAGGAACTGCATGGACTCGCCGACCACCTTGAGCTTGCTGCGCTTCTTGCCGGTCTCCTTGTCGTCCCAGCTTTCCAGTTGGAGCCGTCCCTCGATGTAAACCGGCTGGCCTTTGCCGAGGTATTGCTGTGCGAGTTCTGCTTGTCGGCCCCAGAGCGTGACATCAACGAAGGTGGTTTCCTCCTGTTTCTCTCCGGCGTCGTTGTTCCACACGCGGTTGATGGCGATGGAGATTTCGGCGACGGCGGTTCCCTTTGGGGTGTATCTCAATTCGGGATCTCGGGTAAGATTTCCGATAAGTTGGACTTTGTTCAGATTGGCCATGGTGGTTAGGGGATCAGTTGTTCTTGGCGGTGGTTGGCCCAGGCGGCGAAATGCTCGCTGGCGGCTTGGAAATTCTGTTGGATGGCGGCTTCGGCCAGATCGGCGGTGATTTGCTCGATGGTGCGGGTCTTAGGCTTCGGTTTGCGGATGCGCTTCGGCTTCTCTGCCGGCGTCTTGTTCTCGCGCGGGCGGATCGGTGGTTTCTCCTGTCCGGCCTCGATCTCCTTGGCGTGAATCCAGATCATCCCCCATTCCTTGCGCTTCGGCTTCACCTTGTACACGCGGCGGGCGTGGTTAATCTCGATGATAGTCCCGGTAGCGCGTGTCTGGCGTCCGGTTCGGAGGTAGGTGATGGGTTCGGCGTTCATGGCTTTTTCGCCGTGATTATCCCAAGCTTATGGAACGCGATGGTTCGCATGTCGTCGAGATGCCTCTCAGTCGATGCGAGATGTCCGACGCTTCCAAACTCAGTGCTTGGTCTGATTCCATGAATCCAAAGCTCGTCCATCAGTCCTCGGGCTTCGTTCTCGGTCATCGTGAGCAACGAGGAACGATCTTCCGTGACACACTCATCAAGATTTCGCTCGGTGAACGTGATGCTAGTTGCCTCCGCAATAGTTTCTTTTGCGGTGTCGATGATTCCGCATCGAAGGGTGATGGCGTTTTGTATGAATGGATCTCTTTGGGCGTGGAATCTGATGTTTTTCATGGGGTTTGATTCTGGTTTGAGTTCATGGCTTCAAATTTCCGAACAGTCCGATGCAGCCGACGGCTTGGGCCGCGGCTGATCAGGGCTGTTATGCTGAGAGAATTTCCGCAGCGCGGCTTTGAGTTCTTCCGCGCACTCGAAATAGA
>ERZ724506.300-NODE-300-length-18245-cov-8.100165_pt1 | contig 18245 bp, 4 predicted proteins | sample MGYA00376039_ERZ724506 | MGnify/ENA primary metagenome ERZ724506 (study PRJEB28724, sample SAMN07190887) | wastewater metagenome | isolation source: effluent of sewage treatment plant in Hong Hong | place: USA: Christiansburg, Virginia | collected 2016-03-01 ... | reverse complement strand
CCCAAACCCCAAACCCCAAACCCCAAAACCCAAAACCCAAACCCCAATATCATATTTATATTTACTTAAAAATTATAATAATTAATGAAGCAAAATCAACATGACTCTTTACCTGATGAACTTTAAAGCTTTATTACTCAGTGTATTGGTGAGCAGAAACAATAAGATAGATAATCAACTAATATTGAGCTTTATAATCAACAGTCTCCATGACCATATGACATAGTCACATTTGAATAAGTTATGAACAACCCTGACATCCAATAAAGAATGAACAAAGGAGAAGTTTTCCAAGTAATTGATTAAGACTTCGATCAAAGTGAATATGATAAAATAGAAAGAAAGTCAATAGTGCCAACAAAGTCTGTCATTCCCAAACACTTCTTAAAACCTTCTGTTGTTATTTCCAAGCCAAAGCTAATCAGTAATAATAACACCAAGCTTATGGAGTTTTTTGAAACCTATAACAAAAATGAAACCAGTTATCAGGTTCTGCAAGACATAAAGAATTATTCCAAATAGAAACCAAGTATTAAATAGGTCCAAGAACTACCTCCATAATAAGTTGTCATTCTTCCAAAATTTCCATAGAAAATTGAGCCTCTAGTTTAGTATTTAAATCCTGATGATAAATGGCTGTATTTAAATCCTTCAATATTTAGAAGCTATTAGTTTCAAATCACATAAAGCTGCTTGCTTGAAAACACTTTGGTGTGTCTTCCAACTGGATTAGGTAAGACCTTCATCTCAACAAATGTCATGCTAAATTACTACAAGTGGTTTCCTTAAGGATAGATCTATTTTCTTGCTCCAACATGACCACTTGTCACTCAACAGATAGAGTCTCTATAAAAAACAAAATAATTCAATTTTGATGAGGTTATTGAGCTCACAGGGAAATTTCCAAGCGACAAAAGAAAAAACTACTATCAAGAAAAAAGAATATTCTTCATGACTCCATAAACAATGTAAAACGACTTAGAGTCTTGACTAATTGACTATAAAAGAATAGTGCTTGTTGTCTATGATGAGGCACATTGAGCCACAGGAAAGTACGCCTACACAAACATACATGGTCTGATTTCTAAGAACAAGATAGCATATAGAGTACTGGCTCTTACTGCAACGCCAGGAAATGATCTTAAAAAGCTTCAAAAAATCATCAAAAATTTACACATAGAAAAAATAGAAATATGAGAAGAGGATGATCCTGATGTAAGAAAATATATAAAGGAAAAATAAATATAGAATATTGTTGTCAAGCCAGGCCCAAGCGAGCTTAAATAATAAGAGGTTTTGGATAGATTTTTCATGGCTAATATAATGAGACTTGGTGACATATTTAATTAGCCAGAAGATGAGCACATGGTACCTAAGGGGCCATCAAGAGTCAACTATAAAACTCTACAGATGATTTAGACCAATTTTAAAATATGATCAAAATAATACATGGAGAAGCTTGGAAAATAAGGTGTATAAAATTTCTATTATATTTTGAAAGTTTTTCATTGACTTTCCAGGCTTAGAAAAACACTTGAAACATAAGGCTTAAAAATATACAAAAAATAAGTAGAATAATTAAAAGAAAATTTTGCTTAGGAATCTAACAGTGAGCCCTTGGCTAAACAAATGCATGATTGTGATGTCTTTTGAATGGTTCTTTATGAGATCAAAAATATAAATAACAATTAAGCTGAAAATCATCCAAAATGCAAAATTCTTTGTCAAATGTTAAAAGAATTTCTAAGCACTCCTTTGGCTTAGGAACTACAATCAAAGGTTATTGTTTTTACTGAGAGCTGACACAATGTCTATGCTCTTAAAGATGCTCTAGAAAACATCGTATAAATAAGACCTTAAGTATTTCTTGGCTAAAAAATAACCAAAGGAAATTTAGACAATGAAAATCAAGCAGAAGATAACGAGTTTTTAGAGCAAGCTTTTGATGAAGAAATCGACAATGAAAAAGAAAATACTACCATGTCTTATGGCTGCAATTAAAAAGTCTAATAAGAAATTCTTATGCAATTTAAAGATAATAAATTCAATGTACTTATTGCTACCTCTGTTGCAGAAGAAGGTCTTGATATTGGAGAGGTAGACCTTATTATTTGCTATGACTCTGGTCTCAGCCCCATAAGACTGACTTAAAGAATGGGGAGAACTGGCTGAAAAAGAAATGGAAAAATTATAGTCTTGCTTACTGAGAAAGAATAAGCATACTATAGGAAAGCATAGAATGAGTATAAGAAACTCAATTACATAATAAAGAATCATACTAAGAAATCTTAAGATTTCTAGCTATGCTCAAATGGTCCCAGGATGGTCTCAATAGATTGTGAACAACTCACTCTAGAATATATTGATTAATTATATTATTTTTCTGTTCATTTTTAAGATGAATTTTTAGGTTAAATTTTTGACCTTGATTAACTTTTTGGAATCTTAACAAATACTCTCTAATCATTGAGCTAAAGATTGATTGTTTATTTTGGCTAGGCTATATTGACTAGAGTTTTAAGTGTTTTAAGCTGACTTTTATTTGATAATAATTGACTGAATCTTTTTTTAAGATTTTGCTATACATATTCCTTAAGACATTTAGCTGAGGTTTTTGAAATCTCAACTGGGACATAATTTTTGTCATTTTTAGGCGGAGCCAATAGTGTTGGTATTGCTTAGACAAGATATTTCTAAACATCAAATTAAGTTTTTATATTCCTCTTCTTAAGCTATTAATTTTAACATAACTGTTTCAATAAAGCTGAGTCACTTAGATGCTCTTTATGTCTTATAGGTTTTATTTTCTATGATTAAATTCTTAACTGTTTATTTATTTCTGATGTTTTTTCTCTGTTAATTTTCTTGCTGACGCTTTTTTATTTAAGCTTTTAAGTCTAAGATATGTTTACTTTAGATGGGTTGTTTTTAATCAAAACTTTAGCATTATTTTTAACTTGGCTTTTCAATCTATTTTTATCATTTTTTATCAACTTTAATTTAGCTTCTTAATTTTGTTTATCTTTATCTTTTTATTTAAGCTAATTATTTTTTTAAAAGCTGCTTTGTGTTTTTGGCTTGGTTTAAATCTCTTCTTTTTTATTAGAGATTTTATTGTCGCTGTTAATAACATTTGAGTTATCAAAAATATTGTCCATGGGCTTATTAATCTATGCATTAGACTTGCTTGAGCTGTCTCTTTGACTCATATAGTCTTCTCCTAACAACACTATAATTTCTAGGAACTTTTTCAAATGCTCAATATTTCCCTAAACAATTTACTCTCCTCAAATCTCAGACAGATCTGTCTCCAACAATTCCTCTAAAAAATTAATCAAGTACTAAATTTAGTTAGAGTCTTTTTCAAGCATAAAATAGTTAACTCCATTTATCTCTCTTAGAAACTCCTAATTGGGAAAAATCACTCTAAAGACTATGAAATAAAAATCAGCTGTCTAAATAAAGCTAAGATTTCTTTTCTCTTTGAACTGCTCCAATTTTAACAGCTTTATGATCTTGAGACTCATTTTTTGAATTCTCTCAATATCTCCATATTATTATTAAGATAAATTATTCATTATAAATTATTATCTGGCTAAGTATTGAAGGCCTTCAGGTCTTCACTTTTTGAACAAAATTCTATATGAGCAAGACTTACACTGAATATCCTCATTAATTCTTAATGTCTAATCAACGCCACATCCTTATTAAATTACCACCACAAATATAAGTTACTTCTTTGCTGAGATCTAATGAGGGAATTTTGGAATATTCATAAAAATTTATGCCTTCTTATTGATCAAGCATTATAATATAAGATTTTCTTTAAATTATTATTCTGTTTTAAAAAATGTTGAATTTATTTGTCCTTGAGGCTGATTTGATTATAGATTAAAAACGTTGCTGCCCCAGCCCGGTGCCTAAGTAATAGTTTGGTTCTGATTTTAATTTGGGTTTTGATTAATTCCAAAGCCTGTTGGTAAAGAGGATTATTGTTGCTAAGGAGTATTTTATTTCATCTAAGCAAAACTTGATTGACCAAAGGCTGATTATCCAAATACTGGTTATGATTATTATGTATTAAGAGAGAATACATTTTGTTATTGAGGCTAAGTTAATATATTAGGTATGCTGGTCTACATGTTGGCTTAGTTGTTTAATGATAAAGACTGTGCATTTAAAGTAGGTTGCTAAGAAGGCTTTATTGTTTAACCAAAGAAATTAACATTACTTTGTTAGGCTGGCTATTATGCTTAAGTTACTGTTGACTAAAATAATGTCTATTATTAAGAGTTATTTTATAGATTGGTATCTTATTTTTTTTCATCTTATTTGTCTTTCTAAATATTGAAAAAACTGTTCTTTTGAAAACTTATTGATTATTCTTATTAGATTGTTTTTTATGCTTATTCATTAAATGAGAAGTTTTTCATGGAGCTTAAACTGCTTGGGACTTATTAGTCCTTCTTAAGAAATGCATTCTCTATTTTACTAGCATCTTTATTAATCTCATTCTACTTAACATCTTCTTAATTTTCTAATTTAGGTTTCTATATGGAAGAATCTACATCAAAATTATCTAAGTTCTTTTAAGCAAAAAGATTTGGCTTCTCTATGGATTATTGAGTAATTTTTACAAGATCAAATTGAGTTGATAAATTAGTTGGCTTTTTGTCTAAGTTTTCCATTTGGTCAATTTGATCTGTTTTTTCTCTTTCTTTTTCTTTAGGAGTCTGCAGTCTTTCCACAGTCTGAACAGATTCTACTTACGATTATGTTTCCTCTTTAATTACAGGATTTTCCTATAGGTGTTTAATATCTTGTTAATTGATTTTGGTTGGATTTAGGAAATTTAATCCTTTTTACATTAATGGTTATTAAGTTTATATGCTATCTAATAAACCAAATTTCAATTAAGGTTTTTCTTTTATTTCTTCTTTTGTTTTTTATTCTGTTTTATTGTCATCAGCTTTTTTGTTAAGATCAAAGGCAAAGGACTTAAATGTTGATGGATTTTTTGAAAAATCTTATTATGGCTTAAATATAGACTCTTATTTGGCATTACCTTATTAGCCCAAAAGTCCTGGAAATTAAGTCTATTTTTTATCCAAAGAGAAAATCAAAGCATTTTTATCATTGTTTATTGCTTCTTATCTATTTGTATCTTTACCCTCATTTTCAAGTAATTTATCTTGTGCTTTGTTTAAATTTTAATTCTTGTTTATATTTAGATTGGAATATAAAGGAACATTTAAAGAACTCTCTTTATTGGGCATAATTTTCTCAGCTTCTTAGATCTTATCTCCAAAAGTAAATTCTTTATACAATATTGGCTATTTTAAATCTTCTTTTTTGATGTCATCAAATATATCTTCATAATTTATGTTTATTCTTTACAACTCTGATATATTCACAAAGCCTGCTTCTTAGTCAAGAGATTTTAATAACTCGTTAGTGTTGTGTCTTTGAACATCCATTTTAGCGAAAAGTTTTTAATTAATAGATATGTGACTCTCTATTTGATTAAAGTCATATAGATTTATAGACTTCTCTTTCATTAAGCCTTTTTTCTTTTTTCTTTTATTTTATTAATAATCATTATTTAATCTATCTCTTATTTCATTCTGCAGCATCTAAATATAACTGTTAATCATTTTTTGAACTTATTAAGTTTTATTATTGATTCTTTTTTCTTAGTTAATTATTTGATTTGGAATTTAATTTTATTGTTCTTCTTAAGCTTATTTAATTACTATGTTATTTTTAAGTGGTCCAAAAAGTTACAAATTTAAGCTAAGATTTGGCTTGGCTTATTTATGCTGATCACTGTTGATATTTTCATCTATTTCTTTAGCAAGCTACAATCTTCCTTTAAATAGCCTAATAGCATATGTGTATTAGTCTTGGATATTTATAACCTCTTATTCCAGCTCTAATTCTTCTTAGGTTTGACTTTAAGATCATCAGCTTGTTTATATTAAATAGTCCATTATGCCTTCATGATTTTGCTCTATGTATTTTTAAGTACTCTAGAGTTATTTAAGTTTCTACTTGAAATCTTATTATAGAGAATCTTTATTTGACTTTGGCTTTAAATCCCAAATTACAATTTTCTTAATTTTTTCTATTTGATCCTCAATACTTTTATTAAATGTTTCTAAAGTGAGCTCTAAGATTTGCTTGTCAACTTAATCTTTTTTGTTATTATCAAAAGTTGTTTTTAAAACTTATTCTTAAATCTTCTCTTGTGTTTCTTTCCCAGGTTGATAAAATGATAAATTATTATTCAAGGTTAATTGTTTTTTAGGCACTTATTATTCTTATTTATCTAGATTCTATTGCTATAGTTTTGCTGGTTATTATTATTTAATTTGAAAAATCTCATAAAACTTCTCTATATTAAAATCTTAAATTAATAGTTCATTTTTAATTAATTTTCAAACCTGATTATGCTCATTATAAGGTTTACTATAGTCCTCAAAGGATCTAAAATATATGTTCAAATAACAATCGATAAATACTACAAAAGGAGGGTAATTAATTCACATTGGAGATTAGTCATTATTTTTATATTTTTTACTCTCTTTAAAGTAAATTCCATCAATTATATTGCTAAAGTTTTCGCTAAAAAACAAGCTCATAAAACCCTGCTTATCTTAAGTTTAAAGAGCAGTTGGTAATTAGCCTTCACTTATATTAATATAATTAATTTGATCTTAAAGTTTTTATATTACTATGAAATTTGTTTAAATTGAACTTGAATATAGAATATAATTAGTATTTTAGATCTCTGTTCAAAAAACAAGTAATGGATTTTTACATCTATTTTCAAGATCTTCTATGTCAGTAAACATAATATCATTTATTAGCTTTAGTGTCTATGTATGAGTATCAAATACACCAAGAATTGTTTCTACATAATTTTCGTCTGTTAAAATAAGGAGATATTAAGAATCAAATTGCTCTAAATACATAAGGGTCAATTTCTCAATATTTTCTGATAAATTAGTTTGTGTTATTAGACTCTTACCAGTATTTAAATTAAAATATTTAAGCTCATTGTCTTCTATATAAAAATATTACTAATTTTTTTAATAGTTTTATAAGCTTTTGTCACTATTTAATTTAAATTATTTATCAGAGTTTATGTGTATTAATTATTGTTTATTATCTCTGTAAAGAATAACTAAATATTCATTCCAGAACGAAATGTTTTATATTTCATTTTTCTCTTCTATTTAAATACTTTTTAACAGCTCAAATTATGTCATTTAATTATTATCAATTCTCACTAAAAATATACAATTAGCTAATACTATAGACAGGACTTTATTTTCTTGACAAAATTTTATCATTTTTATTTCTCAATCAAAGTCTAATTTTAACAAATTTATTTGAGAGTCTTTATCTTAATTTTATAGCACATACAGGTCCATAATACTAACCCAATACAATTATTAATTCTATGCAATAAATAAAGAGTCATTTTCTAAATACAAAGCTAATTGTGAACCACTATACAAAATTTTATCTTAATTATCAGCTTGATTAATTAATGACTATATGTCTATTTTTTAACTTTTGAAGAAATTGTTAAACTCAAGCATATGTTATTCAATGCTTTCAAACTTCATTATAAAATTAAATAATTTATAAAACATGGACAGCTTTCTAATTGAAGTCATAGACTTTATTTATTAGAATCCTTTTATAACTAAAATTGCTTAATATTGTCTAATAAATCCATAAGTAACTAAATAATGATTATAAATTTATTTTGAAAGAAGTCTCAACGAAATTCAAATTGAATAAATACTTTTCTTAATGATAAAAAAATAGATTTTATCAGTTGAGAAATCAAGTAATAAAGACCTAATATAAGTTAATAAAAATGATATAATCGAAAACTTTATTATATTTATTAATTTAAATAATAAAAAAGAGTATAAATATATTGAGCTATAGCTGCTCATATATATATTGCTCAATGGCGCTATACAAATTGATATTTTAAAACAAAACTTCAAATTTATAGATCAGCAAGTTGACAATAACAATATAGATTTTATAATATAGAAATTTATCAATTAAAACATTCTAGTTATGATATAAGAAAACTAAGTACTAATAAAGCTCAACAAACCAGCGATAATATACAAAATAAAAATCCAGTTTATTTTAAAATATTATTCATAAACTTAAAATTAGTTCTTAATAAATTTAGTTGAGTATTTATTAAATCAATCGTCCCTTTATGGGTTAGCAAGATCAATAGATCAAACCTCTTTAATAGAGACCATTACTGCTATAAAAGACATAGGCTTGACTGACATTGATTTTCTTAATAAAGTAAAAGAAATTTAATAAAGCCAATTTCCAAATAATTTTATAATTTTTGGACCCCATCATATAGCTTTTTAGATAAAAAAGTTTCTATAACATAATCAGCTAAAACTCATAGAGAATAAAATAAAAGAACTAAACCCTTTGAATATATGAGTTTATAAATCAATAAATTTATTTAATTAGCAAACTAATAATTTATATGAGTAAATTCTCTTATCAGAATCTTAGTATAAATAAGCTATATATTCAATGCTGTGTAAAGGCTTTGTGGATTAAGTAACTTTGGAGAATGGATAGATCATTTTTAAACCTAGGGTAAAAAATAGTCTTAAAATCATTTCCACAGAAAGCATACAAAATTTGACAAGTCTGTTGAAACTTTTTAAAATTTAAGCTTAAATAGAATAAGATTTATAATCTAATATTTAAGATTAATTAAAGGACTAGAGCATGATTTATTTTATGACAAATTTATTTTAATATTTTATAATAATTTTATTTTTATGATGTAAAAATAATTTAAATAGATTCTTAAACGAAATTTAAATAAATTAAATGTCTTTTTGTACTCCTAAAGTACTCTCTAATTTGATAACTAAAATATAATTAGAAAAATACTAAGAGAGAATATCGACAATAATTTATATTAAGATAGATAGAAATAGTTTTATGATTATTTAAGAAGCAACATCGACACCATTGATAAGAGTTATATTAATGATCTGTATCCAAAGCTTTTCAATGTAGTAAATAATATACGAAAATTTCAAGATAATTATATTAATTTTGAGAGTTAGTTTACTGAGTAATAAATGAGTCAAAGTGTTGACAAAATAGTACTAGAAAATCTAAGTATACATATTGAAGAATAAAGTATAAAACTGAAGAACTTATTATAATTATTAAAAGAATTATACTGTGGTGATATCCAATATGATTTTACAAATATTGAAGACTTATAAATACAACAAAAGATTATTAATTTGATACAATAAACAATGTAATAACAATTGTCTGAAAAGGAAAGAAATTAGTTAATAACTAGTCAACTTGATATTGTAAATATAAATGATTAATATTCAAAGAATTTGGAAGACAAAGGATACAATAAAAATTGAACAAACACTAATTTAATATCCTGTCTATAATAAGTCTTAAAGGATGAAAATATTAAATAAATATAAGAAATTTACATAGGCATTACTAGCCAAGATAGAATAGTTTTGGCTCAATAATTATTAAATATTAATCCTTAAAAATTAGTTAATGAAATTATACTTAAATATAAGGAGTGATTTATTAACACTAATGAGCACAATTTTTTAGAGATAATCAACAACATTCAGCTAAATGGTTCTTAGGACTATATTAACTATAATCTTCCCCAATCTGTTTCAAGTCACTCTGAAACAATCTTTCCAATTATGATGGGCTAAATTTGAGCAAAGATATAAGAATAAAACTTAGACCCTTAAAAAATACTACCAATTATTTTTCACGATGGATAATAAATCATTTCAGAAGCCATTGTTTTTGAAACGCAAATTTTAGAGTAACTAGAAAACTTTCATGTAGGGGGTATAATTCATATAATTATTGGCAAAGACTAACAGGACTACTCAAATGTTTCAAAAATTAACAATAACTTTAGCATTAAAATAAAAAATAATAATCTTAACAATATTTATAAAGCTTTATTAATTGCTATAGAATATTGATAGGCTTTTTAATGAGATGTTTTTATACAAATTTAACAATAAGACAATATTAGTTTAGAGGAGAGTCCATAGATATTTAAGACCTTATAATCTTACCAAAATGATATATTATAATCTTAATAAACAGAATAACATAATACAAAAAGTATTTAGTAAACCTCTTTAACATAGTAAGAATTTAACAACTTTGGAACTCTTGTTAATACTTTACCTAATGACTTTAACTTTCATTAGATTATTTAATAAGAATATCAAAAATGACTCTAGTCAATAAAAAACCAATCAGAAATAAATTGGGCAACTTCTGAGCAACTTTTATTTGGCTCCCTGCTACAATAAGGAATTAGTGTAAGGCTTTGTGGAGAAGACAGCGAGAGAGGAACCTTCTCACACAGACATGCTGTATTAATTGATTAATAAACAGAACAAAGATATTGTCCTTTATAACAGCTACAAAAAGATAACTCCTAATTCTAAGTTATTAACTCTACTTTATCCGAACTAGGAATCTTAGCTTATGAATACGGATTTTCTACTTAGTAGAAAAACACTCTTACTATTTGGGAAGCATAATTTGGAGACTTTGCCAATGGGGCTCAATAAATAATAGATATGTATATTTCATAAGGCAAGTAGTGACTCAATTATACTAGCAATTTAGTTCTCTTATTGCCACACGGATATGACGGCCAAGGTCCTGAGCACTCCAATGCTCACATAGAAAGATATTTAGCCTAGAGTAATGACACTAATACTAAAGATAATGATACTATTTGGTATGTTTGCAATCCATCTACAACAGCCAACTACTTTCATATGATGAGAAGATAAGTACTAGGAAGCACTAGAAAACCTCTCATAGTCTTTTCACCTAAAAAGTTTTTAAAGCATCCTATTGCCTGTTCCAAAATGGGTGATTTTATAGAGCCTAGTGTTTTTATGCCAATTATTACTTAGGAAAATATACAAGACTATAAAAATATATAAAAGATAATATTTTGTTCGGGGTAAGTTTATTTAGATTTATTTACAGCATAGCAAAGTCCTAACCTTTAGAACAATGTGGCTATTATAAGGATAGAGTAATTGTGTCCATTTCCTTATCAAGAAATAAAAAATGAGTTATCTAAATATAATAAGGATGTTATTATAAGATTTGTCTAAGAAGAACATCTCAATTATGGGCCTTCAATGTACACTATAAAAAGACTAGATATTATTACCAAAGAACTGAACATGAAAAACTGTCAATATGTTGGTTGATAATGGTCAAGTTAAACAGCAACAGGAATAATGTCTCTTCATCAAGAGCAATTGAGCGAGATTACCAAAAAAGCCTTTGAATAATAATAAATAAAATAACTTATATTTATAATGAACTCATAATAGCAATATGTAAATATTATAGACCATTATCTTCATACTATAAAGTAAGACTGGTAATAATTTCCTAGCATTACAGAAAGTTTTATTAGGAAAAACTAAAATCATATAAAAGGTATTTTTTAATTGGCTCTTGAAATTCTATTTAGTTAAAAAATTGTCTAAATTGAAAACCATAAGCTTATTATTATATATTTTATAGATTTCTATATAAAAAGTAGCTCTATGAATTATGAAGAGGTTTTCCAAGAAACATAATAATCATGGATAGAGTACTTGAAGAATATTTCAGCTTAAAATAATTCTTAAGAAAATTCTTTGATTTTTAAAGTTTTTCTCAACTGGGAAGATATTCTTGGATGGAAATACTTCTAGCAAATATTTGATTAGTTTTATTTTCAAGAACTTAAATAATTATTTGATTTGTTAAATGATAAAGAGTGACTGGAAATAAAAAATAACTTTATCAAAAAAGGAAAAAAATGTAAGTGGGACAAATATTATCTTAAAAGAATAAAAGAGCATGACCAATAAAATATAATTGATAAATAACAAGGTACTAATCACAATAAATAAAGATAGTAAAAAGAGTTATAGTTTAATATATAAGACTTGTAAATTGATTAATAATTTAAAGAATTTCTTTAATAACAAAAGTTGACAACCTGGGGAGACAAAACTATGCTTAATAAAAGCTAAGAACTTTTTAATGATTTAAATAATATGTAAGCTAATAAGAGATATTAATTTGGCTCTAGATGTGATTTATCCAATAGAAAATAATCTATATTGTATGGAGTGTAAAAAAGTCTTTAAAAATGAGTAGTTATTGACTATGCATAAGTTATAGGAATAAAGATAAATCGCCAACTAGCAATAGAGATATAAGGATCAATTTGTAAAGCTAAATAATTGGTTAAAATCAGATTTAAATTAAGAAATTAATTTAGAGAAAAAACTAGAAAGTTATTTAGTAATAAATGAATAACTGGATTCTCACACTTGTCCATAGTGTTAGATTTGTAGCGATGAGTTAGAGCTTAAATGGCTACCATAAGTAAGCAAGTGGGCTTATTTGTAATCTTTAGAGATTACTTTAAACAATAATATTTAATATACTCATATAGATTGTTACAAGCTTGTTCACCAACAAATACAGGAAGGCTTATAATAATATTTAAGCAAATTATTAAATTTAATTTTATTAAAATTATAAATGGAATAAAGTAATTTAATAGTGTTAGACAATAACAAAATTACTCTGATAAATAGCATAATAAATCAAATCGTTTAGCCAAGCTAGATTTAATAACAATTAGTTGATCTGAGTGCAAAAGGTCACAAATATTTATAGATAGAATCTGAGGAGTAAATTGGAAAATCTTTATCATGCATTCTTGTTGCAATCTTATATGGCTCTCTAAACAAAGATAGTTATTCTCAATAAAATTACTTCATTATTAAAAACAATGAAAATTTCATTGGTTGTTTACCAGATAGCTTCCAATAGGTCTCAGATTAAATATTCCAATAATTAGATATCTCAATAATTGATCTATCTTAAAATATTACTGAGCAAATATAAAGCTCTTGAAACATTAGAATAATAATCGGAACTCCTTAGGAAGTAACAAAGTTCTTCTGAACCTATGCTGACTCTATTGAGAATCTTCAAGGCATTATTATTGATGATATAGATACCTTGTTTGCTTTTGGCCAGTTTAATAATATAAAAAATCTAATATCTTATATAAAGGAGAAATTTCCAAAAGAATTTAATTAAGTAATATCAGTAATTACCTCTAAAGATAATACTGACACTTAGATAAAGGAAATTAAAAAGTTATTTGGACAAAAATTCATCAAATGCAAAAAAATATAAGAAAGCTAAGAAATTGACAACGAATAAGATTAAGATAAAGCTCAAGCTAATAATCATTAGACCCAAAATAAAACAAAAAATTTCTTTTTCTTAAAAACAGAATCCAGTGCCTATAGTCTTCTTTATTAAATCTTTAAATTTAATCTATTAAAAGAGCAAACACTAATTGTTTCCAAAACTCAAGATAATGCGGTAAAAGTTAGCTTATTTTTAGAGAATGCAGGCTTAGGGTTCCAAACCAAAGTCATCACAAAATCAAATCCAATTGAGTATAAAAACTATCATATAAGTTTGTTCAATAATAAATCAGCATGAGTTTTGGTTACAGATTTAAAATGCATTGAAGACATGCTTGACTAACAAGCTTTTAAATAACTGAAAAATCTCTGAAATTTGATATTTTTTGATGCAGAAGTATCAACTGAAACCCTCAATAAAATATCTCAACAGTATTAAGCTTCTCTGGAAAACATTCTCATTTCTATCAGCTATTTTGAAAAGCTATAAGATAAGTTTGAGTCTCTTACATAAGTATAGTATCTGTATTGATTCCTCACAGACATTAAGAACTAAAAAAATTCTTATGATTTTATCAACTTTCCAATTAAGAACGAAGACATTAACTTGTTTACTTATAGAACAGATGAGCTTCTTCAAAGTCTTTCAAAAAACAGGATAAAAATATACTAGAAAATTATTGTATAAAAAATTATTCTGAAAAGCAAAATAATGAAAGAATATTTCAAGAAAAACGACTCTGAATAAAAACTCATACTCAATAATCTTAATAAGCTTTGTGAGATCTTCAGCAAAAAAAAATTATAAATATAGCCAGAAATACCAAGCTATTTAACTCCCTCATATGTAAAAGAGAACAACAAAAAATCAAAGCTTTAATAAATTAGAGATTGAAAATACAGGGAGCAAAATCAAAAGGATAAGACCAGTAAAAAAATTCTTAGCAGACACAAGTAGTTTAAGATCAAGCACAAAATCCATAAAAAAGTTAATAAGAAGAAAATTTTGAAAGGAGATTACAATATTTAATAAGTATTTTAATATTAATTATATTTAAATTTATGAATAAAAATGGAGTCATTATTATGGGTCTTGAAGGAGCAGGAAAAACATTATTGCTTAATAGAATGGAAAATAAAGAATATGCTAATTACCAGCCCACAATCGGCTTTAATGTAAAATAGATATGAGTTAATAAGGATTCTTTTATTGTCTATGATTTATCAGGTGATCCAATATATAGAGATAATTACATTAATTTTATTGCATATTCCTAGCAGATTATTTTCATTATAAATGCCAATGACTATAACCGATATGAAATTAATAAAAAATATTTATAGAAAATAATAGACTTTATTGCTTAAACAAATATTAAATGCAAGTATTAGTTAATTGTTATTCTTAACATGTTTGAGGACAGTTGTTTAATTAACTATCAAGTATAAGAACAATTTTTTTAATTATCACAAGAACAAATAGAAATAAACTTTTCAAACATAAATATCAAGTCCTGCTTATTGTCCAAGCTCTAAGACATTTTCAAAATATTTAATAAGTAATATAAAATTATAATACATGCAGAAATCAAAATCAGTAAAAAGAAAAAGTGCCAAGCATTTAAAGATAAAACAAAATAAATTTCGAATAAATCTCTGTATAAAGTACTATGAGAATCATAACAAAGAAATTTAAAAAATGTTTCTCATACAAGTCATTAATAATCTTTAAAAATATGATCTGAGGCCAAGGATTGAGTAAAATGAATCAATAATTGTTAATAAAATAGCTAATTCTATTTAAGTAAGTATTAGCTAGATAAAATCAGGAATTTAATCCCATTGAAAACATTCTCCATTATAGTTTAAAATTAATACTTAAATAAAATAATAAAATGTTGTATTTAAGTTTAATAATTCCTCTTATATATTAGCTATTTAAATTTAAAATATTTATTAAGAAAATCAATCCTAAAACTCAGACACAAAATTATAAAATTAATCTTTAAAAAAGCTCAAAAATAAAACCTAAGATGGAGTTAAAAACCCAGTTAATAAAAGTCAAATAATACCAAGTTAAAAAGTACTTGAGTAAATGCAAGATTAAGTTCAAGCTTTAAAATAAGAGTTTATTAAAAACAAAAGCCTTATAAATGATCAATAGTAAATAACTCAATAAATCAACTTCTTATCTCCATACTAAATGAACACAAATGAAATAATTGATGAGACAATTGCCACGTGCTTTAACTTTTTGTTAAACAAGAAAAATATAAAATATAAAACAAATATTTAAAAATTAATTCATTCTAACAATAATAATTTCTCTTGAAGTGAATCAATTTAACTATTAATAAAATTTCTTATTTAAATATTCAAAATTATATATAATATAATCTTATGTCATCAGGCACAACTGACATTAGCAGTTTCCCTTTTAAAATAAAAGAGTTTTAAGACCTTTTAATTTAAAACAAAGATAGACCCAACTTATATTAGATTTATAAGGAGATTTTTAATTTCCTTTCTTAGTAGTCTAACTTCCAAAATTCGCAGTCAGAAATATAAAAGGCTTTTATTTCCAACCTGGTTTTGTTTATGGTCAAAATATGCCCCGAAAACAAATCTTGTGAGCAAAAAAATCTCCTAAACCATCTACTGGCTAGCAAAAGCATTAGTCTTATAGACTAGCAGCTTATTCTTAACTATTCTTTGGAAAATGATGACTTCAAAATAAACCAACAACTAAAATAAGAAATTTATTAAAAAACATAAAATAAAATAGAAATTGAAAATATTCTTAAAAGGTACTCCAAAAACATTGATTAGATTATATTTATTAAGGAAGAAGATAAGGATTAGGATGATGTTTATAGTCATATGGGATGATCTGTGCTGACTTTAAATGGGGATTTCTTATTTTGTGATAAAAATACTTAGAAATTTTTGGAACTTAAAAAGTCTGCCAAGTGGACTAGAATAAACTTCTTCGATTTATTAATACCATATTCAATATAACAGCTACATGAAGTATATAGTCCCTAAACATACAACCTATTCATTTTCGACGAGAAGTCTCAAATTGGGGACTCAACAATATTTCCCTATGTAATTTATTCAAAGAAAAACAGAGATAAAATATTTGTCAATCTCAATAAGAAAAACTGAAGAGTTGTTAACTATGCTAAAGAAACAGAGCCTGTTAACAAAATATACTATCTCTATCTCTAGGCCCTTGTTTCTTAGTTTACCTTAATTAATCTAGATTTATCAACACTAAAAGACAAGAAACTAGACTCAAGCTCATTCAATAAGACTCTTCTTAAAGACATTTACCAAGGCTACTAGGAAAATCAAAATGAGATTTTTCCGTGCATTTTCATGAAGACGAAATTCTCAAATTTTATTCCAAGTCTTCCATATACATTGATGGAAAGAGACCCTGAGATTTTAAAATTCAAATAATTTGTTTGCAAAAAGATACACAAACATAAGCATTAAATTTTCTTTATTAATTTTAACTTTTATAATGAAAAAAAATGTTTTCAATATTGGGAATCAATAATCCTCCGGATAAAAAGACAATCTTACTGCCATGATAGAAGATAGTTTGAGCTGCTCAAATAATAAGCTTAACATTTCCTTTGATGAAAAAGATCAGTCTATGGATTAGGAGGAGTCTCTTGAAAAAGATGTAAGTTCTTTTTTAAACCAGCTCAATTAGCCTTCAGAAAGTGGAATTTTCCAATAGCTTAGTAAAGTAATGGACTCTGAATTTGTTATCTAAGAGTCCGTATAAAATGAGGACTATGAAAATGAGTAATTCCTTAAGGATATTAGCGAGGAGCTATTGGATAAGCTTACTAACAAAGACCTTCTATATTAACCTCTTGTTGAGCTTAGAAATCAATTTGAAATATATCTTTAAAACCAGCCAAATCAATCACAAGTAGAGCTCAACAAACTACAAATGATATGACAAGCAATTCATATTTTTGATTAACCAAATTGGTGCACAAAAGAAAACAAAGGAAGACTCATGGATCTTTTTGAAAATATTAATGACAATGAGCATGGAGGAATTCCAGATGAAATTCTTAACAGGTGTCAGAATAGTAGCAGTGACTTTTAAAACTTAATCAATTTGCTCAAGATGGAAAGCTGCTCCGTAATGTAAATTTGATTCTTATTTATATATATAATATTTATTAGTTTCCCATAAGAAATCCGGAAAGTAAAATAAAGAACAATATAAAAGGTCCTATTACCAAAGGAGCTTTATTCTTGGCAACTAAAGGACATATATTTTATTGGCATATTTTTGTGCTTATAAAACATGCTGTCAATCCAAATGATACCTAGAATATTTTCGGCATGAAGAAAAGAAGCTCCATAAGAATTGAAGCTATACAGAAAGGTAGGATTAAATATCCAACTACTGAGAAGCCTTAATAATAGTTTAGGTCTGCTCCAAGTAACTTCATGTTCATTACCAAGATAAATATACTTATCAGTTAGAAGAAAAACACGGTTGAGAAAACTGTCTCTGTGCTCTCACCTTTTTATAATGAAAGAAAAGTTGAGATCAGAAGAAAAATAATTACTGGCCCTTACAGCTCGTAGTTTTAAATTTCCTATTTAATCTATTCGTAGCTTTTTTCTTCTGTTTAGTAATAGAATAATATTTTTTACTTGATGGCATTAAAGTCTCTCTTAATTGTCTCAAGAACTGGTTCTTAAAGTTTTTGCTTGTTCATTTTTTATATAAATTATATTAAAATAAATTTACAAAATATTCTTATTAAAAATTATTAATCAAACTAAACTTTTTTTTTGCTTAATTTATTTTACTAAATTTTGTTTGAATTATTATTCACAATTATTGCCTTAAGTAATGTT
>ERZ724506.298-NODE-298-length-18259-cov-4.649088_pt1 | contig 18259 bp, 10 predicted proteins | sample MGYA00376039_ERZ724506 | MGnify/ENA primary metagenome ERZ724506 (study PRJEB28724, sample SAMN07190887) | wastewater metagenome | isolation source: effluent of sewage treatment plant in Hong Hong | place: USA: Christiansburg, Virginia | collected 2016-03-01 ... | reverse complement strand
ATGCTGATTTTTTCAGTGACTTCAACAAAAGAAGAATTAACAATCCTACTTAGTAGAGTGAAAATAATATAGTATTTCCGGACATATATTTTCTGCGATGATAAATTCTTCAATAGGTCAGAGTTAGCCACTCCCTCCACCTCGAAATGGAATCAAAGATCGCAAAATTGAAAAAGAGTTGAATCCTTAAGCCAGAGAAATCATGGGAGAATTGAATAAAAATATACGAAGATGTAATATAATGATAATATTTAGCCTAGTCGAATCTTTCCAGTTATGGTATCAATTCCTTGAAATATGCTAAAGGCATATCTGACAGACAAATTCACTATTCACAATAAAAAAAGTACGATATAATAAACTTGTACCCTAGAAACTTCTCCTAGGTCATGCAGGGACATGGAGAAAAATAAAGTTCGAAAAAAATATAGAATTATATGATAAAATACAATTAAATTGAAGAAGCAAGAGGAGAAAATAGACGAAATGAGTTAAGGAGACGGTCTTTCGATCCAAACGGATACAGTGGAATCAGCACAACTGACCTTAATTTAAAAATATAGAGATAGAATCGGTTGAAACTAAGGCCGTTTTACCTGAACAATGCTGATTAAGTGTACTTGTGATCCATAACGATTATTTTTTCAACTCAATTGATTTGCTTGATGACAATAATATGTTCTATATAATATTATTATCTTTCCGATATGATATTGATAGAGATCATCAGTTACAAATTTATTTGCTTCTATAAGAGCAAATGTTTTATTATATTTTGTTTTCACTTTGACAGGAAATTTGTTCTTTTTCTCAGTTTTTCAAAACATAATGAAGTGAGAAAAAGAAAATTTAATGATTTTCAAACCGTATTCAGTAAAATATTTATAGAATTTGAGAAATATAAATATGTGCGTCGGAATGATCGAAATTATAATTCATTAATAGAATGAAATATTGGAAAATAATCTTTCTCTTTTTCTTTGCCTTAGCAACTGTTGCTAATGCCAACTGCCCAGATAATTGTGAGTAATGCGAATAAAGTGGTACTATGTGTTTTGCTTGTAAGCCAAATTTCTAGACTAGTGTCATGGGAGGATGCAACGAAGTTGTAATATAAAATTGTGTTCTATTCGGCCCCACGCAAGAATGCTTCAGATGTCAACCATTATTTACTGTTACCCAAGATGGAATATGCGAAAAAAATTACATCGGATGTCTGAACGAAGGCGCACCTGGCTAATGTTTAGAATGTGGATTTGGAACTAATCTGCAGGAAGGAAAATGCGTTGGAGTTCTAAACTGTGAAGCGACCAATGCGAAGGGAACTTGCACGAAATGCAGCGACGGATTTTCTTTAACTGGAGGAATCTGTAAAGATACATCAAAAGGATGTTCTTAAGTCAGAAAATAAGATGGGTCTTGTCAAAAATGTGCAAAAGGATATTTTATGTCTGGTTATAAATGTTATTAATAAAAGAAAAAAATTCCAAACTGTTATATCCAATCTTCCGATACCGAATGTAAAGTTTGTAAATCAGGATATAATCAAGTGGGACCTAAGTGTCTCTTAAATCGATAGATGGGAGGCCCTAATGGTTTTACAGATGACTCTAATAGCCAATTTCTAGATGGATCTGGTTCATCAGCCCAAACAGTTCATATAGAAAATTGTTAAGCTCCAGATAATAATGGAGGGTGCGCTGTTTGCACATATGGATTTTTCCCAAAAGAAAACAAATGTGAGCAAGTCTCCAATTTATGCGATGGACATAATGTTCAAACAGGAGCTTGCTTTGCTTGTAAATTTGGATTAACTCTTGATCCTAATGGGAGTTGTGTGGACAAAAATTGTCTTACTTCAAGTCAAGATAAGTGCCAGTCCTGCAAACAAGGGTTCAAACCAGATGAAAATGGAGTTTGCAGATAGTTTGATCCCAACTGTATTACATCTTTTAACGGAAGATGCCAGTCTTGTGCACCTAGCTTTTATGCTGATAAAGCAGGCAAATGTAAACCATTACCACAAAACTGTATCACTCCAAACATAGAAACAGGAGCTTGTCTTGAATGCGTGAAGGATTACGAAATATTAGCTCCAGGAAACCCTTGCACAAAAAAAATAGTCATATAAAATTGTCAAGTACCTGACCAAAAAAATCCAGGAAAATGCTTGATCTGCATTGAAAGATATTTTCCTGAGGGGAACAAATGCTCAAAAGTATCTGATCAATGTAAAGATTATAATCCTCAAAATGGGAGATGTACAACTTGCTTAATTGGTGGGTATGTTGTGGATGATGGCAAATGTGTTGATCCAAATTGCTTGATTAAGAATAATGATATATGTAGTTCTTGTAAACCAAACTTTATTTACAGCAGTGGTGAGAAAATCTGCAAATATAATGACCCAAATTGTAAAAATTTAGGCCCGACTTCTTGCAGATAATGTAAAGATGGGTACTATCAAAGTATTCAAAATAACTGTCAAGTACTTCCTCAAAATTGTAAATTGTCTGATCCTTCAGGAGCTTGCACTCAATGTATTTCAGGTTATGAATTGAATCAAAAAAATTGTGTTAAGATAGTAATTGTGGTCTCAAACCCAACACAAACAACACAAGCAACACAAACTTCAAACAATTAAAATTCAAACCCTTCAAATGGAAGAACACAACAAAAATAAGGGTTAGGAAATATTCAATCAAGTTCTGATTTAAATTGTCGAGAGTATAACAGTGGAAGATGTGTGAAATGCTCCAATAGATATTACGTAGGCTCTGAAGGCAAATGCGTTCCTGTTAACCCTTTATGCAAATAAAGTAACCAAATGGGCGAATGTACAGCCTGCTATCCAGGATATCAAGTTGACTCTGGAAAATGCATAATTGGAAAACCTAAAGACAGCAACTGTAAAACTTTCTCAGGCCAAGTGTGTACTGAATGCTACAAAGGATTTTACTATAACACAGACAGCCGAATTTGTAAAAAAGTAAACACATTGTGCAAAACATCTATTTCTTCTGGTGCATGCACAAGTTGTTATCCTGGATACAGTCTCAATCAAATGAATGGGAATTGCGAAGTTTCCATTAAAGATCCCAACTGCCGTAGTTTTAATGCTGATGGAACCTGCTCCTCATGCTCATCCAGGTATTACGTCAATCCAAATGGAAAATGCGGCTCAGTCAATCCTTTATGTAAAGATTATAATCCTTTGAGTGGAGCTTGTACAGTATGCTATCCTGGCTATGGGTTATCTGGAAATAGTTGTGTCCAAGGATTGTCCCAAGATCCAAACTGCAAAACTTTCCAAGGATCGAATTGCCAGGACTGTGTGAGTGGATTTTACATTGGGTCTGATAATAAATGCAAACAAGCAAGTCCTCTCTGCAAAACCTTCGACCCTCGGTCAGGAGCCTGCTTAACATGCTATAATGGGTATGAAGTATCTAGCGGAACATGTATTCTAGCAAAGTCTCAAGATCCTAACTGTAGAAAGTACGAAAATAATTATTGCGTTGCCTGCTATCAAGGCTTCGTGGCAATCAATGGCAAGTGTATGCAACAAAACCCTCTATGCAAGTCTTTGGATATGAATAACGGAGGATGCTTAAGCTGCTGGCCAGGCTACACAATTTCTGATAACACTTGTGTCCTTTAAAAAGCAAGCAGCCCAAACTCTGACCCTTATTGCGTCAAAATGGGAAGTGATTATTGCATTCAATGCTCAAATGGATATTACTACAGCCAAAATGAAAGAACATGCCAGCAGTTAGACCCAATTTGCAAGACCCATGATATGACAAATGGTTTTTGCGCTTCGTGCTATGACGGGTACAATTTGGTGTAGAAAAAATGTTTGCAAGCCCAAGCTTTATAGATTCCTAACTGTTCAACAGTGGGAGGTAATGGGCTCTGCGTAGAATGCGACTAGGGATACTACTTAAGCATGAATAACATGTGCAAAGCAATTTCTGCATATTGTAAAAATGTGGACAAATATACATAAAAATGCACATAATGCATAGTAGGGTATTTCTTCCAGGACAATGATTGCATCTACCCAGCTCTATATGATTATAACTGTGAGAGATACGAAAGTTCTTATTGCTCGAGATGCAGGAAGGGATTTTACATCTCCAACTATTCTTGTCTGGCTGTCGACCAAAACTGCATAGATTTCAATGACAAAACCAACCAATGCATGGCATGTGCAAATAATATGCAGCCAATTGGCAACACTTGTGCTTGAAGAATCAAATGATGTTAAATTATTTGTCTTATATTTAAATATAATATATACTCCGACAATCTTACTAAATTATGTGGTTTTTAACTTATCAAAATTTCCTTATTCCTGTCAAAGTGTCTTTCAATAGTCGCAGGTCTCCCAGAAAACTATACAGGGGGTACTTGAATGTGGCAGGCTTGTTTTTCTCGAAGATAAAGTGACCAACCCAGGCGAATCCATAGCCAACAATGGGAACAATTAGTAAATTGGTCCAGCTAAACCAAACAATAGCCCTCAGCAACATCAAAATAGCGATTAGAGTTCCGACCACATGAAGTCTTCTGTTTGTCTGATTGGTATGCTGAGACAGGTAAAAGGGATAGAATGACTAGAAGTTTTCAAATCTTGTTGTCATTTATAATCAATATTAATAATTTCATGAGCATAATACATATATTTTGATCGTCTAATTCTTCAATTCAATAGGTGATTAATAGGTAGATATAATTATAAAATATTTGCAAAAAAGATTCAACATGAAGTATTAGAAGTATAGAATTCCTCCCGATTTTACCCTCGCGTAGATTCATGCCCGAAGCTGCAAGCTGTACAAGCGATAATAAAACCAAAATGGTTAATCTAAATGTGGATGTTGCAATCAGTTTGTTGGGTAGGATAGTGTCTCAATATTTTAAAATATTTCGGCTCTGAGGAAAATAGGAGAGGAGGTACCGCTGTTTTTTAATTTTGTCTTTCTCATGATCTTTTTGATCATTTTTGTTTTGTTCATTAAAATAGGCGAATATCTCTATCTTTGTGATGAGACTTGTGACAGTCAGAGAGTGTAATATCATTTTAATGGGATATAGGGCCTTAATTTTAACATAATGCTCGGCTACATAAATAAAGGGAACAATATGTCAATGATGATAGAACTCTTACTCTACTCTATACTAATTTTAGGTATCAAAATCCATTTAAAAAGAAAAAAATATCGGTATCGAGCTTTTAATTTTTCTATTGAGAAAAGATCTGTGCAACTGCTAAATTTACCAAAGAATTGTACGGAAAAGCAGATTCGAGATCTATTTAAAGAATATCATATTGATGATGTAGTTTTTACTTTTCAAGTGAGATAGTACCATAAGTGCATGATAAAAATCGCCAAACTAAAGAAAACTTTGAGGTATTTCAGCACTCAGATTTAGCAAAATCAATAGCAATCAAATAAAATCAATGAGATTTAATAGAAGTTGGGTACCACCATGAAGTAGTTGCAAGAGATTATCAAAAATTTAAACGATAAAAAAAAACGCTTATCTATCGCTTTTGTGGTCTTTTAAACAGTTAATTAAAGAAATTAGGTCCTGAAAAAATACTCCTGTAACTTTTTCGAGAAGCTTTTAAAAAAACTTTGCACTTGCTGTTCTAACACAAGGATCGGCAGACAACATATAAGTGTTGAGCCAGCATCAGCTCCTGATGATATTAAATGGTAGAATCTATAAAATCCTTACCTCAGAACGAAGACAATCCGTTTTTCCTCATTTTTAATCTGCACTACTATTTTAGTATTTGGATTGGTATCATAAGTGGTAATATTAAACTTTCAAGACGATTCTAAAGACATATCCGGGTAGATCAATCAAATAATATCATCCATGGTCATCTTTTTATTAAATTTTTTCATTATCAACTTTCTTGAATATGCAACCAATCATACTGAAGCGCACATATCAAATACAAACATCAAGCGCAGTCTGATTCGTAAAATTACATTTTTTATGTTCTTCAATGTTTCCATCTCTCCCTTTTTAATCATGTTTTACAACAAGGTCACGACCTAAAAAAAACAGATGGATTTGTTTTCCAGAATCACTCTCACCATTTTAATCGTGTCATTCGGCAATTTCTTTAAGCCCTTACTGACACTTCTATCAATAACTCGTTTTAAAAAGTGGATCTCATGCATTAAATAGAAATCGAAAAGTAGGAACTCTCTTCTTAATCAACTCTAAGCAAATTAACTATTCTAGCCTTTAGATTTTCCCATATAAATCTATTACTCATTACTTCACGCATCATTAATGATGTCTTTCTTTTATTTAGGCTGTTTTCAAATTTTGATCTTGATTTAATTGCCTGCGCTACTTATGCTCTATATTATTGCGAAGTGGATGCTTTTGAAAGTATGTAAGCAGCCTCGTGGACTATCGACGAAACTTAGTAATTTAGCACAAAGTTTGATGCGATTTTATGTTCCTCTTTATTGGCTAGGGCGTAATTCAATTGATTTAATAATTTACAACAAAGAGAAAATTAATTTGTTCCAGCTCATCAAGGATATGATATACGAAGACGCTTTCCAAATCGTATCAACCATATTAGTCGTTTTTATGCTGATCAATGAAAAATTTGTGGCATTTGTTGCCAAAAAATTAGTTTAAAGCAAAAAATATGATCAATCTGAATATTAAGAACTTATTGACCATAATCGAACCTATCGATAGGCTAACTTGTTCTTTAAAATTCACGAATAAGACTTTACCAGAATCACAGTGAGAGCGGCAAAAAAAAACAAAGAAAACCAAGAATAATCGGAGGAGGCGATAGAAATAAGTAGTAAAAATGTCTATTGATCATCAATATTAACTAACTATCGTATCAACACATTTAAAAGTGATAAATTTTTATGATTGAAATGATATTTTTTAATCATTGTGTTCATTTAATTTAAAAATGAGATTGAGTCTGACTTTTTGAGGTCATATAAAGATTTTATAATATTTCAGCATTTATAATTCAAATGTCATCCCAAAGTGGAAGCGATTATAATACGAACCCAAAAAATACGAAACCGAAGAAAGAGAAAGCGTAACCTATAAATGAGAAAAGAACTCGACGTCAAACCCGCAAAAATAACAAGAAATAGTAAAATGAAAATCCATTGCCGGAGAATATTCCCATCACTGAGGGAGAGGAGCTGATCATATACCGTTCTTTTGAACTAGAGGTCACGAAAGATATCATCCAAGTGCCAATAACATTGTTTAATCAGATGAACAAATAAACTTGGACTCGAGTTGGTGAGACCATTTTATAGATAAAATTTATAAATAACTAAATGGAAGAACTAATAATCGAAGCAAGATTAAAACCTTAATAGCACAATGGTAAGAAAAATGGAACCAAGAATTCAAAGAAAGCTGAAATTGACCACAAAACTCTAGCTAAGGATAAAAAATAGTGCCAAAACTCCAACTCTGGGCTAGATGACGAGGAAGAGTCAGAGTAAGAGGATGAAATTATCTTTCTAGTGTGGGGAAAAGTATGCTGGATTGGAAATTACGAAGTTAATTGCAAAACAATCAAGCAAAGTCCTAAAATCTTAAACTCTTAATCGTATTTTTAAATTGTCAAAGTTAAAACAAAATAGGTAAATTCTGATATTTTTATTGTCCTGAATATCAAAAAAAAAGTCGAGCAGGTATCTGATTACAACGGCTTGATTAATCAAGGGAACACCTGCTATATGAACTCTTATCTACAAATGCTCAGTCATATTTCATAGTTTAAGTAACAAATCTCTGATTTAGAAATTTGGTTTTCGAAGCCACAATCCAGGATTAAAATAAATTTCCTGCCACTCTTCAAGTACTATTTCACAAACTTGACAATTAACAGAAGCCTGTATCTGCCGAGCAGCTGGTGAAATCTTTCGGATGGACGAAAAAATAAGTGAACATTCAGCAAGATGCGCAATAGTTTAGTTGCATTTTCTATGAGGCTTTGGAAATGAAACTTCAAGAGGCCTGTTAAAATCCAAAACATATTAGCATGAAAGAAATGTTCGAAGGGAAATTGCTTCATGTGATCGAGTGCTTGAAAGTTAGTAATGTACTTATGTTAAACTGATTATAGATCAGAAAATGTTGAACCGTTCTTTAATATCCCATTGAACATATCGAACAGTTTAGGACAATCTCTTGATGATTATGTAGCTGAGCAAGTTCTTTCTGGGGACAATCTGTATAATACTGATGAGTATGGGCCACAAGAAGCAGTTAAAAGTAAAAGTGTCTATATTTAGGCGTGAAATTTTTGTTTTTGCCTCCAATCATCATGGTTCAACTCAAAAGATTTTAATTCAATTACCATACCGAGAGAAATGAAAAAATCATGAACAAGTTTGAGTATCCAAATACCATTGATTTTTCTAAATGGCAAGTCTCAGCGGAAGGTCCAAATCAATATTAATTATATGCGGTGCTCGTCCATGAAGGAGTTAAGGCCGAATCGGGTCACTATTATGCTTTCGTTAAAATTAAGGATTATTGGTATCGATTCAATGACCAGTAAGTCAGTGTGGCCTCAAAACACCAAGTATTCGATTATAATTTCGGAGGAGAAATTGACCTTGTCGAGTTCGATGCTCGAGAGTTCAAAGTGTTTAACCGAAAGACAGTTTCGAGCTCAACTGCTTATATGCTTGTCTATGTTAAAACAGAATTGAAAGAAAAACTATTAAATGGTGAACCTGTCTATCCCGAGTGGCTAAAGTAGCATGAGATAGTGAAGCAGGAATAAAGGGAATAGCAAAGAAATCGTAAAAACTTTTACCATAATGTTCAAGCTTTAAACTGGTCCACAAATATAAAGGGCAGTATTGCAGACTTTTTAGGGCTGATACCTAAGAATGTTCAATAGTTGGAGGGTTAATAAATAGGTAGGCTGATTAAAAGTTAAAAAATTGAAGATTGGATTAAACCATTTAACTAAAAAGGATTAGGTGTTTACATTTATCTGACATCCATGTAAAAAGTGGAATATGAAACTTTAATTAATTTGCAATACAGAAAATCCAATTTTCAGGAAGTGATCAGAGATCCCAACTGCCCTATCAATCTTATATACTTTCCTCTTATTATTAGCCCTGATAGTTTTCTTTTTATTATTAAATTGGGGTCTGTTGCAATCAAGACCATCGACCAAGGAGAACAGAACTATTAATATCAAATAAAATTTCATTAAATTCTTTAAGTGGACCGAAATTTTAGAAACTCTCATTTGTTAAATAAGCTAAAAAGTATGTATGAAGAATAAAATTTTCAACTGAGATATTTTTATGAAGAAAAAAAGTAGCTAACATAAATTAAGAATGATAATTTGTTAGTGAGGGGCCCAGCTGTTCAAAGGAATGTTTTAGGAATAATAATAGTGTAAAAAATACATAAATAATTGGAAGAAAAATTTCCTTACCCAACCAATTCATGGTACCATGATTTAAAAAATTATGTTGAGATCTGTGTTAAATCTGAAGATGGAAAATACGAATTTTAAATATAAATGGATCAAAATAAATCTATCTAGAATTTGAGAGAGCATATTTTCTAATCAAAAATTAAGGATGACGGGGTATGTGTCTCTTCAGAAAATATAGTCCTCAAAGGAAAACCTAAGAAGACTGCTAAAAACTTTACATAGATCATTGGCGCAAAAACAGTTCGAGACTTAATAAAAAATTGTGATAAATAAAATATTATAGTTTTCAGTATCTCCAATTTAAAAGCAGATTAAAGAATAAGTCAAGTGTAAATAAAGTTTGTATATCGATTTAAGGACTTTTCTTTCAGCGATGTATTTCATGTTGCCATGAATAGAAATTTAGATAATAAGTCTTACAACATCTACCAGAAGATTTTAGAGCATGAAGAAGTGAATAAATTTAGGAAATCATAAAAATTAGATGGAATTAGAGTATTTTTATTTGGGAGAGATAAGAATATCATCAATGATATAGTTTCGGAAAGTGGTCATGTGCATGGAAAAGGAGAAATCGCTCAAGTGCTTCAAAAGTAGAAAGGATCACACCTAGTGGTGGAAGGGTTTGAAATTGAGAGAATATAAGAAGATGTTTTTCCAGTATTACTCCATCATCGAAGTCAAACAGATGAAAAAATTGGAAATCCGAAGTACCTAGAATTCAATCGATCAACAAAGCTCACTTAATTGTACTAACTGATCCTAGAACAAATAAAGGATGATACGTATGAATGGGAGGATAAAAAGATAAAGATCAATCCCATGAAGTTGACACTCTATGCTTACTCCAAAGATTATAGCAAAGGAGTTTATTTGGCAGATGAAGAAACATTAATTCAAATGTAAATAGAATAAAAGAAAGAGAAGCTTCGGGAGAAATAAAAGTAAAAAGAAAAGTGTGAAATCCACGAGTAATAAAAATAAAAATAGGTAATCCGAATAGAGGAATAATAGCCAGCTGAAATAAAAGAAAAACAGAAAAAGCTTGTCGAGATTGTTATTGATGAATCTGATGAATAATAAAAAAGTAAATTTAACACGCAAACGAATAACAAAGACAATCTGAGGAATATCCATCATGAAGTAGTGAGCACAGGTAAGGGAAATAACTAAAAAAAAAATGAAAAGAACTTAAAGCCCTGGCAAAAAACTATTGAGAACATATTTGGAAAGGCCAAATTTATAAAGGTTGTTGTTCATCATTTGTACTTAACCAGAGCTCAAACGACTATGAAGATAAATGTATGAATATAATGACATTTGTGATTTTTTACTTATTAGTTTATTCATTACAACATATTAAAATCATATTTTTTAAAACTCAAGTTATTTTTTATAAATTCTTTTTACTGCAGCTCCCAGGCCTCATCTTGTTTTACTTCTACTCAAGGATGAGTTCATATACTGTTTTTTTTCTATTGTTCATAATTTCGCATCTTCTGTTGGCTCTCAATTTGCTGTTCTTCATGGATAATGCCAACAATTTACTTGATTAATCTTCGTAAATCTCAGTAGGCACTGTTGATTTTGATGGGCCTATTTAATTCCTTGTCTGGTAAAAGCAATCTTCTCCCGCACTCGAATTTATTTCAGGGACTTCTCCATCAATGAAATATTTAGAAATGTGCTTTATATAATCAGACATCTTTTTAATATCTTCCACTTTTTATTTTATTATTCTTTATTCTTTAATCTTTTGGGATTTGGCCTTCAGCACGGTGCGTATCTGCTCTAAAAATTTCTATTTCGAGTGGCAAAAGAAGTCCTCCAGTTCAGTAAAAATAGCATCAATTTAGTTGTAACAATTTGAGTAGATATCGACTTTGGCTACAAAGTTTTCTTATTGGTGCTCGTTAGCTTATGTTTTACCGACTCTGATGTACTTAAACTCTTTCACTTAGTTAAAGATAGGAATGGTCTGGTTTGTCATATCGGCTAGCCCCTGTGTATGATTTCTTTGAGTATGATATCTTTTGTTATTTTTGGAAATCGAGTTACTTTTGATAAGGTCCTCCAAATTTTTATAAATAATTTTTGGTTTCGGCTCTGACCTTGACATTTTATCTTCCGTTATGTTAATAATAAAGTTATATTTTAATCAAAATAGGAAATTTATATTTGAATTCTCTCGTTAATTCCCCTTTATTTAATCAATACTTAATTTTATAATTAAATCTGTCTTTTTACAAGCGTGAATAAAATGGGAAATATATTATTACATAGGTTTGCAACAACTTTTCAGAAATAGCCCCCTTCAATGCATCGACCATTTAACAAAAAAGTCCCCCAAAGACAAAATTTACAGCCTCTTCCTAATAAAAACAATGCACAGAAGATTATTTCACATCCTAAAAATGGCAGAAATTGCACTCAAGTGACAGAAATTCCAATGGTGACAGAAGTAAAGCCAGTTTCAAACTAAGTGATAATTGCAAGCACATTGTCCCTCATAAATTAGCAACATGGTTACGATTAATGCTGGAATTTGTTTTTATAAATAGTTAAAAACATTTTTAAATTTAATTTGATATTTCCTGTCCCACTTAATGCGAACGGCTAGTAACTTCTCAAAAATGGGTCCTTTGTTGTCTGCTGGCTTCGAATTATTTCAAGAAATCCCTACATCAATATGCCCATCATCCACAGAAATGTCGAAGCTTAATTTTTACCTAAAATAACTCATTAAAGATAGTTTCTTTAATCTTATTTAAAGTAGCATAAATTAAATGAAGAGAAAAAAACCCCTTTAAAAAACCCATAATATTTAAAAAGGTCAGTCCTGAAAACATCTGAAAAAAAAGTTCAATTTGGGAAAGATTAAATCATTTATCCTGTATTAGAGAGTTACCGGGAGAAAAATAGATAGAAAAAGAAGTCAAAATAAGAAATTAAAAGAGAAATCAGATAAAAATTAGGTTTTATTTTGGATTATTTCTAAATAAATGATATACTGCTCCTTGAGGAAGTCTAAATAATTGGAGTAATTAAATAGTTCGAAAGCACATACGCTGTAATGCTGGTGAAATAGAGGAGCAATTCAAAGTAAAGAACATGCATAGGAATTATAACAGACAAAAAAATAGAAACTTACTCATTGAAAACCATTCAGGAAGTGGAGAAGAATTTCTAAAATCTATGCTATTTGGAGTTGGATGGGAATGACCCCTCGTCGGTATGGATCAACAATTTACCCAGTGATATGTCTGAGTGATTGAGAAAGTTTATAAAAGATATCCTATAAAATTTATTATACTATAATATATAGAATTAAGTGCTTGGAGATTATCTTAAATCTGACCGCGAAGCCATGCATAAGTCATAGATTAATAATTTAAAAAGTCTGGTTTTGTGCACACTTTTTATCGTAGCTACCGCTCAGTATGAGTCATCTACCGATATCAACTGCACGGCCATCCATGATATTAGTAGTAATGCAACTAAGTTCAAATAAAACTTAGAGGGACTATGGTAAAGGATTAATTTATGTAGGGGTATCCTGACTTTACCGAAAATCGATACTATGTGCTATCTTGTAGTCTGTCCCATCATATTCTTCATCCAGGTCATGATACTAGCCACATACATCAAAGAAAAGCAACTTAGAGCTAAACCTGGAAATATTTTCTGTGCCATTCTCAGTATCGAAACAGGGCTCAACATCCATTTATTTTCGAATGCACGTAACTTATTTTCTCATTTAGTATTTCATATTATTTGGCCCAATGACCAGCCAATGCCCAACTGCTTCGTCGGGTTTTGCATGGCCATGGCTATTTTTGGCACAGTTTTTACAATTATTCATTTCATGTATTTGGTCATGTTTATGTTTTATACGATCTTCGTCTTCAGGTTTAGCCTCAAAAAAAGTATCTCTTCAATTATTGTAGAATCCTAATTATTTTGGAATACTCTTCACGTTATCGTTATAATGGTTTCCCTCATCATCACATTGTTCTTTTTCTTGAACAAAATGATGGGCTTGAATTTTTACGGACTCTGCGCTCTCACTGATGTTCGTAATGGCAATGATAACATTGGAATGCCTATTTTTTAACTTATAGCATCTTTTGTCTTTGGTATGCTGGGGGTCTATACTTATTGCTATTTTCGGAAGCACATGCCTGCCAGTTAAAATTTCAGAAGGAGAAAATAACAAGAGAGTAAGATAATTTTAATGTATGTCACAGGGTTCTCCCTGCTTCTAGCATTTGAAAGTATCGCAGGAATTTTAATTGAAATGAATTGCAAAGCAGGCACTTAAATTATTGGGATCTCTATTCTACTTCAAATTGTAAACATTCTTAGGCTTGTAGAGTTTTCTTTTTTAATTTTCTTAATCCTCTACAATTAAAAGTTTCGCTATAAATTTCTACTCATTCTGAAGAGTATGTTTCGAAATAAAGATAAATTTCTTGTCTCGAAGACAAGTTCAGTGTTAACAGAGTATACTGAAGCCTCAGATGTTATTTTCAACGAAAGACTACTGGAAAGAAAATAAAAAGCCAATGAAATAGATTTACTCTTATTGTCTCAAGTCTACACAATCATTTCTGGCATATATATCGCATACTATGAATATTTTAGGGATATCGATTCCAAGTAGAGTATTAAAGGAATTCATTATCGGTAGTGCATCATGTTTTTCTTGAATAATCGTTCAGTGCTCTTCTATGAGAGAGATGCCAGATCACTGATCAAATTGAAAATACTGTCTTGTAATATATTAATTCATTGCCCCAAGGTTTTCAGCCGACTTTTAGCCCTTTAGGGAATCAATAATGTCTATTAATCTTTTCATATTGTTGAAAATTCGAAGAAACTATCCAATTTAGCTGAGGGAAAAGGCGGTCGGAGTGGATAATTTTTCTTTTTTTCCGCTGACAACAAATATGTGCTCAAAACTGTGACAAGAGAATAGTTTAAGTTTTATTCTGATAATTTGTAAGCATTTTATGATTACTATGTGAGTAATCCTAAAAGTTTGCTGGCAAAAATTCTCGGCTTATTCACGATTAAGGGAGACTAAATCCAAAGAACATACTATTTAATTTTGATGAAGAATATTTTGAGTTGTGAGAAAAGTCAAATTATCAGAATCTACGATTTAAAAGGTTCCAAATACGACAGACAGGTGCTATTTGAGTAAACATAGAATAATTAAATCTCAAAGATGACTCTGAAAGATATTGACTTCCTGAATTTGGAGTACAAAATTAAAATAAAGAGTGAAAAATCAAAAGAACTCGCTTAAGCATTAAAAAAAGATTCAGTTTTCCTCCGAAATTTAAATTTACTCGACTATTCTCTTTTAGTCGTCAGAGTTCAATGGAAAAAGCCTCCTGTAAACTAATCTTTTTGGGGCGAACTTCAAAGAATACCACACTAAACTGATGCATAAGAATATTATCATATCGGCGTCATTGATTACCTCCAAAAATGGGATTTTAATAAGAAAAGCGAAAAATGGTGGAAAGATTTGTTAGGGAAAAAAGATTTTTCGGCGTAGTAACCCCGGCAGTATCAAAAAAGGTTCATGAAATTTATTGCCTAAATAGTTGGGGATATTTATGAATAAGAGCGCGAATAGTTGATTGAAGTGTCTGGTGTCAGCTAACAAGAGCAATCAATCGAGCTTAAAAGAGTAAATACAATGACACAAGAACGAAATTAAGATGGCCCCCTAAGCATCTCTATTGACATGCCGAGAGAAAAGACATAAAGGATAACATGAAATTATTTGTGTTAAATAATTAAATATTTTCTATAAAAAATGAATATTGATCGGCTTTGGCCAAATGAGTCAAAGATATTGAAATAAGGATAATGAGAATAATGGAAAGTTTATAAATAAAGTAATTTATTAAATTAATAATATATATTAAATCAATGGTTGTCATACCAAAGACAAGAAAGACATATTGTCCTGGCAAGTGTTTAAATCATACTGTCCATAAAGTCACTCAATATAAAAAAGGTAAAGAAAGTAAGGCCGCTCAAGGAAGAAGACGTTATGATCGAAAGCAATCTGGTTATGGTGGACAGACCAAGCCTATCTTTAGAAAGAAAGCTAAAAAAAAAAAAAAAATTACTTTAAGATTATAATGCAATTTGTGTAAAAGAAGACGTGTGATCGTAGTGGGCCGAGCAAAGACTGTTGTTTTATTGGATATTAAGGAGATTAGAAAGAAAAAAGCAGGAAAAGGAGATACCCTTTATAAATGATTCAAGAACTTATTTAAATTAAACACAAATTTTCAATTTTTTAAAAGCCAGAGATCAAGTCATAAAGGCACGCTTTTGCAAATTTATACTAATCATTTGACTATTTTATGGAGTATTAGATTCATATTAAAAAATAGTCATTAAATAACTCTAAAATAAAAATAAATCATTTTCATATAAATGCATACCAAAGATTATCTATAAAAGACTATCAAATAACTATTCACACAATCATGACTGAGTACATTTTGCGATTAATGCTTTGTCTTAAAATTTGTCCTACTCGAGCTTCTTCACGAGTTTTATAAATTCTTCAAAAGACAACTGATTGGCATTGAATTGCTCTTATATAAATGTAATACAATCCTCTCTGGCCTTTAAACTGCAGGTTAGATTTAGTATCTGTTCGGAACGATCATCCTTTGGCCTTATTAAACTCGTTAAGTCTTTGAAATTCGAGTTTTCATTTTTCTTGAGAAACTCAGACATTCTCAAATTTTATTGTCGCAAATAACTCTATTATGAATCTAAACTGCATTTAATAGTTTAAAGGTGCTGAATTTTTTAAATTGCTTTGACATTCTCAGATTTCAGCTTATCGAGAATTTTTTTTGACTCTCCCACAAACTTTTGGCCATTAGAAATTACATGATGAACATTTTGGTTACCGCTATTGAATGGAATCGGAGGCTGGTTATTCTGATAGCCTCCATTTGATGGGACATTATTAAATCCTTGATTAAAGTAGCCTTGGTTGTTAAATCCTTGGTTGTTGAATCCCTGATTATTGAATCCTTGATTGTTAAAGCCTGTGTTCATATTGTAGTTGTTTCCTCCACTCCAAGCTCCATTTTGTTGTTGATTTAGACTAGCCCATCCCTGAATAAATAAAAAGTTACTGAATTGATGTTCATTCCTGAGTTTGTGGCCTTGGAGGGCTTATAGAAAGGAAATTTTTCTCTCATCATGTTGTTTGATTCAATTATAATGCTGACAATGGAATCTCCTTCTCTCCAATTTTTTATATTAGTTAATCTTTAGTTAAGTATATAAGATTTAGGATCATTTGGAGAGCGCAGGCTTTTGTATAAATCCTCAACAATGTAGTCGGGATTTCGATTAATTATTCTGACATATGGTGGTTTTTTTGGGAAATGACTAGGCAACATCATGTTATAATCTACTTTACAATTTTTCCCCCTCACTTCAATTTCCATGACTCCTTTTATTTCCAAGAATCGTTTCTGCTGATTATTCTCACCTGAATAAACTGATTGTTACTGAACTCGAGAATTTAGGTTTGAAAATGAGGGTACACATGCAGAACCTGCTTTACAGCTTTTTAAATTATGTATTTAGTTCTACATCAATCAAAATATACTAATCGCTATAGGTGCAGTGGTAAAGCTGTTCTCTCAATTTGTCGTTTCCTGACATGCCGCCGAAGTTATTGAAGCCGAGTCCCATCTGATTACTATTTAAAGCCATTTTAAATAGGTCCATTCAAAAATCCTCTGATAATATATATTATAAAATTAAAGATAACTATTTTATGTTGCCTTGTGCTATAGATAAGTTTAACCATTCACTTCTTTATTTCTTGGCTTATCTAATCATGCTGGCAGAAATAAATATTAATTCATAAGTAATTGAATCAATTTTAATTTATAATCTTAGTTTTACTCAATGTCTTTTTCTAAATTGTACGAATTAATCTGAGATTTGAAGTGTTCTATAATCAAAGCTTTCAGCTACATAAATTAACAACAAGAAAGAGATCCTGGTCTGCAATCTAAATAGTTGAAGGAATTCATCTAAAAATTTATTCTAATGTCAACCAGTGATGAGGCCGATAGATATAATTATGAGAAAATTGCCCAGAGCCAGAGAACCAAAACTACATTTTTTTTAATACACTACCCAAGATCGTGAGTCTTAAAGTTTTAACGATTCACTCTATTCAGCTTTGCCAGAGAATAAAAATACATTTCATTTTTTATTAGCTTTTATTGTAATACTTTCCTGAAAATAAGCCTGCTGCTCATCTAATGGCTGATTTCATTCCTAGAAAATATTGTGATTTGCTGGGAGCAAAGCAAAAAAAATAATAAATGGAAAAAATTATGACTTATTGTTTTATGTTTATAATTGAAACCATGAGAGGGTCTAGAATTTTTACTTCATGTAGAGATCTAATGTGTATCACAAAATAGAGGTACAGGCTTAAAATTAAAAATATAATCATTCAGACCTTTCAAAATGTATCTGAGAAATTTTAAGTGTGGATGGTCAGATCATTTATTTTAAGGATCAGCAGAAAAGGCGAATGATGAAGTTTACGAGAGAAAAATGGTTATAATAGAGAAAATAATTCATGCTTGATTAAAATCAAACTCTGAAAAACCCACTATTTTTTTTAAAATTAAAAAAAAATTAAATAATAATGATTTTGCTGGTGCTATTTCTGATTTTGATGCGGCTTTA
>ERZ724506.297-NODE-297-length-18263-cov-9.481766_pt1 | contig 18263 bp, 10 predicted proteins | sample MGYA00376039_ERZ724506 | MGnify/ENA primary metagenome ERZ724506 (study PRJEB28724, sample SAMN07190887) | wastewater metagenome | isolation source: effluent of sewage treatment plant in Hong Hong | place: USA: Christiansburg, Virginia | collected 2016-03-01 ... | reverse complement strand
CCCCAAACCCCAAACCCCAAGAAAGCTTAAATATTAATAAATATAATAATATTTATATTAATATTTCAATGGCCACTTATTTATCTGTTTAGGATATTAAATTTATTGTGTAAAGACTATCACAGGCTCCTTATCATTGAAATATTTCCTTGATTATGTTTGAGGAAATGCAACCTGAAAGACTATTGGATATACTAGATACTATACTTATTGATGTTGATGATAAGAACAAAATAAATCTAAAGGTTAATAATGAAGAGGAGGTCATTAGGCTTACAGATTTGCTCTCTATTATTCAAATACCCTTGAGTGATATTTAAGGACTAGCCTAAAATATATTCAATCATTAAAGAAACTAAATTTAGTATTTAATAAGTTATTTTCTAAAAAATTTAGAAGATATCAAAAGACGAGTCTATCTGGGATATTATTTGGCCCAAACCTATATTCCTGATGAGTATTTATTAGAGTCTTCTATATAAGAAATTTAAAAACAACATGAGGAGCTCTAACAGATATTTATTTAGGAACATTAGGAATATGAAAAGCTATAATAAGACTGGCCAGTTTATTAGGAGCTATTAAGAGACGAATGAAGACTTAGTAACGATAAGAATCTTTTAAACCAAAAAATTTAACAACTTTAAAATAAATAAACCAACAATAGAGAATTTTAAAATATTTTACTACTAACTAATAGGCTGAGAACAAAACAGGAAGAAGAGCGTATGTTATATGAGCAAATAACAAGTTAAAACGAATAAGTATAAAAACTAGAGAGAGACGTGCTTTAATAATAGCAAAGACTATTAGATTAAAAATAACACTATGAAAGAATTATTTCACCTGAGGATGTATTGTAAATTTAAAAAGATAAAAATTTAAAACTATAATAAGAGGAAAAAATATTGTAGTTATCAATTTAAGAAAATATTTGAAAAATTGATTTTATTCAAGAACAACTTGGAGAACCCTTACCTAATAAAGAATAAATAAAAATCTTACAAAAGAATATTCAAATTATGTCTGAAGAAATAATCAACTTAGAACAATAATTATAATCAAGCATTGATCCCGAAAAAGAACAAAAGCTTTTACTATTCAAAAAATAAACCGAAATACTTGAGAACAAGAAATAAGAACTAGAGAACAATATTCTAAGTGAAGAGGAAATTCTAAAAAACCTAGACGAATAAATAATAATAATAAACAAATAATGTGAGGATAAAGGGATAAGTATAAACCACAAAAAACAACTCACAGAGGAGAAATACTTTTAATTTATTGAGCAGAATAAAAATGATGTTAGAGAACTAAATTATTAAGTTGAGAATTTAGTTTTAGAATAGTCTATTCTGGAGAATACTCAACGAGTTTTGGATAAGATGCTTAAATAATCTTAGCAATAAGTAATAGAATATGAGAAGAAACATGGAGTATTTGGACTCGTATAGATGGAGAATGACATAGAGGATTTAACTGTTAAATAAGAAGATTTAAATTAGATGAAAGGTAAAACACTGGGAGATATATCATCTATAGTTGAACAACTATAACTTAAAATTTAATAAAAGAGAGAGGTTTTGTAGCCACTAGTTCAATAGCATAAGGAGCTCAAATCAAATATTTAAGAATTAAAAGAATAATAATCATAATTATAGTAGGACTATGATGCTATTAATATAGATATTGTATAATAGATTAACTAATTCAAATTAACTAAATAAAAGGATGTTGACAAGTATTAGTAGCTGTAATAATAAATAGTTAATCACGGAAAAGAGATATAAGAAAAGAAGATATTATTAAATGAATTAAAAAACCCAACATAATATTTATAAGATTTGAGTTTAAATATAGAGTAGTTGAAGAGAGATGTAAATAATCTACATACACATTAAGAATAAATAGGTAAGTAAAAAAAAAATCAGGCAAATTATATGCTTACGTTTGATAATTTAATTAATTTACTTTAAGAGAAAATTAATCTTTAGTCTTGACAAGCACTTGGCTCATCTACTAGTCTTATGAGGCATTAATAAATATTTATTTATAATTTATTTTAATGAGCTTTCAAAAGATGCCCAATATTAATAGCATTAGTGATTTATGTAATTACTTGTTAAAGGAATAATTGTCTGCTAAGGATTTTGAGATTGTATTGAATAATTTATTGGAAATAAATTAGTAAGATAAAAACATGATTATTAAAAGCATTTAAAGCAAGATAGCATAAGAGAAAAATCAATCAAAAATTTAAGTTGAGGATAGTAATATTAATAATTTAATGGAAGAAATAAAACATTTGAAAAAATGATTGGAAAGTAATATGCTTTATCTCAAGAAAATAAACTTAGAGTAAGAAATAAAGTTATAATAAAGTCTTTTAAATTTGCAGTATTAAGATACTTAGGATTATTACTAAGCTATATTATTTCTAAATTAATACTAATGGAAATAAGAGTAAATTTAAATAAAAAATTATTTCGCTGAGATATTTAATAAATGGACTCACAACTAATTTAATTAGCTTTTATTTTCTATAAAAAATGAATAAATCGATATATGTAATTATTATCTTAATTCTTTATTAAAAACTAAGCAATTAAAAAATTGCATATAATAATATATTCAAGATTCTATTAGAAAGTATCTAACTTGTCTTAATCAATTAAGTATAAATTAAATAAACAATTATGATATCAATTAAGAAGAAGTGAATAAATTGATTAATAGCAAGCGAAATTTATATATTAGTATGTAGGATGTTATTATTTCATTTAAGAAAGTAAGACAAATAGACTTTTATATTATTAATAGTTCTAGGCAAACTTAAATGGAAATATGAGGCGAATAATTTAGTTTCTTTGAATAATTGGATAATATAATTAAGATCGTAAAAGATATTTTAGTTTCTTTAGATTATAAGCTTAATAAAGATAATATAATATATAATTTATATGTTTATGAGATTTATAGTAGTTATAATTCTTTAATTTAATATTATAGTGATACAAATATTAATAATTCTTTGCTTTTAATAATTCATTTCCAAAAAACTAGATAGATTATTATTTGAGAATAAATCAATATTGAAGAATAGTACTAGAACAATCTCAATTTGTCATAGAATTTGGTGCAAGACTAATTAGATTAGTATATTCAAAATAGTTCTTGGAATTATTTAGAATTTCAAACTACACTAAGTTCTCTATTTAAATTATTAACAGTTTATTTTTCTTAAGTAGTTGACGATATTATATAAGAAACCGTTTAATGAATCCTAAATATAAATTTAGAAATAAAAGAAAATGAACTTATCCCTCTTTGGAATATAATATCATTAATACTATTTATATAGTAATTGTTTTAGGAACGATATCCTCTAATAAATATATAATTAGCTGAGATTTAAGACTCTTATATTTAATAATTTATAAATTCATTAACAAAATTAACTATTACAAATTCTATTTAAAATAACAAAAAAATAGCCAAATTTTTTTCACTTAATAATCGAAATCTCTTATTACTAGACATAATAAATCTTTGTTAATAAGAAAATGAAATATTATCTTGCTTGTTCCAAGCAATAGTAAATCTAGCACACAATAACGCCAAGGAAGCTGACAATAATTTATAACGAATAGAAGAGCATAAACTACTTTCAGTATAATTAATTTTATTATTATTAAATGGAGCAAATTTATTCAAAAAACCTATGAGGATCAGAGAACGAGGAAATACCTATAAGTAAATTATAGGATGTTAAATTTTTGTTACTATATTTTGCTTCTAGTTATTGCCACCCCTCTTAAGCCTTTACAGACATGTTGATAACATTCTATTAGGAAGCAAATATTGATTAAAGATAGCTTGAAATAATATCTATCAGTTTTGACACTTCAGAAAATGATTATAAAAAATTTCTAGAAAAAATTCCATGGCCAAGATATTCTCTATAAGATTCCAAATCAAAAGAATTTATTCAAAAATTTGAAATTACGGGCACACCCAGACTTGTTGTCTTGGATAATCAAGCTAATTTGATCACAGTAGATGGAAAAATAGATCTATTTAATAATGGCATGGAAGTATTATAGATATGGGAAAGAAAGGAGAGCGAAATAGATAAAAACAAAATTCCAACAATTACAGAATTAATCGATCAAAATTAATAATAGTATTTTATTGAAATATTAATAATAATTAGTAACTAGACACACTCCATAAATTATATTGCTCTGACACATAACAAATTTATTTGAAATTAAATTGTTATGTTAAGCTCTAAATATAAAAGGACAACTAATTGTCTATAGTGTCATTATACCGCTCATACCTTTTTGAATTATTTTATGTTCTTATTTTATACTTCCATAAACTTCCTAGATTTCCTATATATTGCATGATATTGTTTAATATTAGTTAATGAGTATTATTTAATGATTCTTTTAAATAGAATTAAAAGAGAAAAATACATCTGCTTGGATAGTTAAATAGTTAAATTATTAGAATAAAGAATTATGTTATTTTTAAATTATAAATGAGCCTTCTTTAAGCCACTTAAAATTAATTCCTTTTAAATTTAATCCAATAAATTAATTTTAAGCTGAGTTATTTATTTTGTTATTTAATAGTTCAATGCTTTTAATTTAGCTCTCTTTATTTGAGTATTATAATACTAAAATAATTTCTTCTTATTTTATCTAGCCTTAAAGAACTTAAGTATAAACAATTGTTCCTTGACCCAATTTTTGATATTTTTCTAAGATTAATCCTACAAAAGGTAAATTGTTGTATAATAAGTCATCTATTCGATTAGACTATTAGCGCTCTAATATATGCTTTAAAGATTTATTTAAATGGTCAAATAAACAAACATCAAAATTATCATACCTGTCTAATATGTTTGCATTTTTTAAAGCAGATACTCCAACAAACATAATATTATTTAAGCTAATTCTATTTAAAATAAATTATTGTTTTATTTTCTCAATATTTTTGATAATCCTTAAAGGGTCATAATTTATATCATCAAAGTCCATTTTGTTAAGTGCAATAATTATCCGTTTTTCTTAAAGAAACTATTGATACAATAAAAAAAATATCTCAAAACAACTATGGTAAAAATCGTTCTATTTTCTAACCTAAGGTTTATAGTCATCTTGAAAGAATTCATTCTCCTAATCTATTAAGCTGTACATTATAATAATTATATCAGACTTAAGTAACTTGTTTATTGCTCTCTATAGCTTTCATTAATCGGAACTTAAGAGATAAAAATTAATATTGGTATTTAGGTTTTATTTGGTTACTATACTATAGTGTTATTATCTTTTAAAGGCTTAATAAGATTGCTTTGAGTCTATTAATCTTTACAATAAAGACTATTTTCCTGATCTTTTATCTCCTAGTATAGATATTGTAATTTAATTCATTATAAAATTTAATTATAAGAAATTGTGTAGTCAAATGATTTGTACTCCAGTCTTTTTGAATCCTCTCTGTTTAGATTAATAAGCTAAATAGGTTAAAAGTTTATCAACTCCCCATCTGTGTATATAATAAAATCAATTTGTATATTTATTTAACTTTTTGGTTCTAAGTATACTTCTCAGGAGGGGAATATATTTAGGATATCATATTGAAAGTATTTTGAGTTTGCCTCCAGATTTATCTTAAGTTTTTAATTAGTATTATTAACTAATATAAATAATTTCTCCAACAACTAGCCTCTATTTAATTAATTAGTTTCTGAAGGAAATAAAAATACTTACTCATAATTAGTTTTTTAATATATAATTTTATAACTCACTTTGCTTTATGATATTAAAGGATCTATTACTCAGTAATCTAAAATAACATTAAATTCTTATTCTATTTATAAATTATACTAAAGTAAATTCTCCTCTAATATTATTTAGTTAAAACAAGTCTCTTATTAAACTATATAACTATCATGTAAGTTCTCTATAACTTAATATTCCTTGTTGAATTAGTACTAAACTTAATCAATGGATATATTTACTAGGCTGATGTTTTTTATAAATAAATCAACTTGTGTTCTTATTTTCTAATTATACTGTAATTGTTTATATATTTAATAACTAAAATCAATTACTCTTTATACTTATAGTTATCTTTAGAGTTTTTTAATGATGCGAGAATTGACTTGCTTATTATCAATCGTATTATATTGAATTTCTAAATATAACTGATACTCTAAACTATCTGCTTTGAAAGTAATAGGATAAACAAGCAACTAGTCTTTATCAATTTTCTCTATTTCATAATTCTTAACAATCTCATTTTTATATTGATTATTTTAATTTATTTTCAAGTATTGAAACAAAGACACCTGACTAATAGTCTTTAAGCAATTGTTCTTAAATATTATAATCAAATACACCTATTCTCCCTCATAAACTACACTCTTCTACTCATCTAGAACATAATGATTTCCTGACCTTTCATCATAAAACAAGCTCTAACTTATTTAATTCTTAAATTAAATTTCATTTTCAAAGACAATATATGGCAAATCTTTAAAAGAATAAACATTGTCTCTTTTTAATAAGGTTTCTTTTAGAATAATAAATTAAAACTCCATCCAAAATTATTTATAAAAATTAATAAGATTTAAAGTTAATTCATTACTCGAGTGGTTTGTTAATGACCGCATTGATATCTTCTGGAAGCTATTCTATTTTAGTCTAGTAGAATCTCTCAACCTCCAATAAATCCTTCTGCTCCTTGTTGGTAATAAGATTGATGGCAACTCCTCTTCTTCCGAATCTGCCTGATCTTCCAATTCTATGTATATAGTTTTCCATAGAGTTTGGGAACTCAGCATTGATAACCAAACCGCATTGAGTGATATCAATTCCTCTAGCTAATAAGTCAGTGGTCAAAAGATATTTAATTTCTCCATCTTTAAATTTCTTCATAACTTCTTTTCTTTGGTCCATGTCTAATCCTCCATGAATGTACTCACAGGGATGATCTTTGGCCTTCAAAGCATCTCCTATTTTTGAACATCTGTCCTTAGAGTTAAAATAGATAAAGCATTAACTTACAGAGGAGTTCTAGAAGATGTGTAACAAGGCAGTGACTTTGGCATCTTCGTTCTCACAACTCATGTAGTACTGGCTGATACCTTCAAGAGTAACATTCTCATTTCTAACCAAAATTCTAACAGGCTTAGATAAGGCAGCCTCGGTAATCTTAAGTACTTATTCTGGCATAGTAGCTGAGAAGAAACATACTTAAGTAGTTGGATCGATGCTTCCGATAATTTCATTGATTTGTTCAATGAATCCAAGAGACAACATCTCATCAGCCTCATCAATAATGAGAAGCTTGATCTGACTCATATCAATTAGACCCTTTTGAATCATTCCTTTTATCTTTCCTGGAGTACCAATAATCATATGACATATCTCTTAGAGTCTTTATTTCTCAGCAAGCTGAGAAGTGCCTCCTATAAGAAGAGCAATTTTGATCTTCATTAATTTGGAGAGTTCCTCAGCTACTTTGTTGATCTAAATAGCAAGCTCTCTGGTTGGGAGAATAATAAGTACTTATTGTTGCTCCAGATTCTCATCTATGTTCTAAAGAGCTCCAATTAAGAAAGTTGCTGTTTTTCCTGATCCTGACTGGGCCTAGGCTAAAACATCTCTCTTGTCAATAATTGGCTTGATTCCAATTTGTTAAATGGCAGATGGTTGTGAGAAACCTAGTCCATAAATGCCTCATAACAAAGACTTTTTAAGACCTAAGTCATCAAAAGAGGTAAATTTCTAGAGCTGTTCTGATTGCTCAGTCACCTCGATCTTTTCCTTATTTTAAGTGTTGTTGTCGGTCATGTTTATAAAAAATAAATAAGATTTATATATTTTTATATTTATTATTTTTTCTTCTTTCCTTGAGCTTGGGCCTAGGCTTATTTGGCTTTTATTTTCTACTTAAGTTCAAGTTGGATTTTCTCTCTTTGAGTGGCGATTTCCTCAGCAGAAAGATTCATTCTTCTCTCAACTTCTTCTCTAGCCATACCAGAGATACCTTTGATCTATTTGACAACTTTTCTCTTTCTCTTTTTGTTAGTCTTGTCGTTCTTGAATTTCTTATTCATTCTTCTCCAAACAATGGTCCATCTGAAGGTTTGAGCCTTGAGCTTTCTCTTTAAGAAGGTAAGTGACTTTGAGCCTGAAGCAACTAATAGGTTGCCATCTTTGGTCATAATCTTCATTCCTTTTCCTGGATAGATTTTCTACTCTGAGAAATTGCAGACTTCAGTTCTGACTACCATGCTTTATAAATTTAATATTTTTTATAATTTTGAATATTTTATCAATTAACATACTTTATAATGGAGCTTTTTCAAAAAACCTAAATAAATTTACCAGCAATTGATCTTGATGATAAAGTAAAATTATAATGGCAGACTCTCATGCAAGACACTCTCTATTTAAAATCATTATGCTAGCTTGATTCCAATATATTTACTGATATTGTTCAGATATGCAAGGAGTAGAATGAGAACTCTATATAAACTTTATTCATGTTTATGTCTCATTTGTTTTTAATAAACAAAATGCATCGAGTAAAAATGAATTTAGAAAAAGCCAATGATGATTTGGAGTATCTAAAAAATGATTCTATAGATACAAGCAATGAGAATTAAAGCTTGAGCAAGTCTTGATGAATTTGAAAGAGAAAGGAAGATATTAGCAGAGCTTATACATGCTCTATAAGAGGGTGTTAGAGAGCTTATGGATCTGAGAACTCTTTAAATCAGCACATTAAATTGAAGCATGAAGAGTACTACAATATGCTGAGAGAGAAAGAAAGACAAAATACAATTGTGGTTTAACAACAACTACAAATTTAATTTTAATTTTATATTATATAATTAAATGTAAATTTATGTACAATAAGAACCTAATTTTAAACATAGAAACTCAATGGAGGATTTTTATATTAATGAATAGTTTAATGTTTAAAATGCACAATATAATTTGATAGTTGTTTTAGACGGTCACAACGGTAATGAGGTTGCAAGCTTTATTAAATAAAGTCTCAAATAGATTTTTATTAAGCTAATTGATAAATACCAATTAAGTGAAGAGACAATTAATAAGGTATTTAAAATATTGATTTAGCAAGTTAAATTATTATGATCTAGAAAAATAGGCTCAACAATTAACGGCTGTATTTTGTAGACAAAAATTTAGTAAGTTTATCATTTTAATTTAGGAGATTCTTGATGTCTTAAAATATAATAAGATACTATAGATTTTGTCTAAAAAAGTCATGATTTAAATAACTCTGAAGAAGTCTATAGATTAAAGAAATTTAATCCAAACTCTATAAGAAACTAAAGACTGGCTGGAATATTGTAACTTACGAGATCGATTGGAGACTTTGACTTGGTTCCTTATGGTTTAACTCCAGACCCTGATATCATTAAATAAAATATCTCTCATAATGATCTTCTAATAATTGCAACTGATGGTTTGTGGAACTTTATATCTATATAAGAAATAAGACAAATATTAAATGAATAAAAAGACGCACTTATTGTACAAGCACTTATTTAAAAAGCCTTAGCAAATCACTCTTCAGACAACATTAGCATAGTAGTTATTAGATTTAATTAAAATATTATTTATATTATATAAATGAAACTTGTAAAGTTTTTAATGAAGCTTAAAAATGAGCAAGTCACTATTCATTTAAAGAATGGTTCGGAAGTCACTGGCGTTATATAGTCAGTAGATATAAAGATGAACTTACATTTGAAAAACGTCAAAATACTATTGAGATAAAAAGGTACTCAGCAAGAAGAGAACTTGGACTCATATTCAATTAGAGGATCGCAAATATGATTCATGTAACTACCAGACTTTCTTCCCTTAGAAGTTCTCCTATAAGATAATCCTGTTATAATAAAAAAACAAAGCAAAATCAAAAAAATAAAAAAAAAAGAAAAAATGGAAAATTTCGACGACTAAATATTTTATATTGATTATTCATTGGTCCAATTTGTTTAGTTTATAAATGAAATATCGTTGTGGAGAAACTCTCTCACTAACATTGTTGCATAACTTGAATTTTATAAGCTGAATTATAGAATTATACTTTTACAATCCCCTTTTTACACATGGTCTTTTAAGAATAGATTTGTTTGATTATCAATACTTAAAAGATCCTCATTTATAGACTAATGCTCAATTGCTTAGCACTCTAAATGTTTAGGTATCTCTATCATTGTTCTCCAGTCTCCTTAGAGAAGGAAACTTTGATTGTGATTCTCAAAATTCTCCATTGTTATTTCCTCCTATTCTAAAATCTCTTTGTATATTTTATAAGCTATTGACTCTTAGTCTAGTTTAATACAGTTGCCAAGTATTGGGAAATAAATAATATTGCTATCAGATAAGCTCAGATCTTATAACATAAGATGCTAACCATTCACCTCAATATAATCTCCAATTTATTTATCAATTCCAAATCATTTTATTCTTATTGATACTGATTTGTTCCATAAATAACTTTAATAGGCATGAAGATAAAGATTTCTTAACATTTTACTAAGCTTCATAAAGGCCTCATAAAAGGAATGATTCTTAGCATAGTTTTCTATTAGCTATCTCTCTATATGATATCTTCTGTCTAACTAGCTTAGAATTTTATGTGCATCTAAAGACTCCTCGAATTCCTCAACCAGCTAGTTTTTTCTGGGGTCTTTAGAGTCTGCTTTGATTACACTCCAAAAAGCATCTTCAAAATTTTTCTGCAACATGAATTTCCCAGTCTCATATGTTGAAAATTAATCTTTAGTTCCAAATCTTTATTGACCAAAATAATTTATAAACCCTTTGGTTTTTAGACTATCAATTCTGTCTTATAAATCATTTAGTTTTTAGTCTTGAACTAATCTTATGACTATAGTGAATTTGTTTCCATTATGATCTCCAAGCTTTAAAAGTTCATTACAACTTTTTATATTGTAGATTTAAACACTGGTCATTTACCTAGGTCAATAAACTTAGTTGAATCTCTCAAGCTAAGGAAAAGAGCAATTCTTAACTGTAATTCTTTGAGTGGTTATTCCTCTTTTATCTTTGGTTCCACAAAATGTGAAATTACCAGGAACTACTCTCACTATTTTAGATACCTCATTAATTGCACTCATAGTATCAAGATTCATTTTTCTTAAGACAAATTCAATTATTTTTTCTTTCTTAACTCTATTGCTAAATTAAAAGACAATATAATTTTCATTTTCTTTTTTATCAGTTCTTGATTCTATTTTTACAGAAACCAATTTAAGGAGATTGTGAAAGTCTGTTCTTTCTTCTTTGCTCATTTCTGTAGCATTGATCTGATACTATTGTCAAGTATATTCCCCTTGTAGATCTTTTTAAATTAATATTCTCTATTCCTCATTTAAATAGCCTAATAATTTGTGTAAGGCTTCTAAACTGGTCTCTTTATCAATCTCTTCATATTAAATATGATTTTCTAAGTCTTATAAAATAGGTGAAGTTTATTAGTTCTAATCTAGTTCTTCTACTATAAAGTCTGTTATTCTGTGTTTTAATAAGCCTTTTATTTTTTCAAATTAACCTATAAAGGACTCTATCCCCACTCAACTCTCTAGCATTTATATAATTGATGGGATAATGTTTAATAAATATAAGAAATAAAAAATAGCCTATTTAGGACAGATAATATATGGATATTAAATTAGAAGAACTTGCGCTAAAATTGGCTGATCTCAAAACAATAACAGATGAATATTATATTAACGAGAATTAATACGTGGAAATATTTGGCGAGGAAAATAGATTTATATTTTCAAAATGGGATTTTTTCTAAACTGGCCTTGTAGACAGCTTAGAAATATTCTCTGCCTACATCCTACTCTCTAAATCCAAGATAAATGATAAAATAAGGTTCTTGTTTGAACTTTTTGATTTTAATGAATAATTATAGATAGATAAAAATACACTGGCATTTATGTTCACTGTCTGTATCTAAACTATTATGTTTAGTATGAACATATAAGAACAAGTTGAGCAGGAAAGTATTATTAAATTTGTGGATACTTCTTTTGAGAATTCTTTGATTAAAATCAAGTATAAAAACATCTTAGAGTTTGTAGAGTAATCCTAATAGATTTAGGACTTTTTTGATTTGATTAAATAATACTTGAAAAATTATTTTTATTTAGAATAGATTTGCAAAACTTAATCAATAAACTAAATTTCCTGTTGGTTTAAATCGCTTTTATTTTGTTATAGTCTACTCCTGTGTGTTTTTAAGTCTTAGATTATTTTTTAGTATAAAGTCTATCTAAGTACTTAGCTTCTTTTGTTTTCTCTAGCAAAATCCAAGATCACCATAATAAACTATACTCTTAAATTATACTTATGATCATTGGTCTCATCACTTAAAACTAAGTCTTATAAAGCTTTGAGCTAGATTAAAAACTACTTCATATTCATCTATACTTTCTCTATAAGGAATAAATTATCTTTATTTATTTTTAATTAATCTGTTTGAGTTTCATTATTTAATAATACTATATCCTTATCTACATATTATAATCAGCAAAATACAATTTAGAATACGAGTAATAGTTTCTGTAGATAATTCTACAACTACTTTTAATCTAGGATTTTATGCCCTTCCTCAATAAACTCTTATAAATGATTTTGTATAGTTTAATAACCATTGTTTTTCAAGAAATACCTCATAACATTGATATTTTAGCTGTTCAAAAGAGCAGCCAAAAAACCAAGACTTCTTAATGCGACTAAATAATTCTTAAAGTCCAAGTTGAAGAATACTCTTTCAAATTATAGGTCAAGAAAATATGTTTAGATATACTCATTGTTCTAAACGCAATCTATGATAACCATTAAACACCACTATCTTATTTGCTAAGATACTGAACTATTAAGGGAATATTCAAACAATTATTCTATTCCTCAAAACCTTCAGAAATTCTTCACCATATCTTGATTTGAAACTATGTCCATGAGCTCTTCTAAATTGCTTATAATGGCTTCTTCTTTTTCTCTGTCTAATATATTGTCTCTAATATATGCTAGAATTTGCTCTATTTAATTAAGATCGCTAACTGTAACACTTTTCATTGCATCTTCTAAATGCTATTTTTAATCTTATGATAAAGGGGCAATATTACTAGATTAGGGAGAGGTTTGAAAATTTGTGCTCCAATTTAAAAATCCTTTCCAATCAACCATTTTAAAATTTATAAACAATTTCTTTATATAGAATTTATTATTCTAGAATTCTCTATTTGAAAAATAACTGAAATTTATAATGAAGATAAGTCCTATTGTATTTATTTTATTTCTATATAATCTTTCTCATAGTAAGTTGCAATACATTTTAGGCTACGATGAGCCCAAGCATTTTAAATAATACCAAAATACACTAGACTAATACTAGAATAAAATTTAATAATTGGATGATTTATTTCTAACTTTTAGATAAGATATTACTAGGGAACTTAAAAATTTACAAATACTTATAAAATCAAAAAATAAATAATTTATAATTCTTTACAATTATTCGGCTTTTGGAGTAACCTTGGTTTAATTATTACCTTATACTCTTGGCTATCTTTTTTCTCTTGGCTCTCTAGGCTCCCTTTTCTCTCTTGGTTCTCTTGGTTATTTCTATTCTTTATTTTTCCCTTATTCTCTTTGCTCTCTTGGCTCTCTTGGGCCTCTTTGCTCTCTGAATTTTCTTGGCTTTCTTTCCTTATTCTCTTCTTGACCCTCAACCTCTTTATTTTTATTGCCCTCACCATTCTTGTTATCTTCTTTTCTGTTATTCAAATAGTTAGCTTTTTTCTAAGAAATCTAAGCATAGGAATAGGTCTTAGATTTCTCAACAAAATTCTTTGAAGCCTCCTTATCGACACTGGTAACAGAACACAAGTAGCCAGGTTCATTTTTTAAGAGACTCTCATTGTAACTGAAAAAGGCAAACATGGCTGGCTTTTGGTTGATTGTCTTGACTTAGACCAAACCCTCATATAAAGGCTCATATGTCTCCTCAAACTCAACAGTGCCAATCTTATAGGCCATGTGTAAGCCTGAGACGGTTTTTTTGAGAAACTCAACCAATTTGATAATCTTGACAATAGTTTGTCCCATTGCAACAACCTCAACAGATTTCTCTTTCTCAGCATCAACCTTTTTTATTATTTGGAAGGCAAGCTTAGAGTTGTTTGTCTGCTTGCTAATTCTGAAAATATCTCTATTATTTTCAACATTTTCAGATTTAGCCAATTTGTAGCAGTCTCTGGTCTTGAAAAGCTTCTTGTTTTATTTACTCTAAGTGTTGTTCTCTGACATTTATAAAATACGTGTATTAATTTTATATCTTTATTGATTAATAATGTTATAAGATTAAATAGCTATATAAAAAGACCAAAATTTGTAATTTAAAATAAATAACAACTAACAATATTATCTTGACAAATCTTAGATTAAAAATTTAAGAAATCAATATTAGTTTGTTTCTATAAGTGATATTATTTTATTTTAAGATATTTTTGGGTCTCTAATTGGATTCGACTCTATTGGAAATTTAAAGTAAATATTTAAGAAAAAAATTGATGCGGAGTATTAAGGAATAGGTTTGAATTTGGAAGCTGATTTAGGGCAAATGTACAGCTCTGTAAAGCTAAAACAAAAATAAAAAGACAAAAAAATAGCAATAAAATGTTGACAGTTTAATAAGGAAAAAGCTAGCTTGTATATTAAATACTTAAGATTTGGCAAATTTTAATTAAAGTTATTTAAAGATATATATTTTAGTTATGAAAAAAAATTGCTGATTAAAAATAATCATTAAATAAAAATAAAAGGAGTTTATAATATTGATAAGCATTTTTTAGATGGCTAAATCCTATACTAAAACTAATAGAATAATTACTAAGTTATATTATAAAGAAAAAACTAAGAAAATTTGTTTGGTATTATATAAAATAAAAATATAAAAAAAGAAATGAAAATAAAATATGGATTAGGTATATAGCAATAGGGAATATAATTACTTCTAGGTCTTTAATTCTAGAACATGAGTTTTTTATTCTCAACTAATGATTTTATATATCTATTTTTAAAATAGAATTTTGGAACCTAATTTATTTCTGCTGGTCTTTCTTTTTTATCAGTATATTACATTGCTAAATAAATTAATATTTACTCTAATGAATAATAACAGCAAAGCATATAAGCTATCTAAGATAATAAAAACTATCATTCAAGCCTTAATAATATCATAAAAGAGAAAAATCTTATATAATAAATATTCTAATAGAAGATAAAGTTATTCAAAGTATATATTGTGTCTTACTCTGATGGATAAATACCGCTTCAAACTATTATCTAAAACAATTAAGATTTAGAGAACTTGGAACAAGTTTTAACCAGTATGTGCTCTTACTATTATGACATAACTGGTGTTACTTTGCTTTAAAGTACTTCTTGTTAGATCTATCTTCCCGAAGACAAAGACCAACTCTGATTACCTATTACCACCAATACAATCAATTATAAACAAATCCTCATTTTCATATAGAACTCAGATAGCTCTCAGGTTCAACATTTTTTCTTCGAGTTTGACCAGGAAATATCTATTCCCATATAAACTAATTAATTTTTATTAATTAAGAATGACAATGGATCTTCAAAATGATTTTATTATTTTTTATTTTACTAATAAGAATTTTGTTATTTGCTGAAAATGGAGCTCATGAGCTTATATCCAGGTGTCATTTGAGGATCCTCTTTAAAAAAATCATGTTTCAAAGCCTCTTCAGCGGAGAGTCATTTAACAGGATTAAATTCTAGCAATCCTTTGAGCAAATCCAGGCCTAGCTCACTTATGCTAGGACAGTACTTCTTCAGATAAGGACATATTTAAGCTTGAAATCTTTATCATGGCATAAGTTCCCTCCAAAATCTCATTGTGACTACTTCTGGCCAAGTTTACTGGGGTTCTCCTAGCATCTAATAAAACATATTCATCTACTTAAGATCCCCTTGCTCATTAAATAGTATTTTTTATGTTAGGAATTCGCTAAATAAACATCCAATTGACCAAATATCAATCTTTTCTGTGTAGTTCTTGTCACCTAGTATAAGTTCTGGAGCTCTATAGGGAAATGTCACCACCTCCTAAGTTAGGTTTTTATTATGTGATTTTAAAAATCTACCCAAGCCGAAGTCCGCCAGCTTTAAAATTCCATGTTTGCTTATGAGCAAATTGGCTGCCTTAATATCTCTATGTATTATATTATTCTTGTGAAGAAAATCTATGCCTTTAAGAATCTAATATAATATGCTCTTTACCTAAGGAATGTTTAATGCATTATTTCTCCAAATGTCCCATAAATCATAGTCCACAAACTCCATGACCATAAAAGTTGAGGGATGAAAGTTTTTTTATTTTGATCCTCAAGAAGTATAAATCTCATATACTCTTACTACATTCTCGTGTCTTAAGGATTATAATAATTTAATTTCTCTTATTGACGTATAAGGAAAACCTTCTTAGCCATCTCATATTCAAGAGATTTTTTTGACAGCATAGAACTTGCTTGGGTTCTTCTTCTTATATACCTTGTAAACCTTTCCATAGGTTCCTTAGCCTATTATTTATACAGGGCTGTATTTCTCTTCATTGTTTTTGAGATTTGATTCAGGTATACAAATGTCTTGAAGAACTCTAAGTTATGAATTTCTATTCATTATAATTTATAAATTTGTAGAATGGAAACCGAAATTCTGCAAAAGTTGGCAAATTTAAAAATAAATGGAAATATAAATGTGCTTGAACATATTTAAAAAGTTTTAAAACTTATGACCTTGTGTAAAGAAAAGGATCCTTATGATAATTTCGAAAAATACTCAGAGGCTGTAGCAAATAACTAAGAAGACTATTTAACAGGTGAGAAGATGTTGTCCTATCAGCAGCCTAGTGAGGAAGTTAAATAGAATTCTTAAAAACTTCTAGAGTTTTTAGGCTATAGAAAGCCTGTGTAGAAAGAAGATAATGAAGAGCTTGATAATAATCAATAGAATGAATAATAACAACAAACAATATACAGCTTATTAGAGTATGAAAAAATGTTAAATTCTTGTGGACTTTCTGTTGGAAAATAACTTGCGCATTTTCTTTAAAAATCCATGAATATATTTTGCAACAAAAATAATATAAATAATTTTTAGTTTTGGGGTTTTCTACAAACATAAAATGGATTCTATTCTATTATAAGAACTGAAGCTGAAAAAGAAGAAAGTGATATTTAGGAGGATTATGAATAGTCAGGAACTGGAGCTAACATGTACTTTTATTATGTAAATCATAACATAATAATTACAGATCAATGGACTAAATTGCCTTTGGTTACCTCAAAATAAGTCTAATAAAGTTTCTACTTAAAAACAATATTAACAGGAGAGTTGAATAAAAAAGTAGCTCCAGAGTCTATATTTCATGGCTAAGAAAAACACTTACTTAAATGCATTCTTGCTAAAATAGACCTAGAATGTGAGCTTACAATAAAAGGCTTATTTAAAATTAAACAGGATCCAGAGCAATAGAAAATAAACTCTCTATTATTCTAAGACATAGAAAAAGAAGAGGATTTTAAAATACCAGATCATTCTTTTTATTTAGATATTAAAAACTGGCTTAAGAAAAATCCAAAGCTTTTAATTTAAGGAAGAGTCTCCCATTAGGAACTTAAATATAAAGAAGACTAAGAAATATCTGACTAAATTAAAATCCAAATTTAATAAGAGATTATTTAAATGGATCCATCTGAGTAAAGACTATAATCAATATAAAATTCTAAAAAGTGGAAAATAACATTTTTTGGAGATGATGCAGAGCCCGATTATTAATGTATTTTGTTTTCTAGTTTAAAATACTAAGGTTATAATGTAGTGTATAAAGAATAGACTTTTATCACTTATTATAATGGCTATGGTTTTTCTTAGGATCAAGGAAATTATTATCCCTCTTTTGCTTACGAAATACAAAACAGTTTAACAGTTCAATAGCCTATTATAGAAATAGAAAAGAAGTTAGTTGAGATTAAGGAAAATGCAACTCAAGAAGATTAATATTATTTATTATAATTATTTTAAATTTTATATTTTATATTTTTATTAATATAGGGGGTTTGGGGTTTGGGGTTTGGG
>ERZ724506.293-NODE-293-length-18454-cov-9.527800_pt1 | contig 18454 bp, 18 predicted proteins | sample MGYA00376039_ERZ724506 | MGnify/ENA primary metagenome ERZ724506 (study PRJEB28724, sample SAMN07190887) | wastewater metagenome | isolation source: effluent of sewage treatment plant in Hong Hong | place: USA: Christiansburg, Virginia | collected 2016-03-01 ... | reverse complement strand
CCCGACCAATTTCCGGTGGTGTAGGTAGGGACGTATTTCATCGTTCCCGTATCCAAATTCGCCGTAGAAACCGCCACACCAGCTTGAGAGGAGGATGCCTTCAGCATCTGCCCCATCATGGCATTGATAGCTGCTTGTAATTCCTTGGTGTTCCCTGCATTCAAAAATCCCCCGCGTGAATTGACCGCAGCGTGCCACATATCATCCAGCGTGGAGGGTTGATTGGTGCTGGGAACAGGCCAGCTTTTGGTTCCTGCGGTGATGGCGTCTAACTCAGTTTTTTGTTTTGCGGGCGTGCTGATGTCAATCGTACCCACTACACCCAAGCCAATCGCCCAGAAGTTCATGTGTTGCCAAAAGGCACGATCGGGATTTTCTCCGGTGACCGGTTTGACCTTATTATCCAATCCGGGGAATAAATCCTTAATCCAATAATACATTGCTACATCGGCAAAAGTGCTACTGGCACTTTGTTTATACGGATTGGCGGGCGTATAGACTGCACCGCCCGTATCCGATGTCACCGTGGGTTCGGTGGTGGAGGTTCCATCCACATCTTTAATACCTTTCTCCTCTACTGTCTTGGTGGAATCATTGTAATAACCATCGGTAATATACATGGCATTCGCACGGCGGCAGGTTGCATAGACCTCATTAGGATTAGAGGGGATAGTCCCAATCACCGTGGTATCGGCTAATGGTGTATTACTCCAAGGGCCATTGGTGTCTTGTCTTTGGTAGTATTTTCCAACGGTATTCAAGGCTAAACGGCTGGGTGTATCACCACCATCACCAATACTATTAATAAAATTAATAAACTTGGTTCTTTTATCACTATTAAAAGTCGTTACGCCTTCCGTCATTTTACCATTATCTGCCAATTTGTTTAATTTACCCCAACCTAAACGGAAGTTGGCAGGCAAATTAGCAAATGCTTCTTTAATGGATGTTTGCGCCATCATCAAACGCGAACGATACCATTTATACCAGTTGGCAAAGTTTTGTACTTCTTCGGCATAAGTGCAAGTAGTAGCATTTGAATCGGGCGTTTTACAATCGACACGATCAGAACCTTTAACATAGGTTCTGCCGTCATTGATAATCTCCACCTTATCATAACTACTAGATGGAACCAATGGATAACTTGAATTCCAGCGTGGGCCGCTACCGCCTTTATAGTTAAAAATAGCAGGCTTTCCCGCGCCCTCAGAGGATTTACAAACACCATCAGCCGTTGAACCCCAACCAGACGAGGTATTTTGAAGTGCAGCAGGTGCTTCACGAACCCCTGTATTATTATTATTATAGGGAGGTGGGTAATAAGTACCCGGGTCATAATAAAGCTGGTTAATTTGTGGAGAGCAAGCCGCAAAACCATCGCCATTGGGATAGGTTCTGTCCGCCTTGCCATCCAAATCCTTTGGGCCGCTGGGATACACCCCGTAACCCGATGTGATATTGAGTGTGGTATTGGGGGCCCATGCCGCCAGCGTATCCTCTTGGTAAAGGAATTTCGCTGCCATTGAACCCGAATCATCAATCATAAAAACGATATTCGGCTCCACCATACTACCGCGTGTTAAAAGCGGATTTTGGGCAGGTTCTGCAAAAGCAGCTTGGGCGCACAACAGTGCGACACCAAGGGCAATGCGGGTAAAGGGGATGTTTGTCATAAAACTTCCTTTCTTATCATGATTTCTGTGCTGGATCGATCCAAATGGGCCGTGGATCGTATCAATCGTATTCAATCGTTGATTGCAACCAAATCTCGGTTCCTACGGGGCGTGAGCGGTTCGCGTCTGCTGCTGCTACATCGGGGCCAAAACCGCGTGCTGTGACGATAAAAGAAGCCGTAAAGCGTCCGGTTCCCGCACCAGTAGGTCTTGCTCCGGTGAGGGATTCGACCATACATTCAGGCGGACGTTTGAACGTAGCCGTTCCGACCATGCTTAAAGGCAAAACAAAGGTTCGGGTTGTATTGCTATCCCATGTCGCAGTGTTTTGCCATTCTCTACCGTTTCCGCCCCAAATAATTTGTTGGGGGGTTGCCACGGTTTTGGTGGCGGAAATGGTGGTTGCTCCTCCAGCTACAGCAGCTTTCACGCATTGATTGACCTTTGCATCGACGGTTCCCAAGGTCGTATCAAAACCTTGGTAAGGGTAATTGTCATTGCTATTGCACGCGGTAGTCGTATTGATGTCGCCAAATCCTGCCAAATCTTTCAAGGCACGCACCGCCGATTTTTCACAGTGACGCAGGGCAATATCCGCCGCTTGTGTGGCCAACTCCACAATACGGGTATTGTTCGCCACGCTTTCCGAGGAGATGGCGGAACGAATGCTGGTGACGGTAAACAGTGAAATAATCACCAGCATAATCAATGCCACTACCAGCACAATCCCCTGTTGTTGGCGTGGTGGGGAGGATAAATGAATGGGGGGTAGGTGCTTCATGAGCGTCGATTCCTCAAAACAACGGTGGTCGAATAGGCGCGGCGTAGGCGCAAATCGGTTTTCGTGCTGTCCAATGTGCCATCGCATTTGTAATACTTGGCTGAGTCAGCATCGGGTGCTACGGGCGTTTCGCTACGCACGACGATACAAATACGCACACTCAAGACCCGACCCCAACGCAATCCCGAATTGGCCAATGCGGCCAAACTGGTTTCGGTTTCCACCCCATGTGCCGTGAGATAGCCTGCGATGGTACTTTGTTCACTGGTGTCCGTGGTACTCACCACGCCGTAGGTGATTTGCATATCTTCTACATTTTCAACCAGTGGTTGGGGGACGGTATTACCGTTACCTTTACAGTAAAGGCTTGGCACGGTCGGGCTGCGGTTGGGTTGATTGGCGATGTAAAAGCGGTTATCTGCCACCGTAATCGTGGTGCCATTTGGAATATTAGTTGAAGCCGAAGTCACCGTTGCAGCGATGGGGAGTGTTTGTCCTAAACAATCGCTGGGGCGACTATTCACACTAACGCTGTTGTAGCGATCCGATTCATAGCTCACCGCGATGGAGTCGGGCAAGGTACTGGTTCCCCCGCAGGTGAGGGCATCCAGTGTATTGGTTGCCGTAATGTTGCTGAATGCACCATCGCACCCCCTCATTGCAAAACCCGATAAGGTGTAAGTGCTGGGAGAAAAGGTGGGAAGCGTCACCGTATAAGGAAGCGGTATATACGCCGTGGAAGTTCCCCCTGCGTAAGTGAACGAATACACGGGATTGCGGCGGAACGGATAGACGCGACTTACCTGCACCGGATTGGAACCCGCAAGCCGAATTTGTTGGCTCAAGGTAGAGAGGGCCGCTTGGGCATCTTCATTCATGCGGGATTGCGCATCGGCAACCCGACCCGCGCCAGAAGATGCCACATAAGCCGAAAGTGCCGCAACCGTAATCACCAACCCAATGGTTAGTGAAATCATCAATTCCATCAGCGAGAAACCCGCCTGAGTCACCCGCCGCTTAGAGAAATTATTGAATTTGGAATCGGACATAAAGACACTTGGGTTTGGGGTTGGTGTAAACAGAAAGCGCAGTGGCGGGGCAAGTATCATCACTGTTTATATCGAGTACGCTGGCGGGTTCTTTCCAGATAACCCAGATTTCACCAAAAGAAACCGATGTACAGGGATTGGTACTACAACGCACCACAATATCACCTGCGGGCAATTCGCGCCGCACGGCATTGCGAAAGATATTGGTATCGGCTGCTGCCAATGTTTGAGCGGTGCATTTGGTTCCGGTAAAACTGCAATTCCCCGAAGAAACGGGAATTGCATTGGAAGACCAGCTACTGGTCTCATTCAAAGCGGCACTGTATTGACCATCCGCAAATGCACCGGGGTTGGCACGCATAGCGTCCACATGACCCGATGCCAGATTGGTTGCCGTGGCGCGATAACCCGATAATTTAGGCATCAACACCCCAATAGAAAGCATCCCCCCCATTGCGAGCAGACCCAACGATAGAATCAAAATAGCAATCAGCACCTCAATCAATGAAGAGCCTTTTTGGGTCGATTGATAGGTATTCATAGTGAGTTTTATGTGCATGTTGCCGTTCCATCGCCTGCAATACGGGCGCGTCCGGTTGCGGCAACACACACAACGCGTTGTAAATTAAAAATGTTGTCGGGATTGCGGTAGTTCTTAAAACTAGCACCACCAAAATTCAGCGTGGCAGCGGTTGCAACGGTTAATCGTCCCGTTGGTGAGAACGTAAAAGAGTAAGACGGGCTGCTGCTGGGGTCAATAATGCTATCCATAGAGGTGATGGGACTTTGTACACGCAAAAGCGTATCGGTTGTCTGAAAAGTGCCATTCCCATTGCGATCATGAAAAATAATCCAGCCTGTTTGCCAGCCTGTGGTGGCATTGGTGTTGCCGTTGCAGACGGGGGTCGCGGCTTCGGGTGCATTGCTGCGGCACATGACCACGCCACCACCACGCCGCAGTGCCTCGCTACGGGCAAAGCGCATATCGGCTAAAAAGTTGTTCACGGTGCTGGTCATGGTACTCGACTTGGTGATGGTGATAAACCAAGGCAGCCCCATACTTACCATGATGCCAATAATGCCCATCACAATAAGCCCTTCAACTAACGTAAATCCACGATGGTATTTTTTCATAGAGGGGAGTCTGTCACGATTTTTCTGGATCGCCTATGCCTGCTGACAAACGGCATTTTGAATGCGATAAGCGGTTTATTGTCGAATGACATCGGCATTCGGTGGGGGTTTGAATTGAAAGGCTTTGGCATCCAACTTAATTCCCGTGTCCAGCCCACCAAAGCGCAGGTAAGAGCGTTGCCCGAAGTTGTCCAGCATCTCCAATACGGCGAGATCACCTTGGCGAAAACCAATGCGAATGGATTGCAAAGGGTTGTCCCGACTCTTGGGGGTTGCCTGCACCCACGCAAGCCCTTCACTATCCGGTGGTGTGGTCAGGGTGAAATCGACCTGTAACGATTTCATATCAACCGCTGAGGCAATTAACGCAGCCGGTGTACTCGCTAATATCTGCGACTGTTTGCGTGCGGTAACCTGATTCAAATCCGGATCGTATAACCAGAGGGTTTGACCATCGGCCACAATGGTTTGCTCAAAGGGCTTTTTGTAAATAAAACGAAAATGATGGGGACGTAGGAATTCAAAACTACCGCTGCTGGTTTTGGTACGCTCGGGTTTTCCTTCTTTGGCGGGAAGTGTCACGGTTTGCACAAAATCACTGCGCCCCGCCTTCACGCTTTTGATGAAAGTCTCCAAATTTTCGATGCCATTTTGCCCGCTCGCACTTGCTGTGATTGAAGCGGTAGCTATTAAAAGTGCAGTGATGATACGGGCAATGCAGGAAATGCGGGCGAATTTAGGGTGTGGCATTTTTATTGTTGATTAAGCTGAAATTTTGCGTTAGCACATCGCGCTTACCGGCGTGTCCCATGGTGCTGACAATCCCTGTTTTTTCCATTTGTGCCAATAATTCAATGGCACGTTGGTGGGTGATTTTGAATCGGCGTTCCAATTCGGGTGCGCTGGTGATCTGTTTATCCAACAAGAAAATCATGACTTGCTCGTAAATCGGATCGTCTTCACCCTTTCCGATGGTTTCGAGGGCGGAGGATACGGGGGTGTCTAGCACATGGGGTACATAGTCGGGGACGGGGCATTGGTCGCGGATGTGATTGACCACCGCTTGAATCTCCTCCATGCTGATGAATGCACCATGCACGCGCACAATGGTTTCGGTGTTACCCGAGCGGTACAGCATATCGCCCATGCCCAACAGGGTTTCGGCTCCGTGGGTGTTGAGAATGGTCGTGCTATCCACGCGGGAATGTACCTGAAAGGCGATGCGTGCCGGAATGTTAGCGCGTATCAACTCAGTGACTACGTTGTCATGGGGATTTTTGGTGGTCACCACGAGGTGAATGCCCGTAGCGCGTGCCTTTTGCGCCAGACATGCGATGAGTGTTTGTACTTGTTTGCGGTGTCCCACCATCAAGTCGGCCAATTCGTTGATGACGATGACGATGTAGGGCAAATGTCCCATCGGTTGACGGGGGTTGCGGGGACTTTCAGGGCAGTAGAACAACTCGCCGCGCCGTTTGGCTTGGATGATTTTTTGATTGAATTCCACCATGCTGGAAACGCCCAGTTTGCGCATCAGTTGGTAGCGGTAATTCATCTCCGCCACGCACCACGCAAGGCTATTGATGGCTTGCTGCACATCCTCGACGACTGGGGTGATGAGGTGCGGAATGCCTTCATAAATCGGCAGCTTTTGCATTTTGGGGTCAATCAGCAGCAGGCGTACATCGCGTGCTTCGGCGCGGAAAAGCAAAGAGCAGATCGCCGTGTGAATGCCCATGGATTTACCAGAACCGTCCACCCCCGCCATCAAGACATGGGGCATTTTGGCCAAATCCAGCACAATCGGATTACCGATGCTATCTTGCCCCAAGGCCACGGTCAGTAAAGATTCGGATTCTTGCCAAACCACGGTCTCTAAAACGCTGCCAAGCCCCACGGTTTGGCGTTTGGCATTGGGCAATTCCAACACCGCACTATTGCCATCGGCAACACGGATAGCGGGAACATTCAGGTTCCGAGCCAAATCGTGGATGATGTCCGCCAGATTGGTCTTGGAGGTCTCGGTGTTATCGGAATCATCGGCGTTGCCAGAGTTATTTGGGTTGTTTTGTGCCACTTCATACGAGGTGATGAGCGGCCCCGTTTGTGGATTACCAAGCGTGGCCTTCACCCCCAAATCGCCCAACCTTTTTTCGATCAAACGCGCGGTGGCGGCAAGGGTATCGCTATCTAATCCGCTCGAACCAGTGGCTGCGGGAGGGTCTGACCGTGCCAATAACGCCAACGAAGGCAGGTGGTAGAACGGTACAGGTGGTTCGGTTACGGCGGTTTTGAGCGTTTCTTGCTCGGCTTGCTTGGCGGCGGCCTCGGTTGCGGCGGCTTCGGCTTCTTCCCAAGTGGGATATTCTTCGTCGATGCTGGAATCCAACGACGAATCTTGTGCCTCTTGGCCTTTATGCTTATGACTCTTGGCGGGCGCAAGCGGCGCGTGCATACCCACGCGCTCATCGTACATATTGGATTCACGCTCCCGCATGGCGCGTTGTCCTAGTTTACGGTCGCGTATTTGTTCCAAACGCTGCCATATCATTTGAAGCAAATGTTCCAAGTTCGCACCCAGCCATTCTGAAAGTTGCAACCATGAAAAATGGAAAACCCAAGCCATTCCTACCAGCATCAGCACGATAGAAATCAGTCCAATTTCCGAAAACCCCAGTAATTTAACACTCCAAAAGCCGATGGAGTAGCCCAAAATACCACCGCTGTGATTGGGTAAACGCCCTTCCATGCGCGATAACCACGACCATTCCAAGGTGGTACTGGCACACAAAAGCAGGATCATGCCACCGACAAACGCCAGTAGTCGAAATTGAAATGGGGGCGTATCGGATTCACTGCTGTCGATGTCTTCTTCGGAGGCAGGGGCGCGTTGAATCAAAAACATCCACCCCAGCCAAAACAAGGCCAGCAATATCCACCACACCGAGCCGCCGAACAAAAAATAACTGATATCTGCCACCCACGCGCCGGTTGTACCGCAAAAATTACGAAGCGCAGGGCTTTCACCGGAGGTAGTCCACGCTGCGTCTTCTTTGGAATACGTCCACAAGCTCAATGCCCACCATGCCAGCACACCAAACCCGCTAAAGAGACTGATTTCTCGGGCAAAACGCCCAATTCCAGCCGGTGGCGGATTATTGTTGCGTGGTGCATAGAGGGGCTGTCTGGTGGTCTGAAAAGTTTGCATAGCGATGCGTCGAATCAATGTGTTTCGATAAGGTGGGTATTCAATTGAAAAGTGCCATTTTCTAAAAGACAGACGATTCCCCGCTCTTCGTAATCTTTTATCACCCGACTTACCATCTCGCGGGAGGCTCCCACCATTTTGGCGATTTCTTGGCGGGAAATTTTGTCACGGATGATCCAATCTCCGTGTTCATTCTGGGTTGCACTGTCTTTGAGGACACGCGCCACGCGGTCATACACCCCCGCCAGTGCCAGAGAGCTGATTTTGTGACTGGCACGGCGTAGACGCTGCACCAGCATGTACATGATAGAGTGTGCCACACCAATGTTTTCACTCACGCAGCGTATAAAATCTTCCCGCTTGAGTTCGAGGGCATCGACTTGCCGATCCACCACCACGCTGGCGGAATGGGGCTCGTTATCAATCAGGCTCATTTCGCCCACATAGTCGCCCGCTGTCAAAACGCTGAGGATGACCTCGCGCCCCCGCTCATCGGTAATGACGACATGCACACGTCCCGCCAAAATGATGTAGAGTGCATTAGACTTCTTACCCTGCTCTACCAGTAGCTCGCCATTTTTGAAGCGTCGTTTGACCACCACGTTTGCCAATGTCACCGCTTGTTCGTCGGTCAACATGGTGAACAAGGATACCCTCCGTATCAAATCCAGATTGCTAAGAATAGTCATCGACAAATCCTATTATTGTTAAGCGAATATTCATTGGCGAGTTTTGACAAAATGTACACTCCTACGACTGTCTCAATCATTGAAAAGGTCTCTAAGTTTCATGTCTCCCACCCAACACGCCAAGGTTTTAATTTTAGGCTCAGGCCCTGCGGGTTATACCGCAGCGGTCTATGCCGCACGCGCCAATCTCAATCCCGTTTTAATTACCGGCATCGCACAAGGCGGTCAGCTCATGACCACTACCGAGGTAGATAACTGGCCAGCCGATGTGAACGGCGTGCAAGGCCCCGAGCTGATGCAACGCTTTCAACACCACGCCGAACGATTTAAAACGGAAATTATTTTTGACCACATCAATCAAGTTGATTTATCCAAACGCCCTTTCACCCTCACCGGTGATAGTGGAATTTATACTTGCGATGCCCTGATTATCGCTACAGGCGCATCCGCTAAATACTTGGGGCTGCCATCCGAGCAAGCTTTTATGGGGCGCGGCGTTTCGGGTTGCGCGACATGCGATGGATTTTTCTACCGCAATCAAGTGGTTTGTGTGGTCGGTGGCGGCAATACAGCGGTGGAAGAAGCGTTGTACCTTTCCAATATCGCCAGCAAAGTCCATTTGATTCACCGCCGCGACAAATTCAAGGCCGAGCCGATTCTCATCGACAAGCTGATGGACAAAGTAGCCAGTGGAAAAATCGAACTCCAAACCCACCGCACGCTGGATGAGGTGTTGGGCGATACCTCGGGTGTGACGGGTGTGCGCTTGAAAAATGTTCATGATGGCAACACCAGTGATTTACCCCTGACGGGATGCTTTATCGCCATCGGTCATGCGCCCAATACCGAGATTTTTCAAGGTCAGTTGGAATTGGAAAACGGCTACATCGTGACGCAAGGCGGTTTGAAAGGTTTTGCGACCCAAACCAGCGTCGCGGGTGTTTTTGCGGCGGGGGATGTGCAAGATCACGTCTATCGCCAAGCCATTACCAGTGCCGGAACGGGCTGTATGGCGGCCTTGGATGCCCAACGCTTTTTAGAACAGCACGAATAAAAGCGGAAAAAAGCACGAATCGCGCTACAATGGAGGGCTGGGCTACCGCCACCCTTTTTTATTTTGGCGAGGTGAGGTCAAGGCAAGCAACATCATTGAATGCCTTGGCTGTTAGAAAGACAATGGAGTCTCCACATGGCACGCGTATGTGAAGTAACAGGCAAAAAGCCTATGGTGGGAAACAATGTTTCTCACGCGAACAACAAAACAAAGCGCCGGTTCCTGCCGAACCTGCAATACCGCCGTTTCTGGGTTGAATCGGAAAACCGCTGGGTTCGTCTGCGCGTTTCCAGCGCGGCTCTGCGTTTGATTGACAAAAACGGTATCGATTCCGTGCTCGCTGATTTGCGCGCACGTGGTCAAGCCTAATTTTCATAAAGGAAGCACATCATGGCAACCAAAGGCGGACGCGAAAAAATCAAATTGACCTCTACCGCAGGAACAGGTCATTTTTACACCACTACCAAAAACAAAAAAACCATGCCCGAGAAAATGCTGATCATGAAATTTGATCCGAAAGCTCGCAAGCATGTGGAATACAAAGAAGCAAAAATCAAATAAATTTTTGTTTTCTTTGTGTTTTAATTTTGTGATTGCTTGAACCAAAAACCCGCTTACAGCGGGTTTTTTTTCGTTAATCGTAAGGTGAAATCATGCCAAATGCCTTTAATTTCTCCTCCTCCCCCTTCGATTGTCTGACCTCAGACGAGCAGCGTCTGGTACGGGACAGTGTGGATGTCGTTTACTTTCGACAAGACACCACGATTTTGGATCAGGGTATCGAACCCAGTCACCTTTTCATTTTGATCAAAGGTTTCGTGACCGAATACGATGGTGATGACATTGTTACCACCTACGGCCCTAACGATAGCTTTGACGGGCGTGCGCTGATTGCAGGAAAAACGCATCACCGCTTTGTCGCCACGGAAGAAGTGGTGGCGTATCAACTGGAACGGCAAGCGGTTCAAGAGTTGATTGCGGATAACGCTACGTTTGGTGCTTTGTTATTCTCCGATTTGGGCGACAAGCTGCAATCCATCGCCGCACGCAAAAATCAGCACGAGTTGGAATCGCTCACGATGGCACGGGTCGATGAGGCGTTTTTGCGTGCAGCCGTGTATGTGGATGCGGATACCGATATTCTCTCGGTGGTGCGTTTATTCCAAGCGCAGCGGGTGAAAAGCGTTTTGGTGCGGGATACCCACCACAGCACACCATCCCGCATGGGTATTTTTACATCGACTATGGTGCAGGTTGCGGTGTTGGATGGTCACCCGCTGAACACCTTGCGTGTCGGACAATTTGCCAACTTCAAGCTCGTCACCGTGCGCCCCGATGAGCAGTTGGGCGATGCGATGGCCTTGATGTTACGCCACCGCGTTCACCGTCTGGTGGTCATGGACGAAGGGCAAATTCAGGGTATTTTGGAAGCGATGGATTTGTTTAGCTATCTCTCCAACCAGTCCCATTTGATTACGGAAAAAATTGAAGATGCCCGTGATTTGGAAGGCTTGCGCCAATCGGCGATCCAAATTACGCGCATGATTGCATCGCTCTACCGCAGTGGAACCCGTGTCCATTTAATCGCCACCTTGGTACAGCAGTTGAATGCCCGTTTATTTGAACGCACATGGCAACTGATTGCCCCCCCTGAATTATTGGCGAATAGCTGCTTATTTGTGATGGGAAGCGAAGGACGCGGTGAGCAGCTTCTCAAAACCGACCAAGATAACGGTTTAATCTGGCGAGATGGTTATACGCCACCGGCTGAACTGGGGGCGATCTGCGATCAATTCTCAGCGGCGTTAGAGAGTTTTGGCTACCCCGAATGCAACGGCAAAATCATGGTCAACAACCCGCAGTGGCGCGGTAATGTCGCGGATTTCACCCGCATGACCCGTGAATGGCTGATGATGCCCAGTGAAGATGGTTTGATGAATCTGGCGATTTTCATGGATTCCCATACCGTATGCGGTGATAGCAGCTTGTTGCAAGACGTGCAAAAAGGATTGATGCAGCTTGCAACCGATAACGATGCTGTTTTGGCACGCTTTGCTTCTGCTATTGATGCGTTTGGCAGTAGCACGGGCTGGTGGAATCGTTTGCTGGGGCGGGATACGGTCGAACACCTCAATTTGAAAAAAGAAGGGATTTTCCCCTTGGTGCATGGTATCCGCAGTCTGGCCTTTGCCTATCGTTTAACGGAAACCAGCACCACCGACCGCATTGCGATGCTGGTGGCGCAAGAGCATTTGAGTGCCGAAATGGGAGCCGATCTCACCCAAAGCCTGCACTTCTTTATGGGGTTGAAACTGAAGGCGGGATTGATGGAAATGGATACCGATAAACCCGTGACTGGAACGGTCGATGTTTCCCATATCGGTAGCCTAGAGCGGGATTTGTTGAAAGATACATTGGGGGTCGTCAAGCGTTTCCGTGCTGATTTGCGCTTGCGCTTCCGTTTGGATGTCGTGTCATGAAAAGCATGAATTTATGGGGCAATTTACAGCGCAAATGGTTATCGCGCCAGTTGCGTGTGCCGGAATTTTCTTTTCTCTTTGACGATCCACCTCCCAACGAATGGGTATCGCTTGACTGTGAAACAACGGGGTTGGATGTCCGCAAAGATGAGATCATTTCCATCGGGGCGGTGCGTATTGTGGGCAACCACATTATGACGAGTCAGCGTTTGGAATTGCTCGTTCGCCCAGAGCGGGGCATATCCGCCGAGAGTATTCGGATTCACCGTCTGCGGGAACAGGATGTGGCACAAGGCCTACCGGTGCAGGAGGCCATGCGCCAGTTGCTGCATTTCATTGGCAGCCGTCCTTTGGTGGGGTATTTTTTGGAGTTTGATGTGGCTATGCTGAATCAAACGGTTCAGCCTATGTTGGGTATTCCACTGCCCCAACCGCAGATCGAGGTTTCCGCGCTCTACCACGATTACAAATTTCACCAACTCCCTCCTTCACACCAGCAGGGCAATGTCAATCTTGACTTACGCTTCAGTACCGTGATGAAGGACTTGAATCTTCCCGTGCGGGATGCCCATGATGCGTTGAATGACGCAGTGATGGCGGCGTTGGCATTCGTCAAACTCCGCAATTTACGACCTGCAAGGCATTAAAAATGCAGGCATAAAAAACCGGACCTAAGTCCGGTTTTTTGATACTAGAGAAATCCCATCCCGAAATTAGTGACCGGACGCGCCCGATGCGCCGTAACCGGTTTCAGAACGTACACGTTGTGTAACGAAGTCAGCACGTTCTTTAGCAGCTTGGGGGCTCTTATCCAAGATAGAGAACAACCAGATACCGAAGAAGCCGATAGTCATGGAGAACAGGGCTGGCGAAGAGTAGGGGAACCATGCGGAACCTTTGGGGTTACCCAGAGTTGCTTCCCATACAGAAGGCGATACCACTGTCAATGCAACCGAGGAGATCAATCCCAAGAAGCCACCAATCACAGCACCTTTGGTCGTGCAGTCTTTCCACAGTACGGACATGAACAGTACAGGGAAGTTAGCCGATGCAGCGATAGCGAAGGCCAAGGAAACCATGAACGCAATGTTTTGTTTCTCAAAGGCAATACCCAGAGTCACCGCAACAACGCCCAGAGCCAGTGTAGTGATACGGGAAACTTTCAGTTCAGAAGCAGAGTCAGCTTTACCGTCTTTGATCAAAGTAGCGTAGATGTCATGTGACACAGCAGAAGCGCCGGACAATGTCAAACCAGCAACCACAGCCAAAATCGTAGCAAACGCAACCGCAGAGATGAAGCCGAAGAATACGTTACCGCCTACTGCCTTAGCAACCAGAACCGCAGCCATGTTGGCAGAACCGCCACCGCCTTTGATAATACCTTTAGCGGTATCAGCATATTCAGGGTTGGTCAGAACCAAAGTGATAGCACCGAAGCCGATGATAAAGATCAAGATGTAGAAGTAGCCGATCCAAGTAGTTGCCCACAGAACGGATTTACGTGCTTCTTTCGCGTTAGGAACAGTGAAGAAGCGCATCAAGATGTGGGGCAAACCAGCAGTACCAAACATCAAAGCCATACCGAAGGAGATAGCAGAGATAGGGTCTTTAATGAAGCCACCAGGGCCCATCAAAGCCAAGCCAATTTTGGCCGCTTCTTCAGGTGTTTTACCAGTGCCAGTAGCAATATCAGTTTTTACCTTCACGCCAGCAGCAAACAGTGCTTCAGGGCTGAAACCGTATTGCAACATCACCATGAAAGCCATGAAAGTTACGCCAGACAGCAACATGACCGCCTTGATAATCTGTACCCATGTTGTCGCAGTCATACCGCCGAACAACACGTAAATCATCATCAAAATACCCACAATAACAACCGCCAGCCAGTAATCTAAGCCGAACAAAAGTTTGATGAGGGAGCCAGCGCCTACCATCTGTGCAATCAGATAGAACGCAACCACCACCAATGTGCCAGAAGCAGCAAAGACACGGATAGGACGTTGTTGGAAGCGATAGCCGGCTACGTCAGCAAAGGTAAATTTACCCAAGTTACGCAGACGCTCTGCCATCAAAAACGTAATAACAGGCCAGCCGACCAAGAAGCCGATGGAGAAGATCAAACCATCGTAACCACTGGCCATCACCGCAGCCGAAATACCCAAGAACGAAGCAGCCGACATATAGTCACCTGCAATCGCCAAGCCGTTTTGGAAGCCAGTGATACCACCGCCGCCCGTATAGAAGTCAGCTGCCGATTTGGTTTTGGCAGCCGCCCACTTGGTAATCCAGAGCGTTCCTGCTACAAAAACAGCGAACATAGTAATCGCTGTCCAGTTGGTGGCTTGTTTTTCTACCTGACCCATGTCAGCACCAGCAGCCCATGCGCCACCGGCTGCCGCCAGAGCCGCCAGAGCGAGAGCAAAAGATTTCATAGTTTTCATTTGTTCACGTCCTTCAAGATGTCGGCTGTCAAATCATCGTATTCTTTATTTGCGCGTTTCACGTAAATAGCAGTAATAACGATGGTAAACACGATCACCCCCATGCCCAGCGGAATGCCCAAAGAGGTCACGCCACTGCCGATGGGTTGAGCCAGAAACGGTTTGTTGAAAGCGATGAGGGAGATGTATCCGTAATACACCACCATCATCATAATAGTAAGAATCCATCCGAAAGAGTTACGCTTCGATTGCAGCTCGGCGTACTTCGGATGCTTCTGGATTTTGTCTACCACGGGGTCAATCATGGGGAATCCTTCTCAAAAGTTATGTTGACAAAAATGGTTTTAACTAAAGCGTGTTCATTGTGGAAACTGCGTCTGACCAACTCCTTACGTTAAACCGTTATTACCCCCCGAGTAAGCGAAAACCCTAGGAAGGAAAAACCCTAGCATCGCGCCCAAACAGGCGTATCCACTGCAAAAGACGGTCGGCATGGTCGGGTTGTACCTGTTCCCAGCGAAAACGCCATTCCCAATAGCCTTCGCTATGACCGGGGAAATTCATCCGGCACGCGGTTCCCAATCCCAACACATCTTGCATCGGGTAGATGGCGGTATTGGCGACACTGGCACAGGCGGCGCGAATCAAATCCCAATGGATAGTGGCATCGCTGCTGCTGGGTAAGTAATCACGCACATACGCGCGTTCGCGTTCGGTAGCGGATGCCCACCAGCCTTGGGTGGTATCGTTATCGTGCGTTCCGGTGTAAACCACCGTTTCGGCTTCGTAGTTATGCGGTAAAAACGCATTTTGACTGCGATCTTGCGCTTCACCGCCAAAAGCAAAATGCAATACACGCATCCCCGCAAATGCAAATTCACGGCGTAATGCCTCCACATCCGGTGTGATGATGCCTAAATCTTCGGCGATGATGGGTAGATCGTCACCCAGTGCCTTTTGCACTGCATTGAACAATGCCAAGCCGGGTGCGGGCAACCATTGCCCTTGAATCGCATTGGGTGCATCGGCGGGAATTTCCCAGTACGCGGCAAACCCTCGAAAGTGGTCAATGCGCACAATGTCCACCAATGCCAAGGTGTGGCGGATGCGTTCTATCCACCACGCGAATCCATCGCGGGTATGTTGTTCCCAGCGGTACAGCGGATTGCCCCAGCGTTGCCCTGTCGCACTGAAATAATCCGGCGGCACACCCGCCACAACGCGCGGTTTACCGTTGGGATTTAAATCGAATAAATCTTGTCGCGCCCAGACTTCCGCACTTTGGTAGGCGATGAAGATGGGCGCATCTCCTACGATTTGAATCTGTTTTGCGTTGGCATACGCGCGTAATCGATGCCATTGCGTGAAAAAGCACCATTGGCAAAATTTCCAGAATTGGATGCGCTCTTGGTAGCATTGCGCGGCGTTTGCGATGGCTTGTGGGTCGCGCTGGGCGAGTCCATCCGGCCAATCGCACCAATCTTGCCAATCAAAATGCTCGGCTAATGCCATAAAGAGGGCGTAATCGTCCAGCCAATGGGCGTGTTCGGTGCAAAATTGAATAAAGGGGGTGCATTCAGAAGCATCGGCATTGAAACGCTGCGATGCCCGCCACAAGCGATTCATGCGCCACGGCACGACTGCCGCAAAATTCAAGCGGTTGTCTTCAAATGCTGCATCGGGGATTAAATCGTCTGATGTAAGCCAGCCCTGTTGCCGCAAATCGTCCAAATCAATGAGCAGCACATTGCCTGCAAAGGCCGAGCTGCTCATATACGGTGAATTACCCGGCCCTATTCCACCCAGCGGCAAAATCTGCCACAGCCTTTGCCCCGCTTTTTGCAACCAATCGACAAAATGGTAGGCCGCAGCACCCAAGTCTCCACTGCCATAAGAACCGGGTAACGAGGTAGGATGCAGCAAAATGCCGCTGGTACGTGGAAATTTCATGGTGCAATGTTATCGGGGCATGGAGGAAGATGGTTGCGCGGGTGTTGCTACCGTTTTTTCTGGCATGACCGAAGAATGGTGGCTGGTAATCAGCCATGACACCCCATTCCAGCGGTAGGTGTAGCTATAGCGCCCTGAGACCACCGCGCCCGTTTTAGCAAAAGTAAAGGTATAAAGCCCTGCATCCACCGCCGTATTGCAGCCGATGTCAATGTAGCTGTGGTCGATTTTGCCGGAGGGTTTATTTTCCAAAAAGTGGTGGAAATAATCTTCTTTCTCAGCGGGAGTCAAGCGGGGTTTATTGGAAACGGTCGGTAACAAAATAGAGCGCGGTGCATAGTTCGCCACCACTTTATGCGGATCACCTGTTTGCAGCGAGGCATTCCAACGGTCAAAGAGTGCGCTGATCTCAGCTTCGGATGTGGATTTGCAATTTTCCACCAACGCCGCTGTTTTAGGCGCGATTCCCGTGGGAGTGACGTTCATATTCGTCGCGGTACAGCCCATCAGTGCCGTGGGTGCTAGCAAAAAAATCAACCAGTTCTTACGCATATCAAGCCTCTTTCAAAGTGAGTGGGTTAAAGGGTGCTTCATTGTCCAAAAAACACCAATGCCGCAGCGAATAAGATGATATTCCCGCACACGGTTGTCCAGAATACAAGGCGAAATTTTTGCTTCACCGATTTGTGCCGCAACATCTGCTGCGCCAACAATGCCCCCGGCCAGCCACCCAATAGGGCGAGCAAATGCAGGTTTTTTTCCGGCACGCGGCGGGTGTTGCGACGCGCGGCATTTTTATCCACCGCGTAAACGATAAAGGTGATAACACTCATCACCAAAATCAGGTATTTCATGCCGATACTTTCATGGTTTCTTTCATGGTGTCATGGAAAGTTGCCATTGTTTCACCAACGCCAGCACATCCCCCAACGCGGTGGGCGAATCGGCGGCAATGGCGTGGCGTTGTGGCATTGAACGCAGCCACGTTATCTGCCGTTTGGCGAGCTGGCGCGTGGCGATAATGCCCAGCTCCCGCGCTTTGGCCATATCCGGCTCGTGCCACAACTGGCGATAACCCACGCAGCGAATCGACGGCAAATCCGCGTGCAAATCACCCCGTGCTTCCAGCCGCCGCACTTCGTCAATAAAACCGTTTTGCAGCATGGAATCAAAGCGTTGGGCGATACGCTGGTGCAGCCAAGCACGGTTTTCCGGCTCTAAAGAAATCAGCCTATTTCCAGAAAAATCGGCTAAATCGCCTGCAACGCTTACTGGCTGTGCATTGGTAGCTATGATTTTGGTAGTATTTTCTGCCGATTTGGTTTGAAAATGCGAAATCGGCAACCCCGAAACCCGAAACACTTCCAAAGCGCGTTGAATCCGTTGGCTATCCGCCGGAGCGAGGCGGGCAGCGGTTACGGGGTCGATTTCCGCTAATTGAGCGTGCAATGCAGCCCAGCCTTTTTCAGCGGCTTCTTGTTCGATGGCGGTGCGGATGGCGGCGTTGGCGGTGGGCATATCGTCCAGCCCGTCGAACAGCGCTTTGAAATACAACATCGTTCCGCCCACCAGCAGCGGCAGTTTGCCCCGCGCGGCGATGTCGTGGATAAGCGCGGTGGCATCGCGTACAAACTCGGCGGCGCTGTAGGCGTTGAGCGGGTCGCGGATGTCGATTAAATGGTGCGGCACTTGCGCTAATTCGGCGGCACTGGGTTTTGCCGTGCCGATGTCCATGCCGCGATACACCAATGCCGAATCGACACTGATAATTTCGCAATCGTATTCTTGGGCAATGGCAAGCGCGGCGGCGGTTTTGCCGCTAGCGGTGGGGCCAGCGAGGCAGAGGTAATGAGGAAGAAGGGGCATAGACAGGATTTTGCTTCAAAATACACAGTAACCGCGTAAAGCAATTTCCTAATTCACCCCACGCAGAAAGAACCCACCATGCCCACATTAGCAGAACTTCAGGCTTCAGTTACGCACCTTAAAATGGCG
>ERZ724506.292-NODE-292-length-18462-cov-9.099745_pt1 | contig 18462 bp, 20 predicted proteins | sample MGYA00376039_ERZ724506 | MGnify/ENA primary metagenome ERZ724506 (study PRJEB28724, sample SAMN07190887) | wastewater metagenome | isolation source: effluent of sewage treatment plant in Hong Hong | place: USA: Christiansburg, Virginia | collected 2016-03-01 ... | reverse complement strand
CAGCCGATTAGCGTGAAACGGTTGGAGAAGGCTTGGAGCGGATTGTCAAACTGAAAGAGACACCATGAAAAACGATACATCAACAATAGACCCACGCATCGAAAAATGCCGCGAACGGGTGGCGAAAAAGGCGATTTGGTCGGCGGGGGTTTCGCTGATTCCGATTCCGGGGTTGGATATTGCCGCCGATATCACCTTGTTGATGCAGTTGATTCAAGAAATCAACCACACCTTTGGGCTGACCGAGGCGCAGATTGAAGCCCTATCCCCCTCACGCAAGGCGCTGACTTTCAAGGCGATTCAAATGGTCGGTTCAACCGTGATCGGAAGCGCCATCACCAAAGAACTGATTTTGCAGCTTCTGCGCAGCGTGGGCGTGCGCTTTACCAGCAAGCAAATCGCCAAATACGTGCCGATTGCGGGGCAGGCCATCAGCGCGGCACTTTCCTATACCGCCATGCGCTACGTCTGCAACCAGCATATCGAAGACTGCGCACGGGTGGCTGCCCAAGTCGAGTTGTTAATACTGACGAACCCGTGAACGTACCATCTCAATCGCGTTGTTGTAGATGTCGGTTAAGCCGGATTCACTTTTCACGGTGATGCCCAAATCTTGCAGCAAACCATCGTGCAAACCATACACGCAGCCGTGTACGGTCACATCTTGCCCACCAATCCACGCATCTTGCAAAATGGTAGTTTGGGTGACGTTGACGACTTGTTCAATCGCGTTAAGCTCACATAGTGCATCGGCACGCGCTTCATCCGGCAGGCTCAACAGCAGTTGGCGGTGACGGTGGCGCACATCGCGGATATGGCGCAACCAGTTATCGACCAAGCCCACACGCTTACCTTCTAGCGCGGCATTAACCCCTCCGCATCCGTAGTGTCCTACCACCATGATGTGGGCAACCTTCAAATTTTCTACGGCATACTGGATGGTGGAAAGTACATTCAAATCGGAATGCACCACAACGTTCGCCACATTGCGGTGAACAAAAACCTCACCCGGGGCTAGCCCAATAATTTCGTTCGCCGGTACACGGCTATCGGAGCAACCAATCCACATATAGCGCGGTTTTTGCTGCGCTTTGAGTCCGGTAAAAAATCCGGGGCGGTTGGTTTCCATTTCAGCCGCCCATCTGCGGTTATTGGCAAAAACATCATCGAGGGATTCGGAAATTGTGGCAGACATAGAATCATCCAATCATTAAGCAGTCAAACAACATTCAAGCAGCATTCAAGTGCTTGGCTATTTGTACCATGCCAACTTTACAAAAGATTTTTTCACTCCCCCAACTCCCTGTACGTATTCTCCCTTTTGCGCGTGTGGCTTGGATGTTCATCCTATTTATGCTATCCGCCACGCTGGTGCGGTTGGGGCTGTATTTGGCCTATCCTGCCGATTTTCAGATGTTGAATTTTGTGCAGGTGATAAGTGCTTTTGGCGTAGGTTTACAGTTTGATGCGTCGATGGCGTTGGTCATGCTGGTACTACCGCTGCTGTGCCTACTGCTGCCCTTTCGTTGGAGTCACCATCGTTATTGGCAACGCCTTTGGCAATGGATTGCTTATGCTTTGTTGCTGGCTTTTATCTTGATGATGGTGGTAGATACCGTCTATTTTGGCTATGTGCATCGCCATGTCGGTTCTGAAATCAACACCTTGACCCACGATAGCGCCTCGATGATCGGCGTAGTGTTACGGCAATACAGTTTTTCTTTACTGGGATTTGGATTGGGTGCGGTGGCTTTGGGCTGGGTGTGGCATCGCTTTTTTGCGTTGCTTCCTACACCGACTGCCTCGCCTTGGCGACGTTTGGCACTGTTGCCGATGGTGTTTATCCTCATCGTCATCGTGGCACGCGGGGGCGTGGATGGTAAGCCTATCAGCGTGGGCGAAGCGTTTTTTTCGGAAACCCCTGCACAGGGTTATTTGGCGTTGAATGGCGCTTTTGCCCTATCCCGCGCTTTGCTGGAAGAACCGCCCGCCCTGAAAGAATTTATGCCGCCTGCGCAAGCCCACGCCATCGTGCAACAGGGTTTGACGGATAACCCGAACACCCGTGTTCATTTTCCTTTGTCCGAATACCCGCTTTATCGCCCCATGCAAGAAGCAACCCGCCGCGTAGAAGGCAAATCGCCCCCCAATGTAGTCATCTTGATGCTAGAAAGCTGGGGCGCACAGCATCTCAATGCCGAAAACACGCCGAATTTTCATGCGCTGGCTCAATCGGGGCGGTTTTATAAGAATTTTTATGCCAATGGTCAGCGTTCGATTCAAGGTGCAGCCGCGATTTTGGCGAGCCAACCCACGTTTTCAGGTATGCCGTTTTTGGGCGAAGGGCTGGAACAAAATAGCCAAAGTTTTTTGGGAACGATAGCGCGTTCGCAAGGCTACGAAACCTTTTTCCTGCAAAGCAGCGAACACGGCTCTTTGCGATTTGATGCGATTGCAGCCCGCGCGGGGTTCGGCACTTATTGGGGCGCGGAAGAAATCCCCAATCTGCACGAAAAACCCAAACCGCCCATGACGTGGGGAACGTGGGATCACAACACCTTTCAAGCCGCGCATCAATTTTTTGCCAAGGCAGCAGCGGCTAAAAAACCGTTTTTGGGATTTGTATTCACTTCAACCACCCACACGCCGTGGATGGTTCCCGATGCGCGGTTTGAAAAGTTCAAAGGAAAAAGCGACAAGGAACTATTTTTAAACTCGCTCTACTACGCGGATTGGGCCTTGGGTGAACTCATCGCCGCCGCCAAAAAATCGGGTTATTACGACAACACCATTTTTGTTTTGCTCGCCGACCATGCCGATGAGTTTGTCGAAAACCCCAGCCACATCCCCAACCTGTACCACATTCCCTTGCTGATGGTGGGTGCGGGTGTGCAAGCGGGGGTGGATGAAACGCTCGGCAGCCAATTCGACATTATTCCGACTTTAATGGCCTTATGCGGCTGGAATGCAGACTACGCGGGCATAGGACGCTCTTTAATTGATAGCAAAAATACCGCAACACGCGCCAGTCTTGGCATACGCGGCAACGAATTGGATTGGATTACGCCCGATGGCTGGGTATCGCACAACCTAGAGCGTGTGCAAGGTCATGCACCGAATATGAACCCTGCGCAAGTCACGCAGCAAGTGCAGCGTTTATTGGCAACCTACCAAACCGCCAGCCACGCCCAAGCGCACAACAAAATTGCACCGCCTCGTGCCGCTGCTACTGCTGCTATTGCGCCCTAATGCCTTCGGTATCGCTGCACACGACTTTACCGCGCCGTTTCAGCACGAAATAGCCCTGTTCATGTGCCGCTTCCACCACGTCACTGGGAATACTAAAACCTGCAATCCCGCCATAAAACTGGTAACCATTGAATTCCGGGCTATGGTCGCGTAAAAAATCAATGTGTTTGCGCAACTGCCCCAAATCCTTGAGGTGGCAGCGGGATTTGACCTCAACCACTGCGATGCTATTGCCATTCACCAGTACCAAATCCAGTTCCGTTTCTTTGCCTTTGCTGCCGATCATGTGATTCGATAGCACTTTATTGAAGCGCATATCACCAATCATGGGTTCGTGTGCCAGTGAGTTATAGAAAAACTCCTCCACCTCCGCCCCTCGGTTATTCGCCGAACTGCCGTAAAGTTGGTAGAGTTTTTCAATATCTTTGGTAACGCGATCCACCGTGGCGGAAGTACGATCAACCGTGGCAGAGGTACGATCCACCGTGGCGGAAGTGCGATCCACTGTGGCAGAAGTACGATCAACCCGTTCGGTGAGTGCATCCATCCGTTGAGTGAGCTTATCCATTCGCTCATCAAATTTATTGATATTGGTGGTAGTGCGATCTACTTGCTTGGTAAGTTTATCCACCCGCTCACCGAGCTGATCGAGCGCAGCGGATGTATGAGCCTGTGCCTGCATCATGGCGATGAAGGCTTTTTGCATATCAGGCGGAAAGTTGAATGAGGATAAATTTTCCATGATGCTTCCATTATGGCATCGCAATAAAAAAGGCCACTTGCGTGGCCTTTTTGGAATCACTCAACGATTTTTAATCGGGGTGATTGGTTGCAATTAGTTGCGGGTTTGGTCAACCAATTTGTTTTTGGCGATCCAAGGCATCATGCCACGCAGTTGTGCGCCGACTTTTTCGATGGAATGTTCAGCGTTCAAACGGCGGCGAGCGGTCATGCTGGGGTAATTGGTTTTACCTTCCAAGATGAACATCTTCGCGTATTCACCGGTTTGGATGCGTTTCAACGCATTGCGCATGGCTTCGCGGGATTTTTCGTTGATGACTTCGGTTCCAGTCACGTACTCGCCATACTCCGCATTGTTGGAGATGGAGTAGTTCATGTTAGCGATACCGCCTTCGTACATCAAGTCGACGATGAGTTTCAGCTCATGCAGGCACTCGAAGTACGCCATTTCAGGAGCGTAACCGGCTTCAGTCAGGGTTTCAAAGCCCATTTTGACCAATTCAACCGCGCCACCGCACAAAACGGCTTGCTCACCGAATAAGTCGGTTTCGGTTTCTTCTTTGAAATTGGTTTCGATGATGCCGCCTTTGCCGCCACCATTTGCCATCGCGTAGGACAAAGCCAAATCACGGGCTTTGCCAGATTTGTCTTGGTATACCGCGATCAAAGAAGGAACGCCGCCGCCTTTGAGGTATTCCGAACGCACGGTATGGCCGGGGCCTTTGGGTGCAATCATCACCACGTCCAAATCCGCGCGGGGAATTACTTGGTTGTAATGCACATTGAAACCGTGGGCAAACGCCAATGTCGCGCCTTCTTTCATGTTAGGTGCAACATTGTTGTTGTACACCTCGGGGATGTTCTCGTCGGGCAACAAGATCATGACCAAATCGGCCGCTTTCACCGCATCATTCACTTCCATCACGGTCAAACCCGCTTTAGCGACTTTGTCCCACGATGCGCCACCTTTGCGCAAACCGACTACTACTTTCACGCCGCTTTCATTCAAATTTTGTGCGTGGGCGTGACCTTGGCTGCCGTAACCGATGATGGCAACAGTTTTGCCTTTAATCAGGCTCAAATCACAATCTTTATCGTAAAAAACTTTCATTCTTTCTTTCTCCAAAAAAATACAAAATTACGTGCGCATTGGCACATTACACGCGCAAAATGCGCTCACCCCGACCAATGCCACTAGAACCCGTGCGAACGGTTTCCAAAATAGCAGAACGATCAAGGGCTTCCAAAAACGCATCGTTCTTCGAGCGGTTGCCCGTCAGTTCGATGGTGTAACTCTTTTCGGTCACATCAATGATATGACCCCGGAAAATATCCGCCATGCGTTTCATTTCTTCACGCTCTTTGCCCACGGCGCGGACTTTGACCATCATCAACTCGCGCTCAATGTAAGCGCCTTCGGTCAAATCAACCACCTTCACCACTTCAATGAGCCGGTTCAGATGCTTGGTGATTTGTTCAATCACATCCTCCGAACCCGTGGTTTGAATGGTCATGCGCGACAAACTGGGGTCTTCGGTGGTCGAAACCGTGAGCGACTCAATGTTATAGCCGCGTGCCGAGAAAAGTCCGACCACGCGGGAGAGCGCACCCGCCTCATTTTCCAACAACAATGCAATGATGTGCTTTTTCATAAGTCCTCCGAACCCAACAGCATTTCAGTCAAACCTTTACCCGCTTGTATCATCGGAAACACGTTCTCGGTCGGGTCGGTACGGAAATCCATAAACACGGTGCGATCTTTGAGCTTACGCGCTTCACGCAGTGCAGGTTCTACGTCTTGCGCTTTTTCAATCAGCATACCAACGTGACCGTATGCTTCCGCCAGCTTCACAAAGTTGGGCAAAGCATCCATGTAGCTGTGGCTGTAGCGGCCTTCGTATTCGACTTCCTGCCACTGGCGCACCATACCCAAATAGCGGTTATTCAACGCCATAATTTTGATGGGCGTATCGTATTGCAAGCAGGTTGAAAGTTCCTGAATACACATCTGCACCGAACCTTCGCCCGTCACGCAAAATACTTCGCTATCGGGTTTGGCTTTTTTGATGCCCATTGCGTAAGGAATACCCACGCCCATGGTTCCCAAACCACCGGAATTGATCCAACGGCGTGGCTTGTCAAACTTGTAATACTGCGCCGCCCACATTTGATGCTGACCCACATCGGACGTGATGTAGGTATCGGTATCTTTGGTCATGTTCCAAAGCGTTTCGATCACGTACTGGGGCTTGATGATTTCGCCATTGCCCTTGTCGTAGCTCATACATTGGCGACTACGCCATTCTTCAATCGTGCTCCACCATGCAGCCAGCGCACCCGCATCGGGTTTGGTGGCGCTTTCTTTAATCATGGCGATCATTTCGTTCAACACTTCTTTCACATCGCCCACAATCGGAATATCCACGCGCACACGCTTGGAAATGCTGGAGGGGTCAATATCAATGTGAATGATCTTGCGCTCGTTTTGCGCAAAGTGTTTGGTGTTACCAATGACGCGATCATCAAAACGCGCACCAATGGCAAGCAACACATCACAATGCTGCATTGCACTATTGGCTTCAACCGTGCCGTGCATACCCAACATTCCGAGGAATTTAGGGTCGGTTCCGGGGTACGCGCCCAAGCCCATGAGGGTATTGGTACAGGGATAACCCAGCATATCCACCAGCGTGCGCAATTCATCCGACGCATTGCTCATCAACACACCGCCACCGGTGTAGATGTAGGGACGTTTGGCACTCAACAGCAACTGCAAAGCCTTGCGGATTTGTCCCCCATGCCCCTTGCGAACGGGGTTGTAGGAACGCATCTCAATACTTTCAGGGTAACCGTGATAAGCCACTTTCTTGAAAGAAACATCTTTCGGAATATCCACTACCACGGGGCCGGGGCGACCCGTGCGTGCGATATGGAAAGCCTTTTTCATGGTGACCGCCAAATCGCGTGCATCTTTCACCAAGAAATTGTGCTTCACGATGGGGCGGGTAATGCCCACGGTATCGCATTCCTGAAAAGCATCCAAGCCAATCGCATGGGTTGGAACTTGACCGGAAATGATCACCATCGGAATACTATCCATGTAGGCGGTTGCAATGCCTGTCACCGCATTGGTCAACCCGGGGCCGGATGTCACCAAGGCGACACCCACATTGCCCGTCGCCCGTGCGTAGCCGTCTGCGGCGTGAACCGCAGCTTGCTCATGGCGTACCAAAATGTGTTGGATGGTTTCTTGTTTGTAGAAAGCGTCGTAGATGTGCAACACTGCACCACCGGGGTAACCCCAGATGTACTCGACATTTTCGGCCTGAAGTGCCTTAACCAGCACTTCAGCGCCACGTAATTCTTGATTGGAATTTTCCATAACGAACCTTTGATGAACCTTTGTGAATTTCTCTGACGAAAAACCTTGGGTGCTCCTTCGCAGACACTTGTGGAGTCGCGTCGGAACTTAGGATTTTGGTCATAGGCGCAGGAAATCTTGCACCGAACCGAAATCCGTTTGCCTTTTTGTTTGCCTTTTGAATGCAGGTGGCATTATTGCACGGTCAATGCCATAATCCAAACTGCACCATTTCTTTAACTTTTTCATTTTTTCACTCTTGGCATCCGAGCGCGAACTATCCATTTTTCTGAAGAGCGTTGAAAAGCGTGCTTTCAAGCGTGCCCTCTACCATGTTCGTAATGACGAATCCGCCTTGGATATTGTGCAAGATAGCATGATGAAACTGGCGGAACACTACGGACATAAGCCGATTGAAGAGCTGCCCATGCTGTTTCAGCGCATCTTGTCCAACTGCACGTTGGACTGGTTTCGGCGTGCCAAAACGCAAAACGCTTTGTTTTCTAACATGGGTGATTTTGAATCCGCATCCGGCGATGAGGATTTTGATGTGCTAGAGCATCTTGTGAGCCATCAAAACGGTCAACAAAACGAAAGTGCGGAAACACACACCGAACGGGTACAAACCTTGCGAGAGATAGAAACTGAAATACAAAACCTGCCCTTACGTCAACGTGAAGCTTTTTTGATGCGTTATTGGGAGGATATGGATGTTGCGGAGACAGCAATCGCCATGGGTTGTTCACAAGGTAGCGTAAAGACGCACTGCTCTAGGGCGATTCAGTATTTGGCAAAATCCTTGGGTGCAAAAGGAATCAAACTATGAAAACTATGGATTTTGAAAAAATGGAAGACCGAATAGGCCGTGAGGTTGGATCGCGTCTGTCACAGGGATGCGATGATTTACCTTTTGACATTACCGAGCGCCTCAAGGCGGCACGCATGCAGGCACTCGCCAAACGCAAAGTAGAGACAGCACTGGTTGCTGGCGCGGGTGTTAACTCATCTCACTCCGGTGTTGCAAGCCTCTACATGGGGGATTCCGACAACCACGAACGCAATAGCATCTGGACACGACTGGGAATCTGGTTGCCCTTGGCCTTGTTTGTGGCGGGGTTGATTGGTATTCCCGCCGTTCAACAAGAGAATTATGCGTTGGAAGTTGCAAGTGTGGATTTGGAGTTGCTGGGTGATGATCTTCCTCCAGCGGCGTACACCGATCCGGGGTTTATTCACTTTTTGAATGCCCATCGCCATGCCGTCGAATAAATTATGCTGATGTTTTCTGTGGTTTCACGTATTGCACGCTACGGTTTGCTGCTGGGTTCTGTTTCTGCTGCAACCGTAGGTGGGATCGGTTTGTCTCTCTCTTTGCAAGTACAGGCTCAGCAACCCTTGCCGGCCACGATCGTGTCGCTTACTTCCAATCCGCGATGGAACGATTTGACAGAAACCCAGCGTAACATCCTCCATCCATTGGCTCCTATGTGGGATTCTTTGGAGGAGACACGCAAAAAAAAATGGCTGGCTGTCGCCCAAAGCTATCCAACACGCACCCCCGCAGAACAAAACAATATCCAGAGCCGTATGGCTGAATGGGCTGCACTCCCTCCCGCAGAACGGGAGAGCGCACGCCTCAATTTCAACGAAACCAAAAAACTCCCTCCCACACAACGGACTGCGGAATGGGAAGCCTATCAAAAACTATCCCCTGAAGAGAAAAAAGTATTGGCAGGCAAGGGCAATACCCGCCCCGTCGGTGCGGCTACGCCAGTGAGACCCGCAAGCTCTCCTAAAATCACGCCTGTACCGATTACCCGCCACAAACCGGCACAAGAAAAATCAGCGTCGCAGATGAAGCCGCGTATTCATCCGCATACCCTGTTACCGCTTACCCCTCTACCGCCTGCCAAACCAGTTCACAAAACACCCGCCGAACCTAGTAGCAAAGGTGCTGTGCAATGAGTGGGGTGAAAACCAACAATATTGCTTCAGTTCCTACATTGGGTCGCCGGATAGCCTCTTGGTTTTATGAAGGAATTTTGCTGTTTGGTGTCGGCTTTACCGTCATCCTGTTGCTGATTGCACTTGGGGCGATTTTGCAAATTGCGGTGAATGGTCACTTGCAGGTTGCGGTGCTGTTTATCATTTTTGGGATTTACTGCACTTGGTTCTGGTTCAAAGGGCAAACGCTTGCTATGCAAACATGGAGCATCCGCATCGTGGATGTAGAGGGGCGACCCATAACCCAATTCCGTGCCATAGGACGTTACTGCCTGAGTTATTTATGGATTGCGCCACCGCTGATTCTGTTATCGCCTTTCCAATTGGCGTTACCGGAAGTATTGGCGGCGGTGGTGGTTTGGATGGCGTTGTGGGCAATGTCCAGCCATCTTCATCCACAAAAGCAATTCTGGCACGATGCCCTCGCGGGAACGCGCTTGGTCTTGGCTGATGATGCCAATGGCTGAAACACCCCCCAAACGCCAAGGATTGAGCCGGATTCTTCATGCGGCAGGTTATTCATTGGCCGGATTGCGGGCAGGCTGGAATGAACCTGCTTTTCGCCAAGAAGCGATTGCATCCATCGCTCTCTTGCCGCTGGCCTTTTGGTTGGGGCATAACTGGGTTGAAACCGCTTTACTGTGCGCTGGCGTGGTACTGGTGATGATTGTGGAACTGCTCAATACCGCTGTAGAAGCTGCGATCGACCGTATCGGCCCCGAATGGCACGCACTTTCCAAACGCGCGAAAGATATGGGAAGTGCTGCCGTTCTACTCAGTTTATTGCTATGTGCCGGGATCTGGGGCGCTGCGTTGTACCAACGCTTGTTCTGAAGCGCGTTTACGTTCTGTACGCGCCATCCAAAGGCTGACCGCCACCACCACGATACTGACCACCAAAACAGTGAGGGTTGCTACCGCATTCACGCTCGGATTCAATCCCAAACGCGCCCGACTGAAAATGGTGATGGGCATGGTTGTTGACCCCGGGCCGGATAAGAATGCCGATAACACCACATCGTCCAATGACAGCGTAAACGTCAGCAACCACGCCGATCCAATGGCTTGCGCAATCAACGGCAACGTGACCCAAAAGAACACCTGCCAAGGGCGGCACCCCAAATCTTGGGCAGCTTCTTCCAGTTGGGGATTCATCTCCTGCAAGCGCGACTGCACCACCACGGTCGCATACGCCATGCCTAGCAGGGTATGACCCAGCCAAATGGTAACCAAGCCCCGATCGGGAAAGCCAAAGGCGCGTTGTACCGAAATCAACATCAGCAGCAGAGACAGCCCAATAATCACCTCCGGCATCACCAACGGTGAATTCACCATACCTGTGAACAAAGTGCGTCCGGGAAAGCGTTTGAATCGGGTCAGTACCACGGCCGCCATCGTGCCTAACACCACGGAAGAGCAAGCCGTTAAAAACGCGATTTTGAGCGAGAGTAAAAAGCCATCAATGAGTTCTTCATCTTCTGCCAATGCCGCGTACCATTGCAATGACCAACCTTCCCACACCGTGACAATAGGGCTGGAATTAAAGCTAAGAATAATCAGCGTAAAAATAGGTAAATACAAAAAAGTAAATACAGAGCCTATCCATATTATTCTCATGTACGCGCTCCCGCAGCATTTTCAGCTTGATACCGGTTGAATAAAGACATTGGCACGATAATGAGCAATATCATCACCACCGCCACGGCGGATGCCATAGGCCAATCGTTATTACTGAAAAATTCATCCCACAATACACGCCCGATCATCAATGTTTGAGGGCCACCCAATAATTCAGGAATCACAAATTCCCCTACGCAAGGAATAAAAACCAACATTGATCCCGCCACAATTCCACTTTTTGATAATGGAACCGTGATACGCCAGAAAGCCTGCCACGGTGTAGCCCCCAAATCTTGCGCTGCCTCTAAAAGACGTAAATCCATTTTTACCAAGTTAGAATACAGCGGTAAAATCATAAATGGTATATAAGTATAAACCATCCCCAATATCAATGAAAATGGGGTATTCATCATCTTAATGGGTTCGGAAATAAAACCCAACCATAAAGCGATGTTATTAAAAACACCATTGTCTGCCAAGAGCATTTTCCACGCATAGACCCTTAATAAAAAAGATGTCCAAAACGGGAGCATCACCAGCATGAGTAATGCAGGGCGTTTTTCTGCCGGACTACGTGCTATAAAATACGCAAAGGGATACGCAACCACCAAACAAATCACCGTTGTTATTGCGGCAAATTGCAAGGAATTCAGGTAGGTTTTGATATACAAATCATCCTGAAGCAAGAAAAGATACGTGCTGAATTTCAAAGAAATGGTCAGCAGCCCTTCTTTCCAAACCACCAAATCCTTGAAAATCACATTTTCCATGTCCGAAATGCTGATTTTGAATACCACCATAAATGGCATTAAGAAAAAAATCAGCAAAAACAGCATGGGTATACCAATCACAACCAGCCGACCCCCTGCACTGGTTAGCGTTTTCTGCATGTGCATGGTGTTTTACCTCGTTAAAACGACGACATCGCTACCACACCACCACACGTACACGCGGTTACCCCGCACCAAGTGGCTGGCATCGTGCCGTGCAGCATTGGTGTGGGTGACCTTGAGCAGCGCCTCCATACGGTCGTCTGCATCCCCCGTGCTGTCCAATTGAATATGGTAGCTGGTGAGATTACCAAGGTAGGCGACTTCCCGAATCACGCCTTGTGTGATGTTGTACCCTACCTCATGCAACGATTCACGCTCACTATCCAGCGGTGGCGTAGCGCGGAGCGATATTTTTTCTGGTCGCACCGCCACGGCTACCTTCATGCCCAGCGTCCCCGTGATGCCGTGATTCACGTAATGGCGGCATTCCGGCGATTCAATGACGACATGGTCGGCAGCATCTACCGTGATTTTGCCGTTGAGTAGATTGACGCTACCAATAAAATCCGCCACAAAGCGGCAATTCGGCGTTTCATAAACCTCAGCAGGTTCTCCGATTTGCAGAATTTTTCCGGCACTCATTACCCCGATGCGGGTTGCCATCACCATCGCTTCTTCTTGGTCGTGCGTCACCATCACGCAGGTGACCCCCACTTGTTGGATGATGTCCACCAGCTCCAGTTGAGTGCGTTGGCGGAGTTTGGCATCCAACGCGCCCAAGGGTTCATCCAGCAATAATAATTGCGGGCGTTTTGCCAAACTTCGTGCCAAGGCGACACGCTGCTGCTGTCCGCCTGAAAGTTGGTGTGGTTTGCGTTTGGCATAGGCTTTCAGTTGCACCAAATCCAGCATCTGCTCGACACGCTCCTCCATTTGCGGACGGGGCATTCCGTCCCGCTTCAAACCAAAGGCAATGTTTTCCCACACGTTGAGATGCGGAAACAGGGCGTAACTTTGGAACATCATATTGATGGGACGCTCGTAGGGTGCTAATCCGACAATATCTTTGCCCCCTAGCAAAATTTGCCCCGATGTCGGCTTTTCAAAACCCGCCAACATACGCAAAAGCGTCGATTTGCCACAACCCGAAGAACCCAACAGGGCAAAAATCTCTCCCTGTTGAATGTCCAACGATACGTCATCGACGGCAAATACGTCACCAAATTGTTTAATGACCTGTTTGATTTGTAAAAATGGCTTTTCCAATTTATCCCCCTCATCAAAGCCCTGTTTTGAAGCTGGTATAAACCCGTGTCATGGTGCGGCGTGTGTCACTATTCAAAGGTTTGGGTGGAATCATCGTCGCCATAATAGGAGATGATAAGAAAACAGTTGGATTATTCGCTACGTCGGGTTTTACCAATTTGCGTGATTCCTTATTCGGGTTGGCATAAAACACCTTGTTGGTGAGTGAGGCATGAACTTCAGGACGCAAAATGTAGTTAATCCACAAATGGGCGTTTTCAGGATGGGGGGCATCGGCTGGAATAACCATCGTATCAAACGACAAAATACTGCCGTTTTTAGGCACAAGCGCGACAATATCTTGCCCTGTTTTACCCACAATCGCACGTTGGCGGGCAATGTTAATATCCCCCGAATACCCAAAAACCAAGCAAATAGAACCGCCCGCCATATCGTTGATATAACCCGAGGAACTGAATAAAGTAATATAGGGGCGGATGGATTTCAGCAACATACTGGCATCGTGGTAGTCGGATTGCTTTCTGCTGAAGGGGTCACGCCCCAAATAATGCAATGCCGCAGGTAGCACTTCCGATGCGCTATCCAATACCGAAACGCCGCAGTTTTTGAATTTACTGATGTATTTCGGATCAAATAATAAATCCCACACATTTTCTGGCATCGGCATATTACCCAATGCCGCTTTGACTTTTCCCGTGTTGATGCCGATGGTCGAAAAACCCCATAACCAATCCACCATATATTGGTTATCGGGGTCTAGGGTGGCGAGTTGTTTTTGGATCTCGGGGTCTAGGTTTTTCAAATTGGGGAGGCGAGATTTATCGAGTTTGCTTAATAAATTGCCATCCATTTGCAATTTCGCCCACGCTGCACCGGGTACTACCACGTCATAACCTGTTTTCCCTGCGATTAATTTTGCATGGAGAATTTCATTGGCATCAAACGTGTCGTAACGGACTTTAATACCCGTTTCTTTTTCAAAATTGCGAATCGTATCTTCTGCAATGTAATCCGACCAGTTGTAGAGGTTAAGAATCTTTTCTTCCGCCGCTTGCACTGATGCCGACCAAGCAACCAGCCCGATAATGCCAGCCCGTACCAGACGTTGCACCCGCTTTGTAGTACCCAATTTCTTCTCCTGAAATCCTAGAACCCTGAAAAAGCGTAATGGTAACCCGTCGCGGGCTGGTTGCCCCTTGGCTTAATTTCCTGATTTAGCGGGTTTCGCCGATTTTTCTGATTTAGATTCCTTGGTATCTTTAGCGTCTTTCGCGTCTTTCGCGTCCTTGGTATCTTTGCTATGGTCTTGCTCGCGCTGCTTGAGGTATTGATCCAACGCTTTGAGGCGGTTGCGGGGTTTGAGCATTTCACGCGTCAGGGCTTGCGCTTCTTCAATTTCTTTCTTCGACATCACTTTGGTGATGCGGGTGCGGTTGGTAAACGCGGGGTTGTCTTTGGCGGCATCCACATCGTGCGACAGGTTGTACAAGGCATAGGCGGCGATACGATTGGTTTTTACCCCGTAGCCCGATTCGTACATGGCTCCCAAATTATTTTGTCCACCCGAATCACCCTGATCCACGGAAAGGCGAAACCATTTGATAGCTTCTTGGTAATCTTGTCGCACGCCTTGTCCGGTGGTGTACAAAATACCCAACTTGTACTGGGCTTTGGAATTGCCTTGTTGTGCTAGCGGTTTAAACTCCTTGGCTGCCAACGCAAAATCGCCCTTTTTGTAAGCGGCCTGCCCCTCTTTCAACCCCGCAAAAGCTCCGATAGGCTGCAAAGCGCAGGCGATACCGAGCGTCATCAGCAGGGTACGCAAAATGCGGGTGGGGTGGTGGTGTGTTTTTTGCATGGTGAACCTCTTGAGAAAATCTTTGACTATTCTTGGGTAATTCCTTGGGTCATTCTATAGATACACTCCACTATCTCGATTCTTAAAAACCTGAAAAAACCTTTTGAAACATGACTTACTGTGTTGCTATCAAACTGAATGCCGGATTGGTCTTCCTTTCCGATTCCCGTACCAATGCCGGATTGGATCAAATCAGCACCTTCCGCAAAATGATTGTTTACGAGAAAAAAGATGATCGTTTCATGGTGCTGCTCTCTGCGGGCAACCTCAGCATCTCGCAAGCGGTGCGGGAAATTTTGCAAGTCGAAAAACTCAAAGAACGCGATGATGATGAAGGCATCACCATTTGGAATGCCAAAAGCATGTTTGATGCCGCCCGCGTGCTAGGCTCTGCCGTGCGCCGTGTGCATGAACGGGATGCGGCATCGCTGCAACGGGCGGGTGTCGATTTCAACGTCTCTTTGATTTTTGGTGGACAAATCAAAGGTGAAGGGATGCGCTTGTTCCAAGTGTATTCTGCGGGCAACTTCATTGAAGCAACCCCTGAAACGCCTTATTTCCAAGTCGGTGAATCAAAATACGGCAAACCGGTGCTTGACCGCGTTATCACACCGGATACTCCATTGGATGAAGCCGCTAAATGCGCCTTGGTGTCAATGGATTCCACTTTGAAATCGAATTTATCGGTTGGCTTGCCGTTGGATTTGGTGGTGTACGAAACCGATCAGTTCCACACCGATCGCATTGTGTGCATCGACGAAAAAAATCCCTACTTCAAAATGCTGCACGATAGCTGGGGCGTGAAACTGCGCGAAGTGTTCGACAGCATCGAAGACCCCCAATGGGATGGCGGCGCAACCGAAGTACCGTTGATGGTTGGCTCGAACCGCAGCCTGCCCTTGAAAAAAATCGCTAACCCCAATGAGCGTTTAATTTGACCAATCGACCAACACCCCGACTAGAACTCCTCGGCATCACCAAGGCTTATCCGGGTGTGGTGGCGAATAGCGATGTATCGCTGACCCTTGCGGCGGGTGAAATTCACGCCGTGCTGGGGGAAAACGGTGCGGGTAAATCCACGCTGATGAAAATCATCTACGGCGCGGTGCAACCCGACTCGGGCACGATTCGCATCAACGGCAACGCAGTAGAAATACGCAATCCGCACATGGCGCGGGCGCTGGGCATTGGTATGGTGTTTCAGCATTTCAATTTGTTTGACACCATGACGGTCGCCGAAAATGTGTGGCTGGGCTTGGAAGGCCAAACGCTGGAGCAGGTCACCCAAAGCATTGTCGAGCGTGCCACCGAATACGGGCTGGATATTGATCCCCAACGCCCCATTCATACCTTGAGCGTGGGCGAAATGCAGCGGGTGGAAATCATCCGCGCTCTGCTCACACGCCCTTCGGTATTGATTTTGGATGAACCGACTTCGGTACTCACCCCGCAGGCCGTCGAAAAACTGTTTGTGGTGCTGCGCAAGCTCGCCCATGAAGGATGCAGCATTCTTTACATCAGCCACAAGTTGCACGAAATTCGTTCGCTGTGTACCGCCTGCACCGTGTTGCGCGGCGGCAAAGTGACGGGGGTTTGCAATCCGCAGGAAGAAAGCAACGCCTCGCTCTCCCGCTTCATGATTGGAGCCGAGCCGCCCAAACTGGAACGCACCGCCAAGTCAGCGGGTTCGGTGGTGATGACGGTACGTGCTTTGAGCATGGAAAAAGAAGATCAATTCGGCGTGGATTTGGATGATATTCATCTCGATTTGCACGCGGGTGAGATTCTGGGCATTGCTGGCGTATCGGGCAACGGGCAAAAAGAATTGCTCTTGGCGCTTTCCGGTGAAAACGTGAATGCCCCGCGTGACAGCATCCAGTTGTGCGAATGGGGTGCGCAGGGTGGTATTGATTTATCGCCCTTGCATCCGGGTGAACGGCGCAAATTGGGGCTGCATTTTGTCCCTGAAGACCGTTTAGGTCGGGGCGCAGTGCCGACATTGGGTTTGGCGCACAATTTATTGCTCACCCGCACCGATGCCGTGACCATGCCCCACTGGGGTGGCGGTTGGTTGCGTTTGCGGCATCTGAAAGAACATGCCCAGCGTTTGATTGCGCAATTCAACGTCAAAACCCACGGCCCACAAGCGGCAGCGCGTTCGCTATCGGGTGGGAATTTGCAAAAATTCATTGTGGGGCGCGAGGTGGAAGCCAAACCCAAACTGCTCATCCTCTCGCAGCCGACATGGGGCGTGGATGTGGGTGCAGCCGCGCAAATTCGGGCAGAAATTCTGGCGTTGCGCGATCAAGGTTGTGCGATTTTGGTGGTGAGCGAGGAGCTGGAAGAATTGTTTGAAATCTGTGATCGACTCCACGTTATTTCCAGTGGCAAATTATCGCCTTCACTGCCGATTGAAGCGGCAACCGTGGAACAAATTGGTGAATGGATGAGTGGATTATGGAATCGTACTTAAAACTAGAAACCCGACCCCACCCTTCCCACTTTTGGACGTATGCCGCACCGATTTTGGCACTGGTCATCACGGTATTGATGGGCGTGGCACTTTTTATGCTGCTCGGCAAAGACCCCGTGCGGGGCTTGCAAGTCTTCTTCTGGGAACCGATTAAAAGCAGCTATGCCATCGGCGAATTGCTCATCAAAGCCACGCCGCTGCTGCTGATTGCGCTGGGGCTGGCGGTGTGCTTTCGTTCCAATGTGTGGAATATCGGGGCAGAAGGGCAATATATCCTTGGGGCGATTGCCGCCAGCGGTGTCGCACTGATGGCGGATAAAAATACCGGCGGCTGGATTGTGTTGGCGATTCTGCTGGCAGGCATTATGGGCGGCATGGTGTGGGCGGGGATTACAGCCTTGCTGCGCGATAAATTCAACGCCAATGAAATTTTGGTGAGTTTGATGCTGGTCTACGTGGCGGTGCAGGTACTGAATTACCTCGTTTACGGCCCGTGGAAAGACCCCGCTGGTTACAACTTCCCGCAAACCCGTAGTTTCGATGCCGTGACCCGTATTCCGCGTTTGATGGAAGGGTCGCGCGTCAATATCGGCGTGCTGTTGGGCTTGCTGGGCGTGGGCGGAGTGTGGATTTTTCTGTTCCGCACCCGTGCTGGTTTTGCCCAACAAGTGGGTGGACTCGCACCCGCTGCGGCGCGTTATGCGGGATTTTCGGCACGTACCAGCCTCTGGACGGCCTTGTTGCTTTCGGGCGGATTGGCGGGTTTAGCCGGATCGTTGGAAGTCGCCGGCCCCCTCGGTCAGCTCACGCCCTACGTGCCAGCGGGCTACGGATTTGCTGCCATCATCGTGGCGTTCGTAGGACGTTTGCATCCGGTAGGTATGGTGCTTTCCGCCATTTTGATGAGCATGTTTTATATCGGCGGCGAATTAGCGCAATCGCGTTTAGGCTTGCCTAAATCGCTCACGGGCGTGTTTCAAGGGCTGCTGCTGTTCTCGCTGCTGGTGTGCGATACGCTGGTGAATTATCGGCTGCGGTGGATGGCGAAAGGGGCGCATTAAATGGAATCCTATTCTTTACTAATCGCCGCCACTTTGAGCGCTGGCACGGTGTTGGC
>ERZ724506.284-NODE-284-length-18815-cov-11.164819_pt1 | contig 18815 bp, 8 predicted proteins | sample MGYA00376039_ERZ724506 | MGnify/ENA primary metagenome ERZ724506 (study PRJEB28724, sample SAMN07190887) | wastewater metagenome | isolation source: effluent of sewage treatment plant in Hong Hong | place: USA: Christiansburg, Virginia | collected 2016-03-01 ... | reverse complement strand
TTTGTCAATAAAGGATAAATATTGCATGATAATGAAAAGTCTTATATATCAAAAAGTTAGATTTTCAATAATAAAAGTATGATAAATAAGAGTGTAAATCTTACAGTGAGAAATAACGAATATGGAAAAGATGAAGAGGTTATTGATGATGAGAATATTTAAGAAGATTTCTAATAAAATGAAATATAGATTGAGAATTGAAATTTAAAAGAGAAAATAAATAATTTATTAAATGAGATTGATAAAATTAAATATGATATTGATCAAGATAGAGTTAAATTAGTTGTTTAGATTTAAAAATTAAGCTGTTAAAATTAAGAACTATTAAATAAGATCTAGACATAAGAATATGCCATTGATTAGTAAGTATATTTAGAATTATAAAAAGATATTTATGAATAACAAATAAGTTTTTTAGAAAATGATAACAAAAGACTGTAGAGTAAATATTAACTATTAAATGAAACATTTTTTGATCAAAAGAAATAAAACTAATAAACTATTTAAATGGTATAACAACAAATAGATATTTTGTTATAAAATTAACAAAGTCATGATTAATAATAAGATATAGAATAAATAAAAAAAGAGATATAAATCTATAAGAATAAATAAAGTGAGAAATTTAAAAATTAGTTACTACAAAATGATATAATAATAAGAAACATAGAGCTAGAAAATAAACTGTTAATACAAGAACATAATTTATTAAAATACAAGAAATATTTAAGTGACATTTAAATTGAGCATTATTTAATCATATAGATGTTATTATAGTCCAATGAAAATTTTGAGTATTTTTATTAGAAAATGGAAGAATTTTTAAATTAACAATAAATAAAGAATAAATTCTAGCTAATCTAAATTTTTTAACATAATAAGGAAGCAATAATTACTTACTAAAAGTTTGTTGATGTTTTGAGTAACTACGGTTACTTTAAAAACAAATCTGAATAAAAACTTTTACTTAATTTTATCTTTTTAAACTAGCAATAAATAACAGTTGAAGTACTTATAACCAAGTTAGAAAATTTATTCTTATTGCAAACATTTAATGAATATGAACAAAATCTTGCTTTGTTAGTAAACTATATCTTATAAATAGATCTTAGTATTAAGGATATATTTTAATTGTTTAAACTTAAAAATGGCTAACAATCAATAAATATTAAAGATATCATAAAGAGTTTATAAAATTACAAAATATAAATAGACATAGATAAAATAAAACAAAGCTTTATTAGCCTATTTGGTGCTGAAGAAACGTTGATTAACGAGCAGCATTTCACAAGACTAATATAAGAATACATCTAAATAAATGTTTAATATAGCTTAAAACAATGATAAAGTAGTAGCATAATAAATATAGGCAATGAAATCTATGAAAAAATAATTTAATAAACTTTTTTTTATGATTTTTAAGAATTCGAATAAAAAACTGATAAAAATTAATAAGGCATAATAAGCTTTTAATATTTACTAGAAATGATAAAAAAAATATTTTAAATAAAAGCCAATTTAAAAGATCTAGAATTATTTTTCTTGGCTATAAAATATGAACAGAATAGCTACATTACTTATAAAGAGCTTTAAGAGTTTATACTAAAGTGCTATAATATTAATAATCTAATTAACAACAAACAAAAAATTGATATAATATAACAAAACTCATTAATTAATATTGACAATAATTTATGAAACTAACTTGTACAATAATACTAAAATAACACAATATCTAAACTACAATCATAATAAGAGCTTCTTGAATAAGAAAATGTATTTTTAAAAAACATAAAAAATAAATTTATATCTGAATAAACTATTAAAGAATAATAAATACAAAAATACTAGACGTAAATTGATCAACTTTAGTAAGAGATTTATGATATAAAAAACACCTCTAGTCAAAATGAATATAACTTATAAATATAATAGATAATTTTATAGTTAAAATAACTAGAGATTAACTAAATATAATAAGAGAAAATGATGTAAGATATTGAAAATGAAAAAATGTCTTTGAAATAATAAAATTTATTTAATGAGCAACTTATACAGGATCTAAAATAAGTACTATTGAACTCTGATGAGTTTGCTTAGCAACAAACAAGCTTATAATAAATCATTAATTTAAAACAATTAAATAAAGATCTGATGATTGATTTATAGCAAATATAAATTTAGTTAAAAGAAAAACTCAAATAAGATAATATTATAATTCATGATTAGAATTAATCTCTATTAAATACTATAAAATAAAAAATCAAATTAGTCATTGATTAAAAAGACTCTATGAATAAAAAGTCATCTAATGCATAATCATCTATGGCTATTGAAGAAAATATTTATGATGAAATTTTAGAGAAATAATTGAATGAAATAAACTCTCTATATTAAAAGACTTTAACTTATTAGGAGAAAATATTAGATTAAAATTTAATTCTATAAAAAGTCTAAATTAATTCAAAAGAAAATTAATGACTTTAAAACTAAGAATATAATTAGCAAGATTTATTTAACATGTTGGAATAAAGAAAAGATCTAGAAATCTAAAATACTAATCTAGAAGAAAAATTGCAATAATTATAAGAGAATATATACTTATTATAAAATCAGCTTGAAATTAAAGATAAACACATTATTAAATACAAACTATGATTATAAGAAAGTATTTAATAAGCAAGTGTAAGAGAGCAATTCTGGATTGATTAATAAAAGCAAAATCAATATTATAAATAAAAGAATACTTACTAAGAATAAAACTAGAGCAATAATTAAGAGAACAATGATTTTTAAAATAAAGAAACTTAATAATAAGTAGATAATAATTCACATTAAATAATTAATGAGCTTAAAGACTAAATACTTCAGCTATAGTTAGAGCTCAATCATTAAAAAGATATATCCTCAATGGAAATATCTAAATATGACAAAAAAGTCAAAATGTACACTCAATTACATCAAACTGAACAAAATCAAATTTTTCAAAAATAAAGACTAAATGAAGAAATTCTCTAAGACCTTTTAAGAGATAAAGAAATATAAATTAATAATTTGAATGAGTAAATATAAGATCTAAATAAATCACTTTAAAAAACAAGAAATTAATATCAAGACGTTTATATGTAACTTGAGTAAGAAAAAATACTAAAAGAATAAAAGCAAAACAATCCTTAAGAAGAATTTATTTAAAACAGAGTGTTAAGTATTAAAATTGAGTAACAGAAATAAGAATACTAGTAAATACTAATTGACTTTAAAGAATGATATAATAGACTTGAATTACAACTTTTTGATCATAGAAAAGTCAATGAAGATTTACTAATATAAATAGGCAATCAAAATGCATAGTAAATTTATGATCAAAAATAAATGGAAGAATATAGAGACTAAATTTAATAACTAAACATTAAAATTAAATAAACTTAATCGCAAGCCAAACAAATATAAAACCCAAATGATATTAAAACAATTTAATAAAAATAAGAAGAAATAAACAGTATTTAAGAGTAGTTAAAAAACTATGAGAAAATGCTACAAGAACATGATAAATCAAAAGATAATTTAAATAGAAAAAATGAAATTGATTTAAGAAAATTAGAGATCAAAATTCAACAAGCAAAAATTGATATCAAAAAAGAAAAAGCTTAACAAGATAATATAGCTAAATAAAAACAAGAGCTTCAAGATAAACTTGGAGATATATAGAAATACAATACAGAACTCAATGAGCAAATTATAGATCAAAAAATGCAAATGATAAAACAAAATGACAAAATTCTTAAACTGAAAAAATAAATTTGAGAGCTTTAATAAGTAACTAATAATATAGAGCAAAATTAAGATGTAAATTTAGAGCAAGAATAAATGAAAAAGACTTAAAGAAAAATCTTTTCTAAGATATAAGATAAATTGATTAAAAATAAACAAGACTAAAGTTAATAAGATAATAATATTGTTTAAGAGTCAACCGAAGAAATAGATTTGTTTAAAATCTAAGAAGAGATCTTTACAGGTAATATAGACAATTTTAAGCATATTTAAATTACTAATAACTGAGATCATTTTTATTCTTTTGAAGAGTTTATCTATATACTGAAAAACTAATTACTATATGATAAAAGAAGACTAATAAAACTATCTTAAAGTCTGACCGATTTATATAAAGATAAAATTCTTGAGAAACTTCCCGAAAAAATTCTTGATGCATTTAAGTTCTATAATATCATAATAGATAACAAGACTTAGAAGTAGTTTATTTAATGGGTTTTTAAATATAATAAGATAGATTTTTTCAGCTCATTTTATAACAACATAATTGTACTATAAGACTAAATTATAATTGATAATCTAAAAGAAAACAGTTCAAAAATAAACATAGAAAAATAAGATAATTAGATTTAAAAAATAGACTAAAAATTACCTATATAAAAAGTATCTAATTTAGAGTTAATAAAAATAGAAAATGACTAACTTAAAAACCAAATAAATGAGAAAAACAAGCTAGTGTTTATCTTGCATTAAAAACTTTAGCAATTTCTAGAATAGACACCATAAAACAAAGATATATTTAATACTTTTAGTTTCTTAATCGATCAAGAAAAATATATCTAAGAAAAAAACCAATTTTATGAAAAAATGAAATAAGATGTTCTTTAGTAAAAAATAAATAAGTTACAAAGATAAGATAAAATTCATGCTTAGAAAATTAAAATCCTTACAGAAACCAAACTTAACTGATATATCCTAACCTAAGAGATGTAGAAAATAAACATTGAAGAATAATTAAAAGAAGCTTAAAACTAAAAAGAAAAAGAGTTAACTATTGAAAAATAAACTAGCTAAATTTAAGAGCTTATGATTTACATTTAGCATAATTTAAATACCAGCTTAGCTTAAGTCAAATAAATAATACAAAGTGTTTAATTATAATAATTATTATTAAAATTATTAAAATAAAATTATTAATCCTCTTTAGAACAAACATCTTCTTAAGAGAACTCAAATTCCTCCTCAGAGTACTCACTTTCTGAATTTATTTAGGAATTACTTTCATCCATATTAGATTCATAGTTACTATTATTTCCTTATTCATTTAAATGTTGCTTCATTTGTTCCAAGTGCTCTTTAATTTGTAGAACTTTTTTTAAAGGTTTTTCTCTTTTTTCTTTCTTTGTTAGTTCTTTTTCATATCCTTGTGACAGGTCATCACTTTCTGATTGTTTTCTTTGTTTATTTTCCTTTTAAATTTTCTAAGGGTTTTTTTGTATATTTGGTCATACAAAATCTCCATTAGCAATCTCTTCTAATTTCTTAGCAAATAGCTCTTTATTTAGCATTGACTTATTGACATTATTCTTTCCTTAGAATACAAATTAGCTCTGGACTTTTTAGAAGACTTTCTCATTTTCCTATTATTACTTATTAAGCTGTCATTTCTCTTCCTGCTTAGATAATCTATGTACTTTTGATTTTCAAATAATTTCTTAATAAATTTCTTTTTTCTTTTTCTTTTTTGGCTCTTAGTTATTATTTTATTGAGTCTATTATTCTAGATTGTTATTCTATTATATTTAGGAAAAAAGCTAATGATCTTCAACATCATCCTCAAAGGATTCCAAATCAAAAACATTTTTTCTATTATTTTTAAGAAGTCTTTTTTCTTATTAATTTCTCATGACTGTTAATAAAGCCTCAGACTTTCCTTAACTCTAATACATAACTTTCATTTTTTGAACCTTTTTAGCTCTTCCAAGTTCCTTTTATTTAACAAGCTTTTCGAAATTTGTTTCCCTCTTAATTTTGTTAACAGTATTTTGTTTTTATATTTTTGCCATCAAATTTATAAAATTATAAAGCTTATATTATAAATGAGTATAGAATTGTTGAACAAAAAATTGGACCAAGTTGGACTCGGAAAATACTACAGACTTCCTTTGATGAACAAAATTGGATAAAAAGTTGGTTATGAGCCATCAGTTGTCTTTGTGTTGCTGGCCTCATTTAGCATTATTTTTCTCTTAGTAACTGGTCTCTTGGGAGCACTCCTCAACTTTACCACATTTTTCTTGCCCGCATATTCAACTTATAAAGCCTTTGAAAATGACAATGTAAAACAACATGAGAAAATGCTTAAGTTCTGGTTACAATTCGGACTCTTACATTTCCTTGACCATATAGTGTTTTTCCTTCCATTTTACGGCTTCGTTAGAAACATAGTGACTATCTATTTGTACATGGGAAATTATAAAGGCTCTGAGATGTTCTATAACTATGTTCTTTAATATCCACTTTAGAAAATCTTCTAAGAGGTTGACAAGCTTTTACTATGCATTTAGAATCATTCTGAGCATGTCCTTTAATAAACCAAAAAAAGAGAATAATAAAATCTTAATAATTACTTAGTTTTTATTGTATAGTCTCCAGACTATGTCAAGTATCTTATCCATTTATGAGTCTTATATCCTCCTGACTCTACCACCTTCAAAAAATTGACTGCTACTCCACTTGAGGTCCACATTGGCACTTCAAACTTAATTTATATTGGTTTGTTTCTCCATATAGAGTCATTAGTATCGTTGTCAGTATTAAGAGATATTCTCAACAAAGCTTCTTTTTATCCTTAAAGCTTCTTAATTCTCCAAACAACTTAATTTTCCTAAGCCTCATACTTTGCCTTGCCAGTTCCTGAGCTTAGATTTGATTTCTCAACTTAATCAGGTACAGGAATTTATACTATAATATTTTAGCCAGTTAGACTTGCCAAAAACTAAGCCTTTAGTTTAAGCTTAATTTCCAAGCCGTTTTCAGCATTGGAATAAAAACTAATTATTTTCAAAGGAATTTAAACACTGTTATTTATTGTGTAGCTCATAAGTATAAATTCTCCATCTGGTGGAGTAAATGTTATTGCTCTTTCAGTAGAGAACTTATTAAGCTTTACGCATCAATGAAAATTCATATCTCAAAAAGCCACAGTTCTTTATTACTCAGATTGCTCATTTAAATCTCTTTGAAAAATTAATTTATCATTAACACCAAAAGTACACTCAGGCATGCCACTAAGCTCACACTTAACCTGAATTTCTCCATTAACATCTTGTCTTAAGACCTCTCCCTCGGCATTGAAGGAAGCTTATATAGTCTCAACCACATCTATATAGATCTAATTCTTCTTATAAGTAACAGCTTTTGGGCGCCATGAATTTGCTCCTGTTGCCTGCATAGTCAACTATGATAATTTATCAATATCAGATAGTGTTTATAGGTCCATGCCTCCTTCCACAATGTACTACTTGAGAATTTCAGTCTCAGTTATTTGAGGAACGCCGAAGTCCATAGCTTCATCCAAAAGCTCATAAATAAGTACATAGTTTTGTCTTATCAACTGGTCACTGAGATCTCCTTTGAAATAAGACTTGCATATCTCCAAGAACTAATACAGGAACTCAAAAACCATAGAGGGATTTTCGTTGTTTTTAGTCGTTGCAATTATGTAGAGATCTTTTTATGCAATGCTAAAGAAAGATACTCCATTAAGATAATAAACTGGAGGAATGTTGGTGTTTTTAGGATCTAGTAAATAGCTTATGAATTCGTTGATCTGAACCCTGCTGATCTCATCACGATAGTCTCTGTAGGACAAAGTGTCTCCTTTTAAATTGATTATTACCAAGCTAGATATCATTATATTATTTATTTAGTTTTGTATATATATTTTTAAACTATTCTTTGTAGTACTTGGAAATATTGTGTCTTTTTTTCTTCATTGTGGTTGTGTAGAAATCAAGCTTATCTACAGCTTAGGTCTCAATAATAATGCCTTTGATCTTTTCAAGCCCATTGAACCCATTTTCGTTTGCAATCTAATCAAACTTTTAAATCACAGTCTTCTCTATTAGTTCTTGATCATTAACATTTTAGATTTGAAGCTCTTGATAAAATTTTTAGAGATTTTTGGCCTGAATAAAAACAACTGCTAAAATACAGCTTTGCAAAGACTCACCATATACGTAGACATCATCTATGTATTAAGACATTTATTTATAGTTCATTTCCAACTTCTCAGGCACAATATACTCCCCTTAGCATAGCTTGAATATATTTTTCTTTCTATCAATTATCTTTAAACTATTATAGCCGCTGATTATCTAAGCTATGTCTCCTGTTTTAAGCCAACCATCAATTGTAAATGAGTCTGTTGTATCCTGTGCCATTCCAAAATATTGTAAAGAAATATTTGGTCCTCAAACCCAAAGCTCTCCCTAAGGAGATTAGTTTCCATTCTGATCACAATTTGTACTTAAATAATTCATCTCAGGAACATCAACAAGTTTGAACTCATTCTAGCTAAAAGGCCCCCCAATACAATCTTAATTTATATCATCAAGCCATGTTGCAAACTGCATGCCTAAACCCTCCGTCTAGCCATAGCCTTAGACAATAGGACAGGAAAGACATACTTTTAAAAAATTAACAATGTCTAAAGAAATTGGAGCACTTCCTGAAGCTATGAGTCTTACCTTTCCACCAAGACCATCTCTCATGGGTCCAAAATACATATAGTCATAAAACCAGTGTGTTTATTTTCCTGTCTCTTTTAAAATCTCAAGTTTATTATTTATTGCATTTTAAACTATGACTCTCTTAATACATGATAGCTCTTGTATTTTGTTCTTGATTTGTTCAGCCATTCTATTGAGTATTCGTGGTACTGATAATATTATTGTTGGCTATAGTAATTAAAGATCTTCTTTCATGTTGGCAATGTCTCCATGAAAGAAGCCGATTTTTCCTCTCTATAATAATACTGATAATAGAATTACTCTTTCCATCACATGAGCCAAAGGCAAGACACTATAGTAAACATCATCATTGCTCACCTGTATTCTTTCTTCAACATTAACTATGCTACTCAACATTGCTTTGTGTGTGATTATTGATCCTTTAGGTTCTCCAGTGGTTCCAGAACTATAACAAATACAGTATGGTTATGAAGGAGTAATTTTAGCCCAGTTTTTTGTTGATTTTTCGCCGGTCTTAATTAAAGACTCTAGAGACAAAATCTCAAATATTTATCAATAATCATTTAGCAAAGAAACTTCTGTATTTTATGGGTCTAAAATCACGATCGTTTTTAAGTAACTGAAATTGTTAAGAGTCTTTTTCGCAGCAATGATTTTTGGCAAGTGTTTTGAGGTCACAAAACAAGTAGTCATTTTTGTTTGATTAAAAGCAAACTGTGTGGCAGTCTCTCCTAATGTGTCATATATCGGGACAACAGTAATTCCATATAAAATACAAGCAGTGTCACATAGAATATAATTTAATGAATTTTGAGCATAAAAGCCACAAAATTTATAATTGTCTTCAGTTAGGGAAACAAGCTTAAGATTTATCAATCCTGAACCAATCATTGAAGCCTTATGAAAAACCTCTTCAGTTTTGTACCAAGTGTATTTGTTCTCAAATTATGGTTTTGAGTTTATAGAGTCCTCATTAAATATTTACAATCATTCTGCCAATAAAGGAAAATCTTTGTCTTTCTAGCGTTCTATTATATAATCATGCATTGTCTTACCTTTGGTCTTATAATCAAGTTCTTTGTCAAAATTATTAGGTGATCAATATATCTAAGTTTCATTATCTTTCTTATCTATATTATTCATTGGCAAAGCATAGTATCGGGTCTTATATTTCATTATAAAAATATTTTATTAAGAAATAATTAAACAAAGATATAAATTAATATAATCTATATATGAAGCACTCTCCTTATAAAAAAGCTCTATTTTATAATCCTAATATTTCTATTCTAGCATCATTTTAATATCTCTATATAAATCTATAGCATTTATTAACTTCTTTTTATTCATCAATTTTTAAAATCTAAATCAATATTTAAAACTTTTCTGATAAAATTAAAAACTTAAAATTTTATAAACATGGAACAAGTATTGAAAGTTATCGAAGAGTACAAAGAGGTTGGAAACACTGATGATTTGGTCTTGGACGACATCTCCATTGGACACATAACTCCAGAGCTCAAGCACTAGATCGAGTAGATAAAAGACTTGTAGTACTTGTCAATGAATTCTTGTAACTTATAGTCTCTTAACCACTTCCCAACAAATAAGAGCATTTGGTCCCTTGAGCTTCAAGACAACACTTTCCCAGCCAAGGAACTCATGCACCTGGCCTAGCTTTCTCATCTTAAGGCATTGGATCTTAACGGAAATAAAATTGAGAAGGCTGAGTAGTTGGAGCCACTTAAAGACCTCAAACATTTGGAAAGACTTGACCTTGAAGACACTCCTTTATCAGAAATTGAAGATTATAGAGAGAAGGTTTTCTTAGTCTTACCACAGCTTAGTATTGTTGATGGATATGACAAAGAAGGAAACGAGCTTGACTACACAACTGATGAGGATGAGGAAGGGGAGATCGATGATAGTGAAGAGAATGAAGATGAGGAAGAAGAAGATGACGATGAAGAAGATAGTGAGGACGAAGAAGAGGATGAAGAGGAGGATGATGAAGAAGAAGAAAACTAATAATAATGTTGAGAATATTTAATTTTTTGATTTATAATTTATAATTTTGATTTTTTTAACTTAAATTATTGGCTTAAACAATGACTACTTATTTATCAAACATGTTAAAATATAATTTTCTATAGATTTAAATAGCTAAAAAGTTCTAAGCTAAATATCTTCATCTAAATGTTATCTCATTTCTTTTTATGATCCTTTTAACTGTCATTAAACTTATATTTATTTTTTATCTTTTTCTAAAACCAATTTTATTAATCTATAATCTTCAGTGCACTAAATTATACTATTTTAAATTTATAAACATGAGCAAACAAATCAAGAGTTATTTGACATAATTCAAGATCTAAAATGATAAGCCAAACTTTCCAAATATGGAAGAGGAAATTCTCTTATTTTGGAACGAAATTGATGCACTGGAAACATAGCTTAAGCACAATGAAGGTAAACCTTTGTATACTTTCTATGATGGTCCTCCTTTTGCTACAGGACTTCCTCATTATGGACACATTGGAGCAGGCACCATTAAGGATGTAATAACAAGATATGCCTCAATGACTGGCTATCAGTGTAGATGAAGATTTGGTTGGGATTGTCATGGGCTTCCAATTGAGTTCCAAATTGACAAGCAATTAAATATAACCAACAGAAATTAAATACTTGAGCTTGGAATTGACAAGTATAATGAGTCCTGCAGAGACATAGTCATGACTTACTCTTCATAATGGAAGGACATTGTTAACAGGCTTGGAAGATGGGTGGACTTTGACAACTCCTATAAGACTATGGACTTTAGTTTCATGGAGTCTGTATGGTGGGTGTTCTAATAAATATATAATAAAGGTCTTGTTTATAGAGGCTGCAAAATAATGCCTTATTCTAATGGATGCATGACTGTGTTGTCCAATTTTGAAGCTCAGCAAAACTACTAAGACGTTACAGATCCTTCTATCATAATAACTTTCCCACTTGTAGAGGATCCAAATGTGGAGTTTATTGCCTGGACAACAACCCCCTGGACCTTACCAGCAAATCTAGCATTATCAATAAATCCAAACTTTACTTATGTACAAATATAAGATACTAAGACTAATAAGCAATATATATTAGCTAAATGCAGACTTGGTGAGCTATATAAATCAGGCTCAGTTTACAAACAATGTGAGCAAAAGGACTATAAATAATCAACATAAAATGATGAAAAAGAATTCAAAATAATAAAAGAAATGAAGGGCATAGATCTTAAAGGAAAGGAATATGTTCCTTTATTTGATTATTACTATGAGGAAATGAAACCAAAAGGATGTTTCACTATTTTATGTGGCCATCATGTAACTGATGATGCTGGCACTGGTGTTGTCCATACCGCACCTGCTTTTGGAGCAGAGGACTACCAAGTATGCTTAGAGAATAAAATTATTGATCCAGATAACCCTTGTGTTTGTATAGATGACTCTGGTCTATATACTGAGAGAATTTCAGATTACCAAGGAAAGTATATCAAAGATGCTGATAAGGAAATCATAGCTGAGCTCAAGAAAAAAGGAAGGCTCTTAAAAAACACTACTTTTGTACATAGTTATCCAATGTGTTGGAGATCCGAAAAGCCACTCATTTACAAGGCTGTTCATTGTTGGTTTATCAGAGTCACTGAGCTCAAGGAAAGACTTTTGGTCAATAATCTTAAGGCTAAATGGGTGCCAGAGTTTGCCTAACATTAGAGATTTTAAAAATGGCTTGAAAATGTCAATGACTGGTGCTTCTCAAGAAACAGATACTGGGGCAACCCTATACCAATTTGGGCCTCAGAAGACTATGAGGAAATAGTTGTTATTAGTTCTGTTAAAGAGCTTATTGAGCTTGCAGGCCTACCTTAAGATACTCAAATAACCGACCTTCACATGCACAACATAGACCATATACAGATTCCGTCTAAATAAGGTAAGGGAATGCTTAAGAGAATTCCTGAGACTTTTGACTGCTGGTTTGAATCAGGCTCAATGCCTTATGCGTAGTAAGGTGTTCCTAATCACATGAGTCTTGAGCAATTTGAAAAGGTTTACCCAGCTGATTTTATTGGAGAAGGAATTGATCAAACAAGAGGATGGTTCTATACTCTTAATGTAATTGGCACAGCTTTATTTGATACTTGTCCTTATAAGAATCTTATTGTCAATGGCATTGTTAGAGCTGCAGATGGAAAGAAGCTTTCTAAATCTAAGAAAAACTTTACTGATCCAATGCTGATAGTTAAATAATATGGTGCTGATGCTCTTAGACTCTATTTAATGAACTCTCCATTGGTTAAGGGCCAGGATCTTAAGTTCAAAGACGAGGGAGTTTAGTCATTGATCAAGGATATATTCCTACCATGGTATTAGCTAATGAGGCTTATAAATTAAGAAATAAATAGATTTGAAAACCAGACTCAAAAATCCTTTGTCTTTAACAATGATTTGTTTGATGAGAAAAATCCCTACCAATTCACCAATACTTTTGACAAATGGATTCTTGCCAGAGTCTAGGATATACTGGCCTTTGTTCATGAGGAGTTTGGCAATTACAGACTCTATTAAGTGCTTAAGAAACAGCTTACTTTTCTACATGACCTTAGTAACTGGTATGTCAACATGAACAAGAGCAGATTCAAAGGCTAAGTTTCAATTGAAGACACTTAAAATGCTCTTAATGTTTTAATTTATGCTTTTATGAACTGCATAATCTCCATGGCTCCTTATATCCCTTTTATTGTGGAGTATTTCTACATAGATCTTTAGAAGATAATGAAGGAAGGGTCATAATGGAAATAAATAAGCATTCATTTATTAGACATGCCATAGCCAAATAAGTCTTTATAAAATAAAGAGCTTGTTCATACAGTAAGTATTTTCTAAGAGCTCATAAGCTCAATAAGAAAGGAAAGAGAGTTTGCAAAAATCTCAAAAAAACAGCCTCTTAAAATGCTTAAGGTTCATGCCAAGAAAGCATATGATCTTTTAAGTATTGAAGAAATGAGACCCTATATATTAGAGCATGCAAATGTTTAAGAGCTTTGTATTGGTGAGGATTTCAATAAGTTTGTTAACATCTCAATGAAGCCAAACATAGAGAAGCTTAAAGAGATGTTTGAGGACAAGGCAAAGTTTGCTATCATCTTTCCAAAGATCAAGAACTTGAGTTAAGAATAAATTGAAGAATTTGTAAGCAAAAGAAGTATAAGTATAGAAATAGATTATAAAGAGAATAAAGAGAGGATTGATCTCGATGAGGAGTGCTTGCTGTTAAGTGTAGAAATTGTTGCTAAAGGAAGCGAGAAGGAAATCATTGCTGGAAATGAAAACTTTGTTTATTAGCTTGATTTAAATATTGATGAAGAAATGAAAAAGGATTATCTTGCAAGAGAGATTGTCAATAGAATTTAGAAGTCTAGAAAAGAGGCTGGAGTTCTTATTGATGATCATATAGTGGTACTAGTATAGGTTGACTAGCAGTCACCTGAGTTATTAAAGAGTCTTTAAGATAAGCTTGATTATATATAAAAATCTGTTAAGAAGACTGTGAAGCTATTTGATAATAATTTCCTGTTTAATTCCAAAGGAAATTATCTACATGAAATTAAGAATGAAAAAGTAGTCATTTATATAGTGACCAATTGTGTAATGTTAGTTAATGATGGCTAGTAATTGACTCCAGAAGAACGTCAGTATTTCTAAGAGTAGTTATAAGCTAAAGCCTAAGATCCTAAGAATGAAGAATAAATTATTATTAGCGGCAAAACTCTCGTAAAAGGAAAACATTTCGAGAGCCTATAATAAATAACTAAATATTATTAATTGTTTTATTACTATAAGCAATTTAGTAATTATTATTTATTTTCTTATTATAATACTTTTAATTTTATTATTAATTTTTTACATTAAATTTTATAATTTCATGTCAAGAACAATATAATAAACAAAAGGTAAAATAACCGAAGGAGTATTGTGCCCTGATCTTAAAGTAAGACTCAAAGAAACTCAAGTAAAAAAAAGACTTGAACTTTTTGACAAATTTCTTGAAAAACAAACAGAAAAAATTCAAAGCGTTTAAAAACAAGAAATCAATATAAGCTTGCCCGATGGTAGAATTATATAAGGAACTTAACTTGTTACAACTCCTATTGAAATTGCCAAAGGAATATCTCCAAAACTAGCTGACAGTTCTATTGTTGCCAAGGTTACATATACTTAAAGATATTCCAATATATTTGGTCCAATAGCCGATGTTGATTCTGAAGAACAAAACTCTATTTAAGAAAAATCAACTCTAATTTCCTTGAACACTCCTTTAGAAGGTGATTGTAGCTTAGAACTCTTAGACTTCAACACTCCTGAAGGAAAGTAAACATTCTGGCACTCAAGTGCTCATTTATTAGGCTGAGCTTTAGAGAATGTTTATGGAGGCTTCTTGACTCATGGACCTCCTTTGACTGAAGGGTTTTTCTATGACTGTTTTATGGGTGATCAAAAAGTTCTCAATGAAGACTACACAAAGATTGAGGACCAGGTTTAGAAAATAATAAGCTCTAAATCACCATTCTAATAAGTCATATTGACCAAGCAAGAGGCCTTAGAATTACTAGCTGACAATCCGTTTAAAGTACAGCTTATAAACTCAAAGATTGGTGATGACCAAATGACCTCAGCTTATAGAGTAGGTGACTTTGTGGACCTTTGTACAGGCCCTCATGTAAACAATAGCTAGAAAATAAAAGCTTTTAAAATAGAGAGTAACTCTGCCTCATATTGGCTTGGAAACTAAAACCTTGATTCTTTGTAGAGAATTTATGCAATATCTTTCCCAAGCAAGGATCAGCTTAAGGAATATACTAAAATAAAAGAAGAGCTCAAGAAAAGAGACCATAGAGTTATTGGTGAGCAACAAAAACTATTCATGATAAATGACATGGCTCCTGGCTGCATTTTCTTCCTTCAGCATGGAACCAGAATCTTCAACTGACTTTAAGAGCTTATGAGAAAATAATACTACTTATGAGGTTTCACAGAGGTCAACACACCTACAATGTTCAAAAATGAGCTCTGGAAAACCAGTGGTCATTTCTTCAAGTATGCCAATGACATGTTCTTTGTCAACACAGATGAAGGAGAATAGTTTGGAGTTAAACCTATGAACTGTCCATCACACTGCTTAATATTTGGCTCTAGTTTGTGAAGCTTCTGAGACTTGCCTTTGAGAATTGCTGATTTTGGAGTCCTTCATAGAAATGAACTTTCTGGAGCACTTTCTGGCTTAACAAGAGTAAGAAAGTTCCATCAAGATGACGCTCATATTTTCTGTAGACCTGATCAAATTGAGCAAGAAATCTTGGCCACTCTAGAGTTTATAGACTATGTTTACAGCCTGTTTGGTTTCTAGTACTCATTTGAACTCTCCACAAGACCTTAATAGCATATTGGCAGCATTGAGATGTGGGACAATGCTGAGAAACAACTTGAGAAAGTCTTAGATAAAACTGGAAGAAAATGGAAGCTTAATCCAGGTGACGGTGCTTTCTATGGTCCTAAGATAGATATTAAGGTCAAAGACTGTTTTGGAAGACAACATTAACTAGGAACTCTTTAACTGGACTTTAATCTTCCATAGAGATTTAATCTTTAATATAAAGCTAGTCAAAATGCCGAAGAAGAAGAAAAAGTAAACAATTAAGATTAATAAGAAGAATGTTAAAATGATTAGGGCTGTTGCCCAGAAGCTCATGACCAAAAAGAGCTCACTGAAGAAGAACTTTATTCATAACCTAAAAAACTAAAAACAGGGTTTGAAAGACCACTTGTTATACATAGAGCTATACTAGGATCTATTGAGAGATGCATGGCTATATTGATAGAGCATTTTGGAGGGAAATGGCCATTTTGGTTAAGCCCAAGATAAGTCTCTATTTGCACTGTATCCAAAGAGCATGAGAACTATGCTTAGCAAATCAAGAACAGACTGGAGTAACAAGGCTTCTATGTTGAGATCGATGACTCTAACTCATCCTTGGCTAAGAAAATAAGAAATTCTCAGCTCAGCCAATTTAACTATATTTTAGTTATTGGAAAAGAAGAGGTATAAAATCAAACTGTCAATGTGAGAAAAAGAGACATGGATGTGCCTTTGGGATCTATGAGCTTTGAAGAGTTCTAAAATATCCTAAGCTTTGAAATAGACTCAATAATTTCAGAAGTTGAGAAGAAACATAATCTAAAAGGGCTCTTTAAATCTGAGGAAGATTTCAAATAAAAATCAAATGAAAAAATCTCATTTGAAAATTTGAAAAATTATGAAAAAATGTTGAAGCAAAATATGTACCTAGAAAGTGATGCTCTTTAGCCTACATAAAAAGACTTAGATGTTTATGAGTTAGTGAAAGATCTTAATTTTAAAGGTACTATGTTCTAGTCTATTGATAGATGGACCTGAGCCATTCAACTGCACAACAAGCAATATAAATAAATAAAATTTATTATAAAATGGTTTTTATATGACTTGTTATTTTATTATCATGCTGGAAGATAATGTTATTAAGCGAAGATCTTTTTGGTCCAAATTCACTTTAAATAAATAAGGACTATTTATTTGACTCTATGAAAAAAAATTAAGATGATTTTCCATGGTAAATCTTAGGTCAAGTAGAGTCCTCATAAAATGACATAATTTTCAGAACAAAGCCAAATGAATAAAAAAGTCTTATAATACACAATAAGGCTCTGCCATATGATGATTTCTTTTGAATTGGTTTTTTAATCTAAGCTGATTCTTATTCTACAGAATAAGAAACAAATTGTTTAATTTTATAACTTTCTGAAGAGCCTGTTTATCTAGGCCCGGAATATCTTAAGGATGACACTGTATTTCTATAAGGCTTAGTCCTATTTGTATTTATTAACATAAAAGAAAATAAGAACTACTATAAGGTCTACCATAAGTATTTTGCCTCCTAGGTTCAAATTTCTCAAGAATATGTAAAAACTATGCAAACAAATAGTCATTAAAGAAATGTATGCTAAATTGATCCTGAGAATAATCAGCATGTTGAGTTCTAGATCAACTTTAACATGATTTAAGGTGAGATGTAAATCAATTACAAAAAAGAGAACTAAGAAACATTCCAATCCTGTTTTGAATACACAGACTTATAGTATGAGCTTAAGGATAATTAGATCTACTTGGCTTTGTAGTAGTATTCCTCAAGCATATAGTCAAGATAGATTTTAATAAAAAACTTTGAACTTAATGAATATAAGCACTTAATTTCCAAAGAACAATAGTATGTAGTCTCACATCATTTAAATGATGAGATTTTAGCTCAAATAGAAAGCTATAACAAATACCTAAGAAATAACAAAGGAAAATTAAGATCTTTTCTCAAGGTATAAAATCAGCTTTCAAATAAATCAAATATGTTCAAAATTTATGTTAAGGATTTCTATAAAGGTAGCTGATAGTTTTAGGAGTATATTTTCAGAGCTTACAACACAATAGAGAATAGAGACTCAAGCACAAATCCATGACTGATTTAAATACAAAATCTTCTTCAGTAATTAAACAGAAATTAAGAGTCCTTTTAATAGTAGTTTGTTTAGACCATTTAGTACATCGATAAGAATGGAGTGCTAAAAAAACTAGAAAAAAATCTAAGCCAAGTAGAGCTAACAATGGAGAAGATTTTAGCCTTTGAGGAAAATGGATCAATTTTAAAGTTTGTCAATGAGCAAAAAGAACTAGTATAATTCCTAAACAAAAACAATATAAATAATTATGTAAATAGTATTGACAAAGTTTTAAAGGCTTGAAATATGTTTTAAGAAAAGAGCCATAGGTTTGCAACAGCCCTGATAATCTCTGCAAGCGCATTCATTCTTATCCTAACAATAGTTATTTTATGGAAGATTTCTCAAGCAGAAAAGCAACACTATACTTAAAAAATATTATTTAATTTATTTATTATATTTTTTTTTTATTTTGCATGATTTTTAAAATTTCTTTTTTTTTTTAATCAGAGTCTAAGTCTTTTTCTAAAATTTCAATAATTTCTTTTGGAGTTTATCTAAGCATGTCAAATTTATACTCACATTCTTCTGGAAGATTGAGAAAATCAGAGTATGCATTTTGGCCACATTTCTAAGCATTTATTTAAAATTAATTTATGTTCTAGTTATACGTTATACCTGCCTCATTGTTATAGGAGTCTTAGTTGCCTAGAAAAATTGCTTAATAAAATAA
>ERZ724506.283-NODE-283-length-18826-cov-7.094401_pt1 | contig 18826 bp, 6 predicted proteins | sample MGYA00376039_ERZ724506 | MGnify/ENA primary metagenome ERZ724506 (study PRJEB28724, sample SAMN07190887) | wastewater metagenome | isolation source: effluent of sewage treatment plant in Hong Hong | place: USA: Christiansburg, Virginia | collected 2016-03-01 ... | reverse complement strand
AAATTCCAGCAAAGATTATTTATGAAGATGATCAAGCTATAGCCTTCATGGATATTAACGCAGTAGCGAAATTTCATTGTCTTGTTGTACCAAAATAAAAAGGATGACTGGATAGACTCATCAATGCTGAAGAATAGGATGCCGAACTACTAGGACATCTAATGATTACAGTATCAAAAATTGCTAAATAATAAAATTTAGAAAAAGGGTTTAGACTGGTTATAAATGATGGAGAATTCGGTGGCCAAACTGTGCCTCATTTGCACCTACATGTTTTAGGATAATAATAAATGTACTGGCCACCTGGCACTGGACAGAATGAAAGAATCAAAGAAAATTAATAAATATAAATTTATTGCACTTATTAATCTCCTTCTTAGTAAGACTGTTATTGTTTAATCTTTATATTTCCTTATACTAATATGTTTTAGAACCAATTTGATGCTAGCTTACTCGATCTTATTACATTTAATTTATTATCTGAGGATATATCTATTATTAATATGAGGTCAATTATTTCAAAGGTACTAATATTGTCCACACTAATTGAGCTGTTTTTATTACAATTTATTACAGCCAAAACCTAACCTCATAAATCATTAATTTAGAGATCTACTTGAATTAGTTTTTACTTATAAATCTCTTATTGCCTATACAAATGTTATGAAGCCTACTAAGCTTGATTTAACTTAAAAACAAATAAATCTTCTTTGTTAATCTTATCTCTTTAAAATGTGAATGAATTATTAAAAAAATAGTCTCTTAAAAATTGTTACTATTTTAGTTTCTTTTATTTAGCTAATATTTTTGTTATTCCATTATTAGGCATCAATCTAACGATTTAGAAGAAATCCTAAAACTCTTATTTTATAATTGATAAAAATCTATCAGCATTAAGACTTAGGATTAAGCTTGGGTCAATTATTTAAAAAATTTATCTGAATATTTTTTTATTAAAGCATTAAATTTCTTCAGGCAATATAATAAATAAACCAGAACTGTATTTGCTATTATTTTCTAATGGACTCTGAATAAATTATAGCTATTATTACTCCCATTTATCTTTTATAGTATTTATAGACTTATTTATTATATTATAAAACTATTCTTAGTTTTATTAGCAATCCTCATACCCATAAAAAAACCCAACCTTATGATCAAATTAATCACTGAATTTAAAATAGTGATTTAATTATTATATGCTTACTATTCCATTATTTTTTCTAGTGTTAAGATCTAAAATAAAAGGCTGCCAATTCTACTTAACAGCATAGTTTATTAAAGTTCATTATAGAGTTTACTTTCCACTGTCGCTACTACCAATAATCAGTACTATGGGGATATTTGATAAATTAAAGGCTCCTTTTTATCTTAATTATTCTAAAACATAATTTATTTTAATAATTTTTTAGGCATAGTTGTCCATATCTTAAATCTAATAACAATCTATATCTTACAAGCTTTACGGGTAATACAGTTTCAATTTACTTATAGCTAGTGCTATTATACTCAAAGAAGATAGTTCCAAAGGAGTTTAATAAAAATCCTCGCCTAATTCTTAGCCAAATATCTCAGCTTTTCCGGATTGCAATTGTATATAAATGAAATCTGAAAATTTGTTAAGAATTCTCAGCTCTTCAAAAGCATTTAAGCTAAATTCTTTTTGAAGAAACTCTCCTTTATCTTTAGGTAGATTTTTAAAGCTCTTCATTGACAAATTATTAATTATAAATAACTCATAATAAAATTACTTAAATTAAATTTTGGTTAAGTCTTATACAAATAATGATACTTCAGAATACTCTGCTTAATGTATACCTTCGCTCCAATCATAGCCAAAAGCAACAATTATTTAATCATATTCTATTTAGTAATATGCAGCTGAAACTCTTTTACAAAATGAAAATCTTTTTAAGAACTAAGTTTTACCCTAATTAAGTTCATAAATGTCTCCTTAGTTTGTAAGTATATATATTATGGTTTAGTTATCATTTCTTTAAAATACATTCTTAATGTTGCCATTTAAGGTTTAGTTAATCTCAATTGTTTAAAAGGGTTATTAACTATTAAGTCAAATCTTTATTGCAATATAATCAGACCCATTATGAACCAAATAAACTAAGTTTTCTTAAAGAACTTTTGCCTAAAACTAGGCACTTAATGTCTTAGTAGCAAAATTCAACTAAAGTCTATTATTATTTGATTTTTAAGCAAATTAATATATTTCGGCCAAGCCATTTGAATATACTACAAATATTTAGTTATCAGTAGTATCAAAATCAGTAATCTTATTCTACTCATATGACTCAATTGTTTTTACTGTTTATTTGGACTCAATTTAGATAAATAATATCTACTTATTTGAATTTAACAAAATCATATAGTTCAAGGCCTAAGCTTTATTCTCCTCTAAAAAGCAACCATATAAAACATCAATTTTCAATATAGTCTCTTGGTAGTTAAAAGTCTATTTATTCTTACTTAATAAATCAATCTCACAAAGTTGATTGGGATTAGTCTATATATACATCAAGCTTTGGTTAACCATAATTCCTTAAAGGGGAAATTTCATCAAATCAAACCCTTGAATTAGTTTTATAGAATCCTCTTGTATCTAAAATATACTTAGTTTAAAGTCCCAGGAACCAACAGCAAAAATATCTTATTATTCACAACTAGGAACAATAAATTAAATTGAGTCATTAAATTATTTGTAGTTTTAGGCTGTATTTTATTTCAAATAACTTACTTATATTTAAGTACTTGATGATCCTTAAGGAAGAGATCAAAAGAATAAATTTTATGTTTTTTGAACACTCTCAGCTTTCTTCTAAGATTAAAATCCATAATACTTTTAGTTCATATGTAAAATGATAAAATAAAATATATATTAGGCAGATGATAAAATTTAGAATCATGTATTTGGATTAGTGGATTTTATAAATGGAAACTTAGTATAAAAAATACAAAAAAATTGATCAAGTTAATATTTAATAGGAAAATGACGAGAAGACAAAAATAAAGTAGAGCACTCTTATACCTGAGTAATAAATCTTTAATTTAATTAAAAGTGGTATTTTTGAGACTAATAAAGATTTTAAAGAGCTCAATATTTTCTTCATGCAAAATGAAGAATTTGATTTTGTCTAGTTAAAAGAGTTTTATATTTAAGAGTTAAATAAAGATTAAAATAAGAATTTGTAAAAAAGAGTTGTTGAAACCATATATCATTTTTATATACTTTGTAAAGGAATTAACATATCTAATTCATCATGATAGCTAAGAGACCTTTTAAAACTAGAAATTGATAGAATTGAATAAGAATTAATAAAAACATTTTTTTAGAAGCTTTCATTAAGTATAATAAGTCTAGCTAAAAACTAACAGATTTAAATATTAAATGCATTGATGAGTTTTTTTATGAGCTATTCGAATAAGAGTTAACAACTAAATAATATTATAAAGGATTATTATATATTATTTATAGATAACTATGACTCTAAGAAGATAATTGAGAAATATTAAGTGGAATATATTGTTAAAGTGATTGAGTATTTGCAGTTATTAAATACTCTTACTCCCATTTACCTGTATTAAATGTGCTAAATTAATGCTTAGGAGGATCTTTGTCTTAGCTTATATAAAGATAATAAAGATACTATATTTCAAATCCTTAAAAACCAAAAAGATATTACTCCTATGGGTTGAAAGCTAATTAAAAAACATTAGTTTAATATTGTTGATTTTGATAATTACTATTAATAAGAGCTTTATAAGCAATGTAATTATTATTATAAAAGTTTCAATTTAGAGAAATTAATTTTCAAAATGAGTTAAGGTCTTAAAGAAGTAAAAGGCTTATTAAAATATTTATAAAAACAAAAAAACTTATCAGAACAAATTTAGTCAATTATTTAAATAGTAATCAGGTTAAATGGTGATAATTAGATTAAGAATTATTTAAACAATTTTATCAAGCATTAAAAAGCTATTAAAAACAAATCATTAATTATTAGTTAGTATTTTTCTCATAATATATTCCAACCAGCAACAATATATTTTAGAACAGACTTGAGTAATAATAACTTTGTCCTATATTAGGACTTCTATTAAAGCTCTCCAATTTTAATTGATCAAGAAAACCTATCATAATTTATTGATAAAATAAAATAGTTTAAAATTATAGGAGTTGATGGAGAGTTTTACCAAGAAACCTTAAGTCCTTTAGATACTAACAAATTGGCTATTTTACAAATTGCAACATTTAATGAGACATTTATCATAGACTGTATATAATTAAAAAATAACCAATTGTTTCATGAAACAATTCTAAGCTTGTTTAATTCACTAGATATAATTAAGGTTGGCCACTCTATTACAAATGACTTAGATGCAATCAACACTTCTTTTAACTTAAACTTAGTTCCTAATCAGTCATATATTAATGTAGAGAAGTTTTTCTAAGGAGCTTCTTTGCAAAAAATAGTTACCTTTTTATTCCAAAGATAGTTTTGCAAGTATGAATAAATGTCTAATTGGAAACACAGACCCTTATTGCAAACTTAAATTCATTATGCGGCTTTAGATGCTGCTATTTTATTACAGATATATCTTAAAATAAGCACTACTATTATGGGATAATTAGAGCAACAGGACTTCACACAAAAGCTACAGCTAACTCTTGAGGATTTTAATCAAGCTAAAAATATGAAAATTGAAAATCTGCTAACAAAACAAAAGCATGACAAAACTAGTTCAAATATAGCTCAGTAATAATATCATTAATAATATAATTTATTTTTATATAAACTAATTTTATGAATAATTAATAAGTCTTATCTTTGGAACAAGAAAATGACCTGGTATATATATGTCTTTGAAAATGCATTAATGATCTTGATAGAAATAACCTAAGTGATCAAGAATAGCTTTGTTTGTCTTGATGCACTTTCAAATTCATAGATGCATTAGACTTTTCGAAACAAGTACTTGATTACTAATAATAAAAATTTAAAGCTTTAAATAAAGAAAAAAACCAACAAAATTAAATTAAATATATTTATTATTCATCTATTTCTTCTTATTGATCAAAATCGACATCATGCTCAAAATCAGAACTCTCTTCTTCTTAATCTAAGTCTTCTTAGAAAGCCTTTTAATCATCTGATTTATTTTAGGTTTAATCTAATAACAATCCCAATACATCTGTTTATTTGAAACTATTGGCTTTAAAAACTTCTCCTGAATAAACAGTTTATTAAACTGACTTCTTCTAGTCTGCTCTTAGTAGAATCTTCTCCTCAACAGTACCTTTTGTTATTAGCTTGTATATGTTTATATGCTTCGTTCAGCCTATTCAGTGTGCTCAATCAATAGCCTGTTCGTCCATTGTTGGATTCCAGTCAGAGTCGTAGAAAATAACATCATCTGCTGCAGTAAGAGTAACTCCTAACCCTCCTGCTCAAGTGCTTAATAGAAAAATAAAAATATTACTGTCTTTCTAAAACTATGTTACCATATGTCTTCTGTCATCTACTGAGCTTGAGCCATCTAATCAAAAATACTAATACTTTCTATAATTGAAGAATTCCTCAAGAATGTCCATCATTTTAGTCATTTAGCAGAAAATTAATACTCTCTCTTTTTTTTCATAGATTTCTTTTAAAAGCTAATCTAAATAAGCCAGCTTAGCAGAGTCAACTATTAAGTTTTTTAAAGAAGGAAATTCATATTAAATAGTGGTTATGCTAGATTTTTTATACAAAGAATAAGTAGTACTCATTTAAACTTAAGTCTCTACAGTTGCTGCAATAACTTTAGGTATATAAATATTCTTTAAAGATATTTTATATTAATAGTCTTTTCCTATATTAAGCTTATGAATATCATATGGAGGTGATATATATAATTGACTTTTCTATCTATTGTGTTAATAATGTGCCTAAGCTATAACTTTTAACAAATATTTTTAATCTTAAGAATAAATAGATTCGTATTCAAGCTCTGATAATTATAGAGACCTTTATATGCTTTTGAAAATATCAAATATTATACAATTATTTGTCTTGTGGCTGTTTTCCTGCAAAATCTACTAGCTATTTTAAAATTATATTTAGTTTAAAGGATTCTTATAATAGGCTCCTTAGACACTAATACATGTTAGTTTATGATCATATAAATAATGGTTTGGATAGAAGTAGTCAATATGCATCATAAGTGGAGTTCTTATTAATTTTCTCTCAAATAAATCTGGATGATTGCAAACCTTTCTAAACTACATGACTAAGTTCATTAAGTTCTTAACTTTATCCTTACTCTATTTAAGTTAAAATAAGCCCTCTAAGGACAATCATTACTCAATCTTATCATACAAGACTCTTTATCTAGGAGTCAACTCACAGAGAATTTTATGTTCAAATTTCTCTCCTAATTCTTTCTCAACATCTTTTTTAATTCTTCATAACATAAACGGCTTAAGAATTGCATGGAGTCTATCTAACTAACTTTGCTTTATACTTTAACTATTTCCATTGCTAGCTTCTATGTCTTTGGAAAACCACTCCTTAAACTAATCATGAGAGTCAAAAAGTTATGGCATAATAAAATGCAGTAGAGCCCAAAGTTCGGCCATGGTATTTTATATTGGAGTTCCTGTTAGAAGTAGTTTGTTTCTAGACTTAATGCTTAATAAAGTATTCCATCTTATTGATGAGAAGCTTTTTATAGCTTACGCCTCATCTAAAATAACATATTGCCATTTTAATCTTTATATTACCTTCTCATCAGAGACTGCAATTTAATAGCTAGTTATAAAGACTTAATAAGGACTTGATTTTTTTCCAAGAAGCTTTTATTAAAAGAATCTTTTTAGTAATTTTCTGTCTTTTAACTATCCCCAATAAGCAAGAGCTTTTAACTCAGGTGCAAATTTATGTATTTCACTGAGCCAATTATGAAGTGTTATTGTGGGAGCTATTATTAAGAATGGTCCATAGTTATTCTTGCATTCAGCCAGATGAGCTAGCAAAGCAATTGCTTATATAGTTTTTCCTAGTCCCATTTCATCGGCCAATATTCCATTAATACCTTGACTATAAAGATTATCAAGCCATCTTAAACCCTTTACCTAATAAGATTTTAATTCTCCTTTAAAACTTTTTGGTGTCTCTACTAGAGTTGATTACTAGTCTATGTTTACATTTGAGAAATCCATGTTTGAATTTCTTTAATTCTCAAACTCATTTCTCTTCTGATGAATTTCTTTGATTATAGACCTAACATTGTTTTTGGCATGAATTTTCTCTTCTTTTGTCAATTTACAGACCTCATTTTGTTTTGTGTTTATTTTTTGTAATCCTAATTTATTGGCCATAAACTCAGCATAAATTCCAGACTATCTAATTAGGAACTCAATTTTTCATTTTTGTTTAATTTCTTCTTTTTTCTCCTCTTCTTTCTTGTTCATTTCAAGTATTGTTTTTTGGACTTTCTTTTTAAGTTCTTGAGCATCTTTTTGTCATTTTCATATAAAGGCTTAAATTTCTTTATGAAGCTTTTTAATTCTCGAAAAGGTGTCTGTTGGAGTTTTGTTTTTTTTATAGAAATTTCTTTTAAATTCCTTAGCACATAAATTGGCTAGGTTCAAAGCATTTAAATCAGCTTCTGTTCTTATAAAGTACTTTCTATTAATTGGAATTTCCTCAAGAACCTTCTGCCAAATTTGTTCAGGATTTTACTCTTCTTTATCTTGATCAATTATCTCGCATAAATAATAGTCTTCAATATCCTATTAGCTATTTAAAAGATTTTCTTTTTATATAAATTTTGCACCTGTAAAAGGTATTTGCATTCTGGATGTTATGATGCTTTAATTTTCTCCTTTTTTTACTTTATTAAATACAAATTATTTCTTGGAATTATTATTGCTATGGTCTCATTTAAGTTCTTATATACTCTTTCTAATCAGGTGTCAGTCCTCAGTTTGCACTCTGTTGAAATCAACATTGCAGAAATCAAATGACATAGGTGGCAAGGCCATTAGATTGATTTAGTATAAGGGGTCTGAGATTTTGCTAAGCTCCTTGTTGGTCACTCCTATAACATATATCTCTTCGTCTCCTCTTCATTTTATCTTAAAAGCACTTCCATTTCTCTCACCAAGTAATCCTTTATTAGAGACATTATTATCCTGATGTTCTTAAAGACAGCTTTAATACTCTGTCTTTAACAATTTTTTTCCTTTCTCCTCAGTTCCATTGTGGGTTTAGAACTGATGTTTCACGAGCTCAGTAGTCCCTTAATCTTAAGCCACCATTTTTCTCTCTTCGTTTTAAGAGAAATTTTCTTTTTGAATTTGTTCGTCTTAGAATTCTTAAAGACTGGACATGTAATTATATATTCTTTTATAAAAGTTCATTCCTCCGACCTTAATTTTATCCAGGCAAATATTTTATATATTTTATTTTTAATACGCTCCATAATAGTAATTATATTTTATTTAAGATGGTTGAGAAATTTAATGGCTTCTTTGTTTGTGCTATCATACTTAAGGATGCTAATGAGCTATTCTTTGGCTTTGTCTAATTTAGTTATCTAAATATAGCTGTTTGATAGTCTAAGTCATAATATTGTTTCTAGATTTTAAATTTCGGATCAATTTAATTAATAATATTTCTCCGTTTCTTTGTTATAAATATTTTATTTAAGATTTTAGATGGAAATCATTCTTTTCTCTGATGTTTAAATAATCTCATAATGTTTTTGGAGAAACTAGTAACATGAGATTATATTCAAGTCATTTTTAATTAGTTCTATATGATGTGGCTGTGTTATTGATTATAGTTCTTTTTATATTTTGAATAAAATTAATAAGCATTGCTCGTAGTTCTTTTCTTTAAATAGATTTTAAAATTCTTATTTAAGTTTACTTATATTTGAATTTATCATTTTGTTGTTTAGGCTTTTTAAGCTCTCTAATGCTAAAATGTTATTTTTATCTAAGCTTAAAATAATCTAGCATAATTACAGCTAATAGTCTACATCATTATTATTTTACATCTCATATTATAGTTATAGTTCTTTAATTTTTAAAATGAATTCATAAAGCTTAGATTCTGATTATTATATATTAACTTATTTATTTAAGTCCTCTAAATTTTGTTTTATTTATAAGCTTAGAAGTTAAAAGTCATCTTTTTAATTATTTAATAAATACTCTTACAACTGTTACAAAATAGAGTTTTATTGAATTTATTATTGGATTATAGTTTCACTTTCAAGTAACTCTTAATCATTTTATAAATCATGTTATTTTATTTTAATAATAGTTACTAAAGCATTCTTTAGCTCTCCTCTAATATTCTATATATAAACTAATCTTATTAAGTTTTTTATATATATTTCTTTATTAGCTTTAAATAATTTTTTATTATCATCATATTTTAAGTATATCTATTCTATATTATTTATTATAATGATGCACTTATCAAAATCTCCTTTTTATAAATACATGCAACATTAATTGCTCAATAATATTAAAGAACTTTAATTCATGCTTATTGCTTCTTAGAAAATTCTCTCTGCCGAGATCCAATCTTTATTTTATATAAAAGTTTTACCTTTATCATTCATCCATAATAATTTAGCTTCTAGATTATTTTTATCTTTAAACTCAGGTGGATTAAACAAGAATTTATCTCTCATTGCTAGATGAGGATAAACTTTCTCAGTAAACTTTACTAAATAAACACCTTATCATTCTCTAATAATTTCATTTTAATTTAACTATTTTGCATTTTTGAAATAGTTTTCTTTCTCTTAAGTAGATATAACACTATCTAAATTTTCTATTTTATTATCATTTAATTGCATTTTATTTATTTCCTCTTCTAAAATCTTTTACTTTTTATTCTCTATAATATTTTGTTTGTAGGTGTTTATATCATATGTCATATCTTTACGTTCTTAGTTAAATTATTCCAACTCTCTAGCATTTAATTTTGATTAATCATCTTTTATTTTCTAAGTTCTTATACATGATTGTTATTGAATGTTTCTTTTCTCCTTTGCATCTTTATCACATAAAACAGTGTTCCATTTTTGTTTAATAACTTTTTCAAGCACAACTTAAATTTCTTTTTCCTTTTATTAGATATTTTATTTCTGATGAATCTTAACAATATCTGATAGAACAACTCTTTATAACTACTTGCCCTAAGCATCATTTATTTAAACAAATTAGTCATAAATATTTAATTAATATTTATTCATATTTTCCGATGCATGAGTAATTTATATATAAATCTACTCTTCATTATCATTTGCACTAATATCAAACATTATATATAAATGTTTATAATATAAAAATGACAGACGTTTTCATATACTCAAGAAAAGTAATTGAGCTTAACAATATTAATAATTATGTCAACTCTAAAAACAATCTTAAAATAGGCATACTACCTGAGCAAGATCTGAAATTTGAATAAGATGAAGCTTTATTTAAACACAGGGAAAGAAATCCATGATATATTTCCCTAACAAACTTTCCAATTATATGCGAGAATGTTGTTAATACAGAGTCAGTTATGATTTCAGAGCACTCAGTAGCACATTATGAAAGTGGGTGGCCTGCAGAGATTGACTCTACAGATCCAAAAGAAAAAAAGAAATTTATTAAGAAAAAATTAGAAAAAAACGCTGAAAATTAAGACAAACTTACTCCATGTGTAAAGAAGATGATTGATACCATAGAGTCTATAATATAGATAAATAACCAAATCGATATGTTTGAAGAGTATTTTGATCATGATCCTACTGTTTAAATAAGCTCAGAATAAATAGGAGTATAAACACTAAAGATACTTGTCAATAAAGAGCTGATGGACAAAAGAGATGTCTCAAGTATATCTTGGTTTCCAGACTCACCTTAAAAATTGGCTGTATCATATTGTAAGTTGCTATTCGAAAACGCCAAAGAAAAATATAATTATGATTGTTATATTTGGGATATTAATTATTCTAACTATCCATTATAGACACTTAGTCCTGATAGTCCTGTTACTAAACTGAGTTTTAATCATAAGAATACTGAGCAAATAGCTTTTGGCTGCATTAATGGAGTAGTTGGTCTTTGGGATACAAGAGATACAAACAAAAAATAATGCCTATTATCTGAGCCTGAAATATCTCACTCTGAGCCTATTAAGGATCTAATGTGGCTGTCGAGTAAAGGAGGTAATGAGTTTTTAACGACTTCCACTGATGGCACAATAAAGTGGTGGGATATAAGAAATTTCAGTCAAACAACAGACCATATATCTATTCGAGAGAGCCAAACAGATAATAAGAATATAGTTATTGGAGGAACTTGTTTAGAATATGTAGCTGAGTATGGTCCCAAATATCTTATAGGTACTGAGTTAGGTTCTATCGTATTAGTAACAAAAAAACCAAAAAAAGCAGTCGAAATAAATTACAATAATTGTTATGGAATTGAGAATAATTCCTGACATTTTGGATCTATAAATTCTATTAAAAGAAATCCTTTTTATCCTAGATTTTTTGCTTCGTTTGGTGACTGGTGTGTTAATGTAAAATAATAAGCTATGGGAAGATGAATAAAAAACACCAATTTCAACTAGTGGGTATTGTAAGAGCCTAATAACAGATGGTTGTTGGAGCCCATCGAGACCAAGTGTTCTTTTTATGGCAAGAAAAGATGGTTGGTTAGATATTTGGGATTATTATTATAAGTAAATATCCCCAGTATTATCCCAGAAAATAAGTGATAATAGTCTTACTTGTATAACTCCTAACTGAATTACAGGAGTTCTATAAGTGGGAACCACTGTATAGAACTAGGGTAAGTTTTTAGCTGTCGGCGACTCAAATGAGACTGTTTCTTTGCTAAATCTAACATCATCTTTATATGTTCCTTTTAATTAAGAAAAAGAATTCGCTTTGGAATTTTTTGAAAGAGAAAGAAAAAGAGAAGCCAATGTTAAAAAATAGAGAAAAGAAAAAATGGTAAAACAGAGTTAAAAGAGCAAATAATAAGGAATGTTTTTAAAAGATTAAGTTGAAGAAAAAACTACTGAAGATATAGAAAAAGAATTTTATTAAGAGATTAGGATAAGTGCTTAAAAATATTGGAAATAAGATTATGAGTTTGATTTATAATCTTATGAGCCAAGCTCAAAGCCTTTATAAGAATCTGATAATAAAGATCAAATAAACTAAATTAATTAAGAAATATAAAGCAGTAAGGAAAACTTATAAATTTAAGACTCAATACTAGAGGCAAATAGTCAAGATTTCGATAATTAAAATCTAAAAAATAACATTGGAATATAATAAGAAACTTTTTAAAATACTTAAATAGTATAAGATTAAAAATAAGATACTTCAGAAGATGATAACTTGAATTTTTCTAATGATTAAAGCGATTAGGATTAAGAAATGTAAGCTATTATAGACTATAAATTAGAATAATATGAAGAATAATAATTACACTATTAATAAGAAGAAGAAAGTTAAATATAATAAAATAATTTATAGCCCCAATAAGATGATAAAACAAATCCCTATTAATAAGAACATGCAGATACTTTAAAAAATTTATCTTAATAAAATGATTTTTAAATAGATTAAAATAAAGACTAACTCTTAAATAGTATAAAGAGTAATGACACTTTAAACCATGAATAATAATCTTAATAAATAATTGAAGAAGCTAATATTAACAAATCATAATACTCAAATGAACATAATATTTCAAATACATAACTATCATAAGAATCTAATTAAGAGGATAAATAATAATCTTAAATTCTTAGAAAAAACAGCTCTGCATAAGCCCAAGTAGAGATTTATAATAATAAAATCGAGCAGGATAATTTTAGCTCAGAAGAACAAGAATTAATTTAAACATAAAGCCCAAACTAAATATAAAATACTAGTAAGGAGTAACTTGGTATATAAATAAAAGAGAATTCTACTAACTAAAACCAAGTTATATAGAATGAAACTCAATTTAGCCTAGATCAGAATATAATTGGGCATTCTGTTTAAGATGAAGTTAGATAAGAAAAATAAAAGAAGATACTTTTAGAAGACACAAATCATGTTTTAAAAAGCCCAAATAAGAAACACAAAAAAAAAGTTAACTTTAACTTATAAAACTAAGATGATTAATTAAATGACTCTGATAAGGAAATAAATATTGATATGAACAACTTAACAAACGAGAAATAAATATATAAAATTTTATTTATTTTAATTACATAAAAGTTCTTTAATATCTAAATTTATTTTAGTCTTTCAAAATTATTTTATTAAGAAATCAGATTCCTTTATCCTATTTAAAAACTTAAGGAAAATATCAATAATAGATTCGGGCAATAAATGCTCTATAACAATATCTTACTCAGCTTCATAAAACTTTATTTGCTCTTTTAATGATTATATTTCTGTATGCTCACTATCAAATTATTTTTATAGTTTTTTAACTTTTTTTTTATTAGTTGTTTTTAAATCATCATAATGATTTTTTAACTCTTCATTTATGATTTTAAGGTCATATTGTTTATTTAACTAATTCTTAAGCTCTTATTATAATTCTTCTATGCTAGTATTGAGCACTTTGTTTTCCTCTAATAGATTATTAATTTATAGTTCTTTTTCTACTAGATTACTTTTTAGATCCTAAATCATTTATTTAAATATTTTTTTATCATCTTACTACTTCTTGTATCTAAATAAATCATCAATATCTAATTGAGATATCTCTGTTTATATTTTTTAATTTAAATATTTTTTATTTTAAATTGCCAATGATTTTTATTAGTACTCTTGTATTACTTATTGATTTTATTTTATTTGATCTTTGAGCATATTTATTTCTTAGATTAATAATTATATAGATGTTATTACTACCGAATTAAAATTATCGATGTTTATCTTATTATCAATATTAGTTTATTTGAAATTATTAATTAATTAGTTTACTTTTTTTAAAAGAAAATCTTTATCTTATTCTACAGCTTAAATATCTTTGTCAAACATCAGGCAAAATTTTTTATTTATTTTTTATTCTAAATTAATTTGGCTTTTATTTTTTTACAACTGTTGAATTTCCTATTGATATTTATCACACATCTCTGTCATTATTTATTTTTCTTCAATTGCATCCTAATTTTCTTATTAGAGTTCTTATATTCATTTTACCAATCAGTTTATTTCAAAATCATCTTGTTCTTAATTTCTTATTTCTTGCTAGATTCCTTAATAATTTTCAAATTAAATAATTTATTAATTCTTTAATTATATTTCTTACTGGGAATTTTATAAATAATTTTTTAATGTTAAATTTTCTTCTTATAATATTTATACAGCTTTTTAAATATCAAATAATTATGCTTAGTAGTTATCTGTTTGTTATTTATGCAGAGAATTTTATTATAACTATTATTAATATTGTGTTTATAGTAGTTCATATTAGTTTTTAAAAACTTAAATTTTCGAATATAACTCTTATTAATGTTCATTTGGTTAATTTTATTATTATTCTAATTATATTATATAGTGTTGTTATTTATCCAGCTCCTCTTTAAGTCTATTAACTGTGCATTCATTGTTATTGTGATTATCTTCTAAAAGTTATTTTGTTTGCAATAATTCTTTTTCTATTTGGATATCCTTCTAAACTTAACTTTGGTCCAAAATTATTTTAGACTCATATTTTTATCAGATTATTCTCTCAGCATCCTAAGCAGCTTTGATGTCTTCTTAATACTCCATCACTTCTAATTTTAATTGTTGATTCTCCAATTATAATTCTTTAATAATTTCTTATAACTATTATTTACCATTACTGCTTATTTCTTTTTATTAACAAAACTTAAAGCTCTAAGTTAAATCTATTTATTTTTTCTATTCTTTTATAGAGCCTTTTTATTTAGGCAAAATTCATTAAAAATTATTAAAAGAACTATCACTGTTATTATCATTATTCATTGTTAAAGGAGAGGCAAAACATTGATCTTTAATGATACTATCGTTCTTTATTTTTATTATTTTTATTTGGTTGATTTTTCTGGAAAGAAATTGATTAGAGCTCTCATTGCTTTAAGAGTCTGATCAAATAATTTCATTATAGAAGCTATTCTTAGATTTTTACTATTTTCTGTCCTCCTATTTTGATTCCTTTTTCTTACCCATTATTATATAATCTATAATTAATAATGATAATTCAGCTTCATTTAAAGTATGCTCATGAAAACCAAAAAATACAAAAGCTTATTTAGATTGATAGCAAAAGTACAGTAACTGAGCTTCAAGAAATTATCTCTAAGCTTTTTGAAATTCCTATTTAGTTGTAAATCCTTAAGTCCATTATTCAAAATTACGATGTTAGAATAATTCCTGGGTTTAAACTTTATTTTTATGAAATTAGAAATAATGCAGTAATTAACATAACCTGAATTAAATAGAAAAATACAAATAATGTTGACAACAATATAGTTATATAGAATTAGATTACTGAGCAGCCAAAAGATATTTTTGATCAAAGAGCAGATTTAGTAAAGAGATTGTTAAACTTTAAAACTCACTTATCAGTTATCCAAGAAGAGGATCTCGAGAATGAAGACGAAAAAAATAAAAAGCTAAATAAAATAAAGAAAAAGTTTTTGGATATTACCAAAAATAAAAAAGGTAATTTAATGGACTCCTTTTTTGAAAATATGGAAAAACTTAATCAGGATCTTTAATATGATATACTCTCTTATTTAGATACAGCTGGGTGGTCAGGAATTCACTATTCTGTTCTGTTCGGATATGATACATTGATTGACAAAATTATGAAGTTATTAAAAAACAAAACTTTTGAAATAATTTCTAATGATGGATTGTCGGCAATATCATTATGCGTAAAACAATAGAATTGGATTTTGTTTAAAAAGATGCTATAATATGCTAATAAGGAAAATTTATAAATAGTTACATAGTGAGGCTCTTTATTGCATGAAATATTTTCCTAAGCTCCAATAGAAATTATAGGCTATTTAGTTGCAAATTTAAAAGTTAATTATAATCAAAAAAATGATAATAGCCAATCATGTTTAGAATTATTATCAGACCAAAATAAAATAAAAATTTTAAAACTTATTTAGATATTACAAGTGCCTGCAAAGCCTGTTGGAATATAAATAAAAGTGTATAAAAACTCTTTTATTTTTGGTCTAATGGAATGATACTAAAGACTTAATATCAAAAATTGATTGCTAGAAAGATATTGACTAATATAAGATATTCCTTTTAGAGCAGCAGAAACACTTCCATTAGAATACATAACCAATATATAGTTTATATCAGATGAATAATCATAGAAAAATTTAGAAGGTTTTTCTTTTCTTTTCAAAAATCAATTATAGAAGTATTATATTGATAAAAGTGATATAAAAATTTGGTAAAAAAATTTTAACGATTGTATGCAATGGATTATTTATCTTAATAAATTACAGACATCGTAACGAGACAATTTTATTGAACCCTATGCTAGTAATATTCTAGAATAAGAGGATAAGAACTATGAAGAATATGATCTTGAAAATAAATAAGATAAATAAAAATTAAATGATATTTTATTTAAAGAGCAAATATAATAGAGTAATTCAAAAGAAGTTTAATTGTCTGATTTTAATGTCATAGAACTGCTTGGTAAGGGTGCCTTTGCCTGAGTATATAAAGTTTAGCATAAGAACTCAAATATTTATTTTGCGATGAAAATCCTCAAAAAAGAAAACATAATAAAATACAAGCAATAAAAATATAGTTTAATTGAGAAATTTATTTTAGAGAATAATACATAATGTCCTTTTTTACTAAGATTACATTTCTCTTTTCAAGACAATGAGCATCTTTATTTTATAGTTGATTATTGTCCATATGGAGATTTAACTGGCTGTTTATAGAAAATGGAAAGTGGAAGATTTTCTGAAGAAGATGTGAGGCTGTATATGGCACAGATATTCTTAGCACTAGATAACCTACATTAAAGAAATTTTATATATAGAGATCTAAAGCCAGATAACATTCTTATTTCTGAGGATGGGTTTCTAAAGTTGGCTGACTTTGGCTTAGCAGCAAGTGACATAAAATCTCCCTAAGACTTTGCTCAGTCTTTCTGTGGTAGTCCTATTTATTTATCACCTGAAATTTTAAGACAAAAAAAGACTTTCAAAGTATCTGATTATTATACAGCTGGTGTAGTTATTTATGAGCTTTTGTTTGGAGACCCACCTTTCTTGACAGATGACATCAACTAGCTTTATTAAAATATTTGAATGGGAAGCTTAGTGTTTCCAACTGATGTTTAAATTTCAAATGAGGCTAAGGACTTGATAACCTGACTAATGGATATGAACCCTAGAACATGATTGGGCTCTTAAGAAGGACTATTAGATATAAAATAACATGCATTTTTCTAAGGTTTTGATTGGGAGGCTTTGGCATTAAGAAAAATCAAGCCAACAATAATTTTTGATCCTGTCGAATAAATTAATGTTTAAAGATACATTAAGTTAAAATTAAACACTAATACTGAAACTCTTCAACAAAAATAAGAGAATTATTTTGAAGGTTTTGATTTTATTTCAGAGGAATATAAAAAATATTATAAGTAAAATTTATAAATATAACTTTAATATTAGCTAACTTTTTGTATTGTAAATTTTGTCTCTGGATGATAAACAACACTATATAAGTAATATACCTTGTTTGGATTGACTATATTTAAGCTGAGATTAATTGTTCCTTCATCATTGTAAATAAGTATCTAGTTATTGTGTTGGTAGTCTAAGTAATAAGTGTCTCCTGGTTTTAGTCCCTCTTCAGAGCTTGATGACTAAGTTGGATACTCTCCATCTAAATTTCCTTAATGAGAATATCCACAATATGAAATACCTCCTTGATTAAATGGTAATTTTAATTAACTAATTGTTGATCAGTATTTCTCCTCATCAATGAATCCAACATCAATATATCAGTCATTGGCATAAACACTATCTACTGTTATTTTAAACTTTGTGTTTCTAACTAAGGGCTATGAATATAGTGCTGCAAAATAGTCGAATTCTTAATTAGATTGTTTTCTTACAAATTTTATTCCCTAAGCACTATCTTAAAGTTCTAAGTTCTAATTGGTGATCCAATCTTATGCATAAAAAGCACCTTAAATTACAAACTATAATTTAGAAAACTCTTCATAGAAACCTTATATAGATTTTTCAACTCTATTCTCAAAAGCTATCATTGACATGTCAAGCTATTCTTATTCACAATAAAACTTAGACTAAATAGTTATTAAACCTGTCTACTAAGACAATGCAATTTTGTAGTTCTTTTTTATATTGAGGACAAAATCATCAGTAAAGTCCGCCAAATTTATTTTCTCTATTTTAAAGCTTTCAATAAAGGTTTTTTTCTATGCATTTATCTATTTAAACATTTCATATAATTTAAGATCTAAAATTTTTCCCAACTGACGAGTAACGTTGGAGATATCAAAAGTGTTTTCTTCAATGATAATTTAAGACGAAATGCTACTTCATTCTATGATATATTGGTCATCACATTTCTGGTGATTATTTTTTATACACAATACACAAGCATTGGGATTTGACGTACAGAATTATTACATGCATAAATATTATAAGGATTTGTTTGAATGTAATGAGCAAATTTACGTTTCTTATGTCATTATAATAATATTAATTTATATTTTATTTTTGAAAAGAGATTTGGGGTTTGGGGTTTGGGGTTTGGG
>ERZ724506.282-NODE-282-length-18853-cov-7.322641_pt1 | contig 18853 bp, 6 predicted proteins | sample MGYA00376039_ERZ724506 | MGnify/ENA primary metagenome ERZ724506 (study PRJEB28724, sample SAMN07190887) | wastewater metagenome | isolation source: effluent of sewage treatment plant in Hong Hong | place: USA: Christiansburg, Virginia | collected 2016-03-01 ... | reverse complement strand
AGGAACTAAATGAGTTTTTTATATTTTAGCTAAATAATTTATTAAGCTATACTATGTACAGTGTTGATTATAAAAGAGTGAAAAATAAAGTTCTTAATGGAGAGACCTATGCGAGTTACATTATATAAATCGTTGATGGAATTAATCAAGAAAGAGTGCCATAGATAAATAATATTTTTAAGCAAATATCAATGCACAGTATTGAAAGATATGTTTAATAATCATAGTAGTGTTTATCATAAATAGTTAAGTAGAATAATAAAGATGTTTTTGTTCGAATAAAAGACCTTAGTAAATTATATAAAGATTAGAAGAATATAGTTTTCGAAAAAGATTTTGATAACTAAGAGATATAGATGATATATAAACAATTACAAGAGATTTATAAATAATTTAAACAGAAATTAAAGATCCAAAAATTTGAATAATAAAAAAAAGAACTATAAAAATTAACACTCGATTATGATAAGGAAATTACCAAAATATAAGAGCAGAATAGCTCAATATAAATCTCAAGTATCTTTGGTCAGTTTTTATCAAATATTTTCAACCAATAAAAAAGCATTATAATAAAATCATCATTATAAGAAACATTTAATAATTGTATATAAAAGCAAGAAAATTTTAACAGTAAATTATGATAATAAAATAAAGAGCTTTAGATTTAGAAACAAACACTTGAAGTCTAGCTTGAGACAAAACAAGAACTTATTTAGCAGCAAAAAAATCTCATACTTTAATCAAAAGATAACACATAAAATTCTTAGCTTGAAAACTAGATCTCAAATCTTAAACTAGATATAAGCTCTTTGATGAAGACTTAGAATAATAAAAATTCTTAATAAAATTTAGACGAAAGTTTCATAAAAGAAATAACAGAAATTAAACATCAAATAATTCAGTATTAAGAAAACCAATAAACAATGTAGTCATAAATATAAAGACAGCATTAAGAACAAATGTGAACAATAATTTCAAATCTTGAGAAGTAATACAGCTTCTCTAGTTTGCCTTAATAAGACTCAAGAACTGTCAAAGAAAAAGAAGATCTTGAGAATAACAATAAATAATTACAGTTATGTATTATCAAAAGAGACAGCTAAATAAAACTACTTTAATAATAGTTACAAAGTGAAGAGAAACAAAAAATTAATCAAATTGAGTTTAGCAAAATGTTATGTGGTATCTCAGATCAAATAACTTATTTGCTTCAAAAAAATAGATAATAATTTTATATTAAAAATCATAATCAGATATTTCTTCCTCAACATCCTCTTGAATTAGGTCTTACTCATCTTCATTCTAGGCTGTTTATATTTCCTATATACTTTAAGCACTTTGCTTGCTTTTCGCTCCTTTGGTTACTTTAGTCTTACTTTATTGGCTCATTTATTTTTCAAAGTTTTTAGTTGATTTTTTATCGAGACTTGTAGCTAAATGGCCTTGATCATAAAAATCAACAAAATTTGGTATTTCTTCATTTATTAAAATAGAGTCTAGATTAAAGGCTGAGTACATCTTATATGTCTTGTTATAATCATCTTGTTTTAAATACCATTAAAATAAGCACAAGACAGTCAAGCTTATAAGAACAATATCTTAATAACCACTGTGACTAATTTGGCTGTAAAAAATACTTTATATTTGCTAATATTATCACTGCTTTTTGTTCTTAGCAGAAAGCTTACCTAACTAAACAGGAAACTAGGGAAAGTCAAGATGCCTATTTAAATACAAACACGGACTGATAACTGATTACCAAGCAAAGACTGGAAGAAGATCATACTATTAGGTCTATGATATTATAAGACTTGCTTTCTCTCCTTAACAAATAGATTAAATTGCTTAGTAAACTTTCTACAGCTCATCTTATTTCTCAACAACTCTTAATAAATAATTTTCAAAAATATAAAAATCCATTAGAGAAAAGTCAACAAAGAATAATCATAATAAATCTTTAGGTTTTTGTAAATGAGTTTTTTTAGAGTTCAAGAGCTTTTTACATGCATCAAATACTGTCAGGCTAAGATCACTGTCTTTAGAAAAAATAAGGCTACTTTTATCATCAATTTTATCACTGCTGCTTTTGACCCAGATCTCAACTTGATTAAGAATTTATCATATATCAAAGTTACTGTTTTCTATTATAGATCTTAGGCTGTGTTTGTTTAGCATGTCCCAGGCTCTTTCCGACACCTCTTGTTTAATAATGCACTCTAAATACATAAGTATATCTTCAAAATTAGGTACTTTGAATTTCAAATCATAACAGTATTATGAAAGTGTTTTTATTTGTTATTTATCTCAGTCATTACATATACATATTATTGGCTAGTGAGTGGTTTTTATTTACTATACTAGCTCAGCTAAACCACCTCTGTCACTTGAAATGCCATCTATTTCATCCATTAACAATACAGTTTTTTAAGTAGTTTTATTGGTGGATGATTTTGCAAAGAAGTTTTCAAGACTTAAATTTCTGTTCTAAAAACACTACATGAATTCTTATATAGAGTTCTTAGATCTATTGTCGCTTGCATTCTAAACAATAAGATTATAGTTTTGTTCTTGACACAATAGTTTTATTGCGGTAGTCTTTCCTATTCCAGGAGAGCCAGATAATAATAGACATTTTGAGTTTTCTTTCTGTCATGATAAACCGGAGTTTTTCTTCTCACTCCAATTTTCCAGCCATGTCTTTATTTTTTTAATATTGTCTTAATTACCTATCATTTGTGATGTGTTTTAAGGCTTATATTTGTCTACCCAAAGCTGATTAACCTCTTGTTATTGATTTTTTATTTTATGACACTTTTAGATGCTTTATAACAGCTTTATTTTTTCTTTATTTTTTTACTCAAAATTTTCTTTATGAATATTTCAAATCCAGTGCTCAAGATTTTAACCTGTATTTTGTGTCAAGTATTCATCAAGCTGGATTTCGTTCATCATCTTAACACTTTTTTATGAGGCTTATTTATACTTATTAGAATCTTAAACTGGTCATCCATCCTCAAGCACCTTTCCTATTAATAATGTATCAGTTTATCCAGATACGGCCGCGTTGACTTGTCCACCTAATTTTCTAATCACCTCAGAAAGTTGCTCTCTATCTGGACATGCATCAAAGACACCTGTTATGACAATCTTCTTTTTGTCAAATGGATGCTGATTTTATTAAACTATTTACTTAATTATTTTTTCTTATGGCTTAGAAATTTTTACTTCATGCTATGTGTCATTTAGTCTTAGAAACTCATCATCAGACATAATGATAGAGTCTTCTGAAACATTGAGTTTTTTTATCGCATTTTTTGAGGATTTTTTACTGCTGTTCCTGGAGCTTGTTTTGGAACTATTTCTTGATGATTTTTCTTTAGAATTTTTTCTAAGAATTTTTAATTAGTTCTTTTCATTTCCAACTTGCTTTTTCATTATTAATTATATATAAAGAATTATATTATATTACTTAACTAAAATTGAGATCTAGGATAAGTTCCAAATTCTATTTGACTTTATAAGAGAGATTATTTTGAGAATATTTTAATTAATTTTCACAAAAGTTTTTAATGCTTTGTAATAAGGTTCAATTTTTTTTCTTATTTAACAAGGGTTAAAAAAGCTATGTGAGTTCGGTAATGTCATTTTCTTTGCAGACTTTTAATATTATATTTTAAAGAAAATCTATTTGTTTTTAATTTGATGTTGTCCAGTCAAGGTTCTTGAAAATCTTCAAAGTTACTATCTTTTTTTGTATTAGAATAGGTACTGTGTTTGAGTACTCTTGATAGTCTGTTTATTCTTGAGGAATTTTTAGAAAAACCCTCCATATATAAAAGCATATAAAATAATCTAATGATAGAATAATTTTTGATAGTTGCTATAGTAATTATATATAGTAATCAGTGCTGTTGGAATTAATCAATATTAGTTGAAATAAAATTTATATTAGAATTTGTTTTTGAGTTTTGCTCTTGCAAATTTTGGCTATATTTTTTATTCATAAATCTTATTTTTAATCTCCAAGTATTAAATATAAAATTAGCTTTTGATATTAAGATCATATGTCAAGTCTTTAGATTAATTTCTCATTATTTAGCTCGAACTCTTGAATTTTCTGTAGTATTGGGTTTTTTTATTTCTTTTCAATAATTCAGTATTTTTCATGCCAATTTTAGCCAAATTTTTCTTTAGAGAATTATTCATAATTTATTTTATATTTTATTTGATATTTTTCATTTTACTAATTTGTTAAGTTCTCCAGACTTTTATATTATTTTAGCAGACCATCAATTTATAATGAGTTTTCTATGTTAAGATTGTTGCTGATATTTTTTAACAATAATTTTGTTTATTGAGAAAATATTTATTCATTATTAATAAGTGTAAGTATTCCCTTTGGATAAACTTTTCTAATAAAAGGTCCTAGCTTCTGCAGAACTAAATATATATCCTGGCTATTTAGTTGAAGTAAATATCGAATAAAGAACTTTTTCTTAATTAACTATGTCATAAAGAAAATAGATATAAGTTGAATAAATTTCTCCTTGTGATCTTATTTTAAAATATTCAGTACTTCATAAGCTACATACCATTATTTATTATTATCAATAATTATTTTTTGTTTTATATTTGCAAAATCTTTTGAAATTTCTTCAACTTAAGCCCAATCAAATTCTAGCTTTAATAAGCTTAATATTTCCTCTTTAATAGATTCCTATTTTATTTCCTTTATAATTAAATTTTTAGATTTTTATTTAATTTATTCGTTACTTATTTTCAAGTCTCTTCCACTCACCTCATAAAGTTCGTCTAGCCCAATATCAAGCATGTCTTACTTAATAAAGCTCTTATTATCTTTGGAATACCCAAGCTTTTTCTCAAGCTCTGAAATCTCATCCTCAAATTCCATCATTTATAAATAAAGAAAAAATATTAAAATTATAATGAATATAGATAATATACTGTAGATCCTTTTAGACTTTTCCACCGTTCAGAAAAAGTTCAAAACTGAAGAAGAGCAACTCATTTTCTATTTGAAAATCAAGGAATAGTTCTGCAAGGAGATACTCAAGTTGACAAAGGATCATGACCTAATAAATAAAATCAGTGAGTAAATAAATATTATTGATCAGGAACTAAGTCATATAAACAGACTGGCCAGATTCAAGCTAAAGTTCTTTGAAACTATCCAGCCAAAAATTCAATAATTAAATCAAAATTTTGATCTTTTGGAAGAAAAGTTTCAAATAAAAATTAAAGGAAAAAAGAAGAAAGACAATACAATTGACAAGCTACAGGATTACATCAAAACAATGCAGGAAATAAAGTAAGAAAATCATTCAGTTTTTGAAGTGTTGTAGAGCAGTCCTTCATTGACTATTTTGCAAGTAATATAAAAAGGAAGGTCTGGTTTGAGAGTACTTTACTGCCAATGAGAATATTTATTCTAAAAAAACTGTTCTTAATGAGGACCTTGAGCTAATTAGAAAAGTCTCAAGCAACATAAAGAAAAAGTTCTCTCAAATTATTTTCAAAGAATTGTAAGTACCAAAAATTGATCCTTAAAATCTAACAGAAGTTTTAAATAAACAAATTAACTAGGTATAAATAATGACAAGAAACAACTATGATTATCAAGTAAGACTGTTAAAAGAAGACTAGCCAAAGGAAAAGCTATCTTAATAAGAAAGATTTGAGCTCAGCTTCAAAAAACATCTTACTATTGATGAGTTCCAAAGTCCTTAAATACCAACCTATCTTGGCAATAATTATATATCAAATTATTGAAGAATTTCTGATTAAAATTTGAGCCAAATTGATGCAACTGTTTTATTCTCTATTTTCTATCATGATCCATAAGTTGAAAAACGATTACAAGCAGCAAAAGAACTACAAAATAGATAATGGAGTTTTCATAGAAAAATGCAGCTTTGGTTCAAAAGACATGAAAAGCCAACAAAAATAGAAAAGCTATATGAGATTGGAAACTATCTTGTTTATGACTGCGAAAGCTCACAACAAATTTAGCTCAAAAAAAACTTCACAATTGAGTACCAGGAAATTCATTCAGAATTTTTCTAAAAAGTTTTAATTATTTTTATTATTTGAATTTTTTAATAATTATAATAATGCAAGAGCTTTTAAAACAATACTCTCATTTAATGTAGGATAAAAAGAAAAATTGCTTAAGGAAAGAAAGACAATGTCCCTTATAAGAAAGTAGCTCAAGAGTAAAGAAATGAGGCCATTTAGCAAATCATCTAAATAAAGTTGAAGGAAAACAATTTCAGAGAAGTTGGTCTATTACTTAAAGGATTTTCGCTCATTGTCTACAAATAAGTTAGAGGACTAAATGATGAGCTTATAAACCTATGCTAGCTTAATATAAGAGCTCATGCTTAACAATAAACAATGATAAAAGAAAATGTTATTAATAAAGAAATTCTCTTACAAAAAAATAAAATTTCTGCTTAAGAAAAAACTGCAAAAAATTTGTAAAAAATCGATCAATCAATTAAGGAAACTATATAGAGTTGAAAAGAGATGCTTAGATAAGAGTAAGATATAGATATGACTTTTAATGAGCCTGTTCTTTAATTTGACTAAGATATTCCTATGCCTATGGAGTCATCTGGTCCTAAGCTTCCAAAGGTTCAAGACTCAAGAATATTTCTAAATGAGAGCTCAAATATTATGAACATTTAACATCAAAGCTATTAAGATCTTTTTAACCAAACAATTTTGGATATTAATGAAAATTAGATGAGAAAAATAGAAGAGAGATTTTCAGCAAATAAGACTACTCTGAGTGATCTATCTATATAGTAATAGTATGAGGATAGGTTCACAGACAAGAAGCCTGTAATTCATCTTGAGAATGTTATAAAGTAAAGAGAAGACATTATGGTAAATGATGAGTCATTTTATAACATTATTAAGGAAACTGATAAAGAAAAAAATAAGCAAGAAAATATTTAGGAAAATCTTATAGGAGAATTTTAGAAATTTTTAAATGATTAAAATTCAGGAGATGCGGAGCAGGCTTGGCAAAAAATACAAGATGCTTATACAGAATAAGAGTCGAAGGAAAAATAATGAGAAAAAATATACTCAATGTCACTAAGCTCCTCAAAACATGGAATATAGCTTAAAAGTAATGAGTGAGATAATGAACTCATGGATTAGTTTCCCAATGAGCCATTTAGTTTTGATTAACATAATAAACTTGATGTGATTGTTGAGGGAAATGAGGACTATGGATAGACCTCATTATTTCAACAGTATAACATGTGGTCAAATGTGTAATAGGTTTCTGATGCAAGAGAGCAACAACAGTCATTGTTAATGGCTTTCTAAGATGATATTATTAGCTATGCTTAGGAGGACTCTTTTACTATTAAGAATTATATTAGCTTACATAAAAATACAGATGCTGCTCTTCTGTTCTTCAATTTGATGATGTTATAGGCCAAGAATAAAATAGTTTTAAAACAAGAAAATTAAAAGTTGTTTGGAGAGATTTTGGTAGCAGGAAAATAACTAATTATATTTTTATTAATTTATAATTTTATTAGATTAAAAAAAGAAAACGATTTATTTAAAGTATTTTGATCAATAATAAAAATTTAAATATCAAAGTCTTTATTATTATTTTCAAAGCTATTAAATTTTATATTTATTTCAGCATAAATTAATTAGCATTAAACTTATTTAAGATATTGAGAAGCCCAATGAGTTCATAATTCCTTAGATATCAACTACGAAATCTCCTTCCAATGTCTTCATAATTTATTCAGCTTGGCTAAACTCTTTTTTTAAATCACCAAAAATCTCGTCAGTAATTTTTTCTAGTTATTCTTGATTTGCTTTTCAAGTCTCTAAACTTCTTAACAAAGAATTCATTTTTTTCTTGACTTATTAACTTACAAATTTGAGTTTTATATTCAAGCTTGTTTTCGTGTGTGGAATCGAACTCTAATTATTTTCAGCTTTAAAGATTATTCTTGCCTACAAAAAAGATTTATTTAAAAGTCCAAATAAATAAATAGAAAATCAATCGAATTAACATCAGTTATATTTTAAAATTATTTTTTAATAATTGATGAAAATTAATATCAATATAGAAAATTTAAATATTGAAGAAAGATTACAAAAGAAAAAAAATAAAAAATCAGAAAAGCAACTTGATAAATTATATTGAGATAAAATTGAATAAGATACATAGAAATTTATCAAAAAGTAAGAAAAATATTCGAGTATAAATAATTAATATTTTAAACATAAAGATTTTCTAACATGTTCAATTTTTGATCAAGTTTTCTTTAATTGAGAATCATCTTACTGTACATAGTTTATTTGTACTAATTTAGTAAATTTGATTGATTGTTGATTTTTTCCAGAGCTTATCTATTTTGTATTAGATTATAATATGCTTGATTTCCTTCAGCAACTTATTTTTAAATATTTGTTTATTCTTCAGCTAAAACTCATATTGATTTTTATTAATTTGTTTCTATTAATTACGGTACAATTATAATAGGCTTGGACTTATAAAACTAAGGCTTTTCTACATATTCATTAATTGTGATATTTCCGACCTTAATTATATGTAGTTAAATTTAAAATACCAAGTAAATATAAATTATTAGCATATTATAATTATTTTAAAATTAGTTAAAATTACACACAAATTTGGCATCTATATTTATTTCTTCAACTTACCCCAAAACTTATATAATTGTTGTTTATAAAGGAATTGATCTTTGCTAATTATCTGTTCTAATTGTAAAAGTATTATTCTATAAGCTGTTAATGTTTGAACTTTTTTCCTAATCATTTTATGAAATAATATTAAGTATATAATAAATTGCATTCTTAAAGCTCATTAAATAAAAACTACTAAGCAACAAAATTTTATAGTCTTATTATTGCTTAGTTATTTGTATCTAGTTTCCTCTAGATATCTAAACTTAAATATTAAACATATTTTTTTAACTCAATGATAATAAAATACTTTAATTAAAATTCATAGAAATTTAACCTATTTAATGGCTTTGATTTTCTTAAATAATATTTTCTGCTAATTGTTATTAAATTTACTAAATATAATCCAGAGATGTTTATTAAGATTTACTAATAACATAGAAGCCCTGAGGATTATTAACAAAATAGAAAAGAGGCTCCTATTAATTCTTTCTGAGAACAAATTAAAAGGTCTCAAATTCTATACCTATTTTAAGGTCTATTAATATGTCAAGAAATTCTGGTATTTATTATATCTTTTTATTGTTAAACATTTTGAGGATAAAATCTGTCAAAGATAATATAAACAATTTGCTAATTTTTAGTCATTAAATATTTTTAATGAATAAATTTTGATGCAAGTATTTAATAAGCTTTTATGTTAGATTAAACTATCTGTTATCAATAAACAAAATTATATTCTCTATTTTTATAAGCTCTTTATTCACTTTAAGTAAATGTTTTTATTAGTAAATTGAGTTTATGTTGGTGTTTACAGATGCAGTTTTATAAGCTTAGGAAATGCTTTCAATTACTTATAGTTAGGAGCCTATTAAAGACATGTTGTATCTGCTATTTATTTTCTTTAAAATAGTATCCACCAAAAAGAACAACTATTCTTTATCTTATATTTATTAGAGTAAAACACCAGTAACATACAAAGGATTCTTAAACTATCAAGGCTAATATGTTTTAACAATTTATAGCAAGGATTGCAAAGGTAAAGATATCTCTTTTATATTTAAACTAAATGCTTAAGAGCTCTGCTCGAATCTATTAATATTTTCAATTCATGAACTATTGTTAAGATACTATATAATTTGATTAAAGTTTAGCTCTCCTTTATTATAGTCACTTTCCTTTATGCTGGGATTTGAAATAGTCAAAAAATAAACATCATTTTGGTTTTATTTCGTTTCCAAATAATTTTTTTTTATATTATTAAGTTCATTAGCAGAAATAAAACATTCGTCTTCAAAATCAATTTCTGTTTGTTCCCAAAGCTCTTCTATTAATTTGGGATGCAAGTTACCTTAGTTTTCATTTTGCTTGAAAAATTAACAGACTTTTTTTCTAAGCTCTTCTGTTCTTTAAAACTCGCTCAAAATTATGGTCTATAATTATTAGTATTGTTGTATATAAAAATGCTGGTCAAATAATTTGGCAAATGAAAAAGCTATGCTAAATAAATATTTCTCAAGGTCAAGGGAAATATTATTAAATACTCTTTGTATACCTTTGGCAAAATTTTAAGGCTTTAATTTGTTAATAAAATCTCCATTTAGTCTTAGGGCTTCAACACACATAATTATGTCTATCATTCCGTGTAAAGAAAAACCAAGCTCTTACATAAAGGAGAAATACTCTTTCTTATTTCCCTATGTTAAAATTACTACCAGCATTAAATTTTTAAAGTCAACATATTTATTATAAGATATTGTATTTAAATGGCTTGAGAATTATGAGCTTAAAACTCTTTATAATATTTCATCAAAAGATAATCCATATTAAATAAGGCTTTAGTGTACAAGAGGATATTACTGTTTAATTACAAATTTTAAATAAGCTATTTTTAATCCATCTTGAATTTGTAATGATAATACTCTGTTGCCATTATGGCTGTATTGGTAAAGAAGTTAATTTAAACAAAAAGACTGCATCTATGTTTCTGTTATAGAATCCTTTTTAGCTAAGTAAATTTTCTAAATAATTTCAAAATGCTCTGATTAAAAACAGCCTTTTATCTTACCAAGTTTCTCTATTTAATTTAGTTGCATAATCAGCCCTTATATTATCTCAATTATTTTAATTTTGTCTTAGTTATTTATCAAATAGTTTTTTTATAGTTTTTCTGAAATAAAATTATTCAATGTAAATTAATAGCCTGTATCAAAATCTTATTTCTCTAGCTCACTTTGTATCTAATCAAGCTTTAATAAGCTTTGTAAATAATCATTAGAAAAAGTGTCCAAAAATAAAGAGTCTTAATTAGAGCTTTATTTAACAAGCTCTCTTATCAGCTAGCTAAAACCTTTCAACTATATAGAAGAATACTAATCAGCAACTCCATTATAGTTATAGATATATTATTCAAGATTTTCTTTTGAGAGCTCAGAAAGTCAAACAGGATTCTCAATGAGCTTTTTACATAAAGTAACAATATTTGAATTAGTTCTTAAGAATAGGTTTTGTTACTAAAAAACCTACACATCATAATACATTAGTTTAGGTTTTAGATTTTTAGCTTTGTAATAAAATATATCGAAGTTTTAGTTTTCCTTTAAATTGTCTTCGGTTTCCTCAATGAAAATATTATCAGGAAACTCGCTCTCGTTAAAAGAAGAGCCAATAAACTCTTGCTAAGTTTTTATTGTATTATAAAATAAAAATATTTCAAAATCTTGCTCTGTTAATTAAAGGCTTATTATGCTAGTTGCTAGAGTAAGATCAACAGTTATTTATTAATCTATATCAAGCTCTGGAATTTAAATACAGAAATAGAATTTGGAAGCATTTTTTATTAATGGCAGTGCTTTTTAAAAGGAATAATAAATCTTGTTCTTAGTAAGAATTAGGGGTACAATCTCAAAGGCTTTTTCTTTATTGATTTATATTTATATGGACTTTACAGAGTCTTGTTATACTTCTATATTTTTAGACATGATTTATATACCTTGCAAAACTAAGTACTATTCTTAAATGGCCACTTATTTAATTGTCTAAACATTCTCATAATGAATTGTACTTTGTTCTTAATTCTACAACTTAGATTCAAATATATCTGGATGAACAGGTTTTGAAAATGTCAAGTTGTTTTTTTATTCAACTATATTTTTTTCTGTGGTAGAAATACAATCTTATTAGTTATAGTTTATTATTAAACTATCTTTGAGCATAAAGTTTCTAAATGACTCATGAGTGCTTTTATTAAGATCATTTTATGACGGATTGTTTATAATTTTTATTGTCTTTTGCTGGTCTATAAATGAGGAGGGATTGAAATCACTTTTCATGTTCATAAGCTACTTAGTTATATCATATTCTTCAATAAATCAATTCTCTTCTATTTACTATACAAGATCTGATTGGCTTAGTAAAAGTGAATGAACTTAATTCATGGTTTAATTTACCTCCGTTGTTTGTCAATATTCTTTTTAGTAAGCACCATTTTAAACAGTGTCTCAATATAGACTTATTTTTTGTTAGACTTAATAGTCAATTTTCTAAATTTGCTCAGAATTCATGCCTTAGCTGAAAAATTATCAAAAATTATTTAAGTAAAAATTCTCAGCTAGTTGAGCTTTCCATTCATTTTAAATTCCGGTAAACAGAGACAGGTATTATTTTTAGCTGTTTTTCAGTCACTATACAATACAGGCATCTTTTATCTACTTGGCAAGCTCTATATCTTATAAATATATGGCTCATTGTCATTTTGTTTATTAGTCAACAAATCTTATTCTTATTTTTTAATTTGAAGATTATGGACTCAGTTGCCACTTCAGTATCTTTTCTTTCTTGCCATTTGTCTTAATATTAATCTCTTTTATAATTCTTTATTCAACAAGCTTTTGGTTCTCAATTGTCACTTCCTGATTAGCAAAAAAAACAAGCTTCTCCAAAGCCTCGTTTTTATTTTTCTTCACTTAACCAAAAGCTCTTGGGTTCATAAAAGCTTTTCTAAAAATATTATTCTTTGTTAATTTTTGTCATTTTTGTAAAAACAATATTTCCTTTGGTATTTTGAACTTATATTGTTCTATAAGGTTGGTAATAAATTCATACTTTTAAGTGGATTATCTTATGAAGAACTTTTTATTTATTTGCTAGGCAATCTCAACTATGTTCTAAATGCCTATTAATGAGCTCTAGTCATCATAAAGTAATCTGTCTAATTCTATTAGGGCTGCAAATTCAAAAAACTTTCATTCAGTTAAAGGAAGATCTTATAATTTCTCTATAAATTGAAAATCTTGCAATATTTTTTCCAGAGGTTTATGCTCCTATCTAGCATAAGTATTTCTCAATAAGCTAAGGAACTGTAGCTCAAATGCTTTCTGTTCCTCAGGTGTCTTTGCCAATAGCTTTCTTTAGATCTATAATTCTTATTAGGGATTCATTATAAAATTTTAATTAAAAAAAGATTTCAAATTTGATGTGTATTTTTCAAACATTTTTACGTCTTCATTTTAGTCTCTTATAATCTAAGAATATTGAATAAGTTTTACATTTGTGTTTATTATGCCATTGTATTTAAGCTTGTAAAAAATCTTGCTTAGTTTGTTTAAAGATATTTTGAAAATATGGTCCAAGTTTAATGAATTAAAGTCCTAACAAAATTACATACAATATATTAGAATGTTTTTCTACTTAGTCTAAACTGCATTAAAACAAGCCTATTGTTCATAAGAGTTATCTGTGTCTAAGAAGTCTTTAAATTAAAGCTACTCATATTACATACAATTTATAGATACTATGAGCATATTAATCCAGCTAAAAAGCTCATTTTAAATCACAAAAATATGCTCATAATTTTCATTCAAATTTTACTCACATTTTTTATCATCAAATTTAAATCTTTTCTTTTTTAGATTATAATTGACTTATTTTTAAAGAGAACAAATTTCGCAAATTTTTGACTAAGATTTTTATTATTCATTTAAAATAAGCTTATCTAAATGTTGTAGTATTTGATCCTTATTTATATTAGTCGTTTTTAGTTTAAAGTCTTACCAAATTTTCTAGCATTAAAAACTTGTATTTTTATCTAATTTATATTCCATGTTTTAAATAATTTTCTCTTTTTGATCTAATATTATTTCAATTGATCTTCAGTATTGTTACAGCCTTGTTTATAATATTCCTAACTCATGCTCTTAAATAATGACTTTATAAAATTCAAATGATTTCTCATCACAACAGCTTTCTTATATACATTAGTATTACTATGATATTCAGTTAATATATTGCTCTTAAACAATGTAACTAGTTTTATCAGTAAAAATGTCCCAATTTTTACATTATAATTTCTTTTCTTATTCACTATATAAGTCTAACAAAGCTTTTCTTGCTACAATAAAGTTTATTTAATCTCTTTATTAGTCACTCAAATCCAAGCAATTAAGATCTCAATAACACTTCATTATCTCCTTATCTAATAACATCAATATATTAATCATTAATAAAAAAGACATCAAAATCATAACTGAAATTTAATTATATAAAAAAGTAATATAGTTATAATTTATTTAAAGCTCTTCTGAAGAGAATTCTGGAACACCTTCTCTTAGCATATTTGATCTGGCATCGCCACCAATAATCTTCTCAACCATTCTTGTAAAAGCTAATGGAGAAAATCCTTCAGAGTCAAAGTTAATATACTTGAGTCTTGGTCCAGTTCTCAGAATTCTTATCTAAGGATAATGGTCTCCTTGGATGTCAAGTTTCTATTTCCAATCTGCATGTTTTTTAGCATCAATCCATGCAACTTTGTAGCTTAATGAAGACTTGTAACCAGCAAGCTCTTTTTTGGCATCTTTAAGTATCTTAAGTTCTTTTTCCTAAATTTGTCCTTCAGTGAACATTAAAAAGCATAATAGCTTCTCACCTTGAGTACAGATGTCCTTGTGAGACTTGGATGTCATTTCTGGAATTTCTTAAAATAACCAAGGCTTTTCATTTGCGTCTTTGCCGACTTTTTCTGGAATAAATTGCTAGCTGAAAACATTCAAGAACTCAAAAAGAGGTCCATATTTAAGCTCTCCTTTGTATATTTAGATTGGTTGAGATTCATCAACAAAGAGTCTTATTGATGGGAAGGTCTTAATATTGTACTTTCTTATGGTCTCAGTTTGATTCTTATTAAATTGACCAAAGATCATTTTACCTTTGAAGGCCTTTGATAGAGCCTATATATAAACAGGTGTTCTATCATTATCGGTAAAGACCATGACTTTTGGTAACTAAGTATCTGTCTTTACAAAGGCCAGAATTTCTGAGTCAGTAACAGATCTTACATAGCTCTACAAATATTTCATGCCTTTATTAACAACATCGTTGAGCTTCAAATCGAAAGTCTCTTTGGAATATAAAATAGGTGGATAAAGAACAAGTTTTGGCAATGCTTCTTTTACCTCTTGTTTACAAAGCTATTAGTTCTCTTTGCAGTTGATGAAGGCCAAGGTTATTATTCCTTTGAGTTTTTCTGCCATTTTTGAAAACTCCTCTGAAAACTTATAAGACTATCCGTCATTTGGCTCATAATAATGTACAATATAAATATTGTCATTTTGAATACCTTTTTTGACAATTTGGTTGAAATTAGAACTGTTGAGTCTTTGTACTGAGGAATTAAGAATATCATAGAGACCTGAGTTTGTCTTAATGATAGCTAATAATAAAGCTATAATGATTTTCATTTATAAATTTATGGCCAGAGAATTAAAGAGTATTTGACACGTAGTTGAATTTTATTGGCTGGTTTATTAAATTTATTTTTTATAAATTAAATGTGATTATTTATAATGATGTATAATCAAAGTAAAATATTAGCTAGGTAAAAGATAATAAAATGATTTAATAATATTATTAGTTTGGATTTAAATAGAGAGAGTCTACAACAATTATATCTCATCTTAGTAATTCTAGGGTCTAGTCCAGTACTAATACCATATTGTTTAGTTTTTGCTACTAATAAAGCTTCTTAAAGGACTCTATTGTTTTGTCAATCCAACTTAGTTTCCTGAATATTGCTCCTTCTAATAGATCAGTGTATTAGTAAAGCTCTCAGAATTAACAGCCAGCAAACCAAGCCTTAGCAAATCACATGTGTTTCCCTGAGAAATATGCTAACAAGTTCAAGTCATATTTTTACTCAAGCTTTTTCAAATAGTCAAACAATTAGCAAGTCTATTAAACAGCATTATCAAATTCCTAAGACAAATTTAGCTCAGTTAAAGTTACTTACAATTCTTCTTCAGAATATTTTTCTTGCTCCTCAAACTAGAGCATTGATAATAAGGCTCCAATTTCAACTGGAGACAAATTGACTAAAAGCTCTTGACTATAAATAAAGTATTTTAGCATGACCTCTGGACCTTGACAAATAAGCTTGGCTTATTAAAGATTTTCCGAAGCCTTTTTATATTAAGTTAGGAATCCAATTTCTTATAGAAGTTTTATTATTTGCCAAAACTAAAGTACTTCTTAAGAGACCTAGTTATTCTAAGTTTGATTATTTAGAAAACTGATATCATTTTTCATGTTCTAAAATTTCTAAAGATCTTCAAAGTGTTATTATTTAAATTCACAATTTAATATTTTATCTTTAGAAATAAGATCCAAAAACTCAAACTATAGTTTTTATATGTTATTAATTCTTTCATCTTAAAACTAAACTAAATTGTCTTTTTAATAAGTAGTAATTTATGCTAAAGAATTATATTATTACTAAATTAAGTCTTTTTAGTTATATGATTATTATTTGTTATTTATACTAAAATATAAGTGTATTTATTAAGGCTTTATTTTAAGATATATTTATTTAATTTCAATATCATGATAGTAAATAATCTTTTTATTTTTATCTCTTTCAAAACATTCAGCTTCGCTCTCAGAGTATGTTAATAATTAATAGCCAATAAAGCAAACATCATTTTACTCTTTAAGTTATTTCTCTAGAATAAAAACATGCTTGTTAGAAAATTTATCTACACACAATCCTATATAAGGAAAGCAATCAAATTGTTTCTTATAAAAATTATTCTAAAGACTTAAAACAAAATCCTCTTAATTTTCTATCATATTTTTAACTATATCAAAACTGTCTTTGAATAAAGTTTCGTTTTCCAATCATTATTTATTACCCTCAATACACTTGCACTAAATATACATTTTATTTAGTTATTTCTAGTAATGTATTTACTACTATTCAAACTCTTAAATTTTAACAAAAGTTTTGTTTTCAAAAAAGCTCTAAGAGATAAGATCTCTTACCATAAAAGAGTTTCGTGAAAATGAATTAATAACAGTCTCATAAGAGATTTTAAACTTACTCTCCAAAACCTCTCCCTCATTCTTCAGCATAGGTTTGATCTCTCAGGTATCAGGAATGTCTTCGGAATCACCAAAATATATAAACACAAGGCCCTCTTTATCAATGCCTCTTCTACCAGCTCTTCCAGCCATTTAAATGTATTCTCCAGAGTTCAGAAATCAAAATGAGGAATTATCAGGTTTTTTTATTGAGTAGAAAATAACACTTTTTGATGGCACATTTATTCCCATTGCAAAACTCTCTGTTGCAAATAACAGCTTAACCAAATTTTATTAAAATAAAAGTTCGACTATTTCTTTGCAGATCCAGAGTAAATCTCCATGATGCATAGCAACACCTTTTAGCAGCATTTATTTTAGCTAATAAAGTTAAATAATCTGCCTATCATGAGGCTGTAATCATTTTATTTGTCTTTCAAAAAAACTATTAACTTTCTTTCATTCATCTGCATCTAAAAGTGTAAGATAATTAGAAGCTTATTCTGCTAAGGAAATTTATTATTTTTTAGAAAATACAAAAACAATAGCTGGTAGTTTCTCATCTTTATTTAGCTGCTAAATAAGCTTTATTAACTCCTCAGAATTTCATGCATTTCCAGATGGAACCTTGCTTATTTATTTAGCTACATTTGCTGGGTTGTTTTTACTAGTCTTTGTTCTGGTCATTTTTTATACTCTTTCTTTTTGATTCTTTTTTAAGCTGAGTTCTTCAAGTCATTTTTTAAGTTCGATTTTCTTCTCTTATTTTTATTATTTTTTGATAATTTTTAATTAATGAACTTCATTAATAAAGCTCTTATAATTTTGCTCATTGAAATTCTCATTGTGTTTTTTTATCTCAACAATCTTCTTGAAATAAATATGATGATTAAGAGGCACAGGTCGTTTAAGAGTTTTAATAACATGCAGTCATTTTCCTGTCACTCGAGAAACCCAGTCAGAAAACTCTTCTATATTAGATACAGTGGCGCTTAACATAACAATGCCTACATGCTTAGGAAGCATTATTATTGTCTCTTCCCAAACAGAGCCTCTTTCTTAGTTATTAATATAATGTACCTCATCAAAAACAACCCATTCAAGTCTATTAAGGCTTTGATCCTTACTATATAGTTTATTTCTTAAAATTTCTGTGGTCATTATAAGACAGTCTGAGTTCTCCCTTAAGACAATGTCACCTGTTATTATGCCAACATTTTGGCTGAATTTTTTAGAAAACTCATAAAATTTTTGATTTGATAGTGCCTTAATAGGTGAGGTAAAGATGACTGTTGAGTTTGTCTATAATGCCTTAGCAATTGCGTACTCAGCTATAACTGTTTTGCCCGCAGATGTGTGGGCCGCCACAAAAACGTTTTAACTTTTTTCTATTAAATAAATTGCTCTTTTTTAAAACTCATCTAGTGGAAAATCATAATTCTTGGCCATTGTTATGTTTTATAGATACTTGTCTATTTTCTCAATTGACTCTTAGTCTTCCATGCTGAAGAAAGCTTTATGTGTTTAACCACTGTGCTATGAATGAAAATATTTTATTTCTTCTTTATAAGGTACAATTTCTTAGTAGTTATTTTTATTAGAATTTTAAAAAACAAATTCATCTAAATTCTCTTTGAAAACTAACTCTTATTTTTCATCGACATTTCTTTATACAAATTATAAGGGATTTAAGTCACATAGCTTATAACTCTAATCAAAAAAATCCAAATACTCTATTTGCTAAGGAATATGATCTATACATAAATCTTATTATAGCTATATAATATTTTTATTT
>ERZ724506.281-NODE-281-length-18871-cov-12.229486_pt1 | contig 18871 bp, 8 predicted proteins | sample MGYA00376039_ERZ724506 | MGnify/ENA primary metagenome ERZ724506 (study PRJEB28724, sample SAMN07190887) | wastewater metagenome | isolation source: effluent of sewage treatment plant in Hong Hong | place: USA: Christiansburg, Virginia | collected 2016-03-01 ... | reverse complement strand
CCCAAACCCCAAACCCCAAACCCCAAACCCCATATTCCATTTAATTATAGGATCTAAATATATTAAATAAATAACTAATAAAATCTTATTTAAAAATCATATTGCTTAGGTTCTAGATTTCATCTGGATCTATAAATGTTGTGTACTTTATCTTTTTCTTAGTCTACTACTATACTTTGCTATCATATTGCTTTTTTTATGCCTTCAGAATTCTTTTTTATTGATTCAGATTATCTTATTCATCTTTCTCAAAAACTTCTTCTTCACTATTTTCCAAGGACATACTTTTAAGCATTTTTTTCTTCCAGTTAACTTGCTGTTATTTTCTCTACAATTCAAATTATTATTTCTCAAGTACTTTGGCTTGCTCAATCTAGTCTTAGTGTTTTAATATCTCACTAGGCTAATATTTAATGTATTAGATATTTTTAATCTCATGCTGATACTGGCTCACTCTTTTAGAATCATCTGCACTAGCTAGTATATAAACATTACCTTCCTTTTCATTTCAAGCAGTTCTTCCAGATCTGTGAATAAAAGTATCCAGGTCTCTTGGCAAGTGATAATGAATAACATTATCTACATTTGGGATATCAATTCCTCAAGAAGACACATCAGTGGTGACGAGTATACAATTACCGCTATTTTCTCAGAATTTCTCTATTTTCTTAAACCTTTGCATTTACTTCATATGAGAGTGAATATTGACTACAGTATGACCGAGAAAACTCAATAAACTTGTAAGGCTTTTAGCAGTCTCAATTGAGTTGACAAACACAATAGAAAGTCCTTTTAGCTCATTCCTTATCAGAAAATCAAGATAGTATATTTTATTCTCATTTGGAGAGTTTATTCTGTAAATAGATAGATTTTTTGGCAATGAAGACTCATGCTCTTTAAGAGTAACAACCTTGACTTCATTTTAGAAATCTACTTTAGACAAAATGTCAACCATCTTTGGATTTTCGACTCTTTTGGTTTTCTCTTTTTCCTTCTATTTTTTCAGTATTTTTTTAAAGTGATTATTTTAGTACATTCTGGAGGTACCAGACATCTTTGTTATGGTTGCACTCGTTATTAAAGTGATTCTGTTTTTAAGATGATGCTTAGCTTAGGCCAGCTCTTGTTCAGTTAAGCCTGATCACTAAGAGCTGTCAATATTATCAACTTTGATTTTTTAGTTGTTAAACTCAACATACTCTTCTTCTATTTCATCATCATTTTGTTCGCGATCAATTTCTTTAAGATTTATTTTCCTGAAGATTTGAGAAATCTCCTTGAATAAACCTAGCTCTATAAGTCTGTCTATCTCATCAATAACTAGGTACTTAATGTAGGATAAGTATTTTAAATAAGGAGTGTTGAAGTTGGTCATTAGATCTAATAGTCTTCCTGGTGTTGCAATAATTATGTTGGGACATTATTTTAACTATCTTTCTTATTTCTCAACACAAAGACCTCCTATTAAATACAAAGGTCTTATTTGTTTGGGAGTTTGCAATTGTTCTTTAATTGAGCTTAATACTTTAAGAATTTGTTAAGCAAGTTCTCTTGTTGGAACTATTATGAGTGCCTGAGCATAAGATTGCTTCTTATTAAGTCTCTCATAGTTGTTAACTATATAGTTGAGGATGGGAATCAGGTAACAAAGAGTCTTTCCTGAGCCTGTATGCGAGCTTATGATAAGATCAAATTTGTCATATAAAAACTTGAGGGATTGTTTTTAGACCTCTGTTGGCTTTTCGAAGCCACTTTATTGTAAGACGTTATTCAGCTCTTGATTGAGGTTTAATGCAGTCCAACTATCTTCTGTAAATTCTTCCAAAATAGACATTTATAAAATTGATTAAATATTTTTAAAGATTTTGTCAATTTGTAAAATTTAAGAGAATTTGCTTTAATCTACTTAATCTAAGTTACATTTATTAAAAACATTGTTTAGGTTGGTTTATGAGGAAACTAGATTGATGCTCATTTAATCTTCTGTATATTTGGAATTTATTGAGTGCTGTTATGAGACTTACTATTAAGATTATATATTATAGTTTATTTAAGGCTCTGTGCTGATTTCAAAGAAATTACTTTAGGTCCTAAATAAATAATCTTTTTCTTTAACTTATTAGATCTTGATTTCTTTAAGATTTTTATTCTCATCCATTATATGTAAAATCAATTAATAGTAAATTTATTAACAAACTGATTGCTGAATTCCTAGTGATGAGTTTGCGTTGTTTTTCATTTATATAGACTATACATATTACTTGAGCATAAAGTCTTGGTTAATTTTCTCTATTGGCACCAGCCAAATTAAAGAACTTATTTCATCTGATTAGTTATTTGATAAATAGAACTCAATTAATATTTAAAGTGACATTTATGTAATTATAGGTGACTTATCATTGAGCATATTTTTAACCTATGAGTAATAAAAGCTCTAGTCTTTACTGCTAAGAAATTAAATTATGTTTGGAAGAAATTTCAAATAATTTTTTCTTATTTAAAAATCAAGACTTTAAGAATGCTGCTCATATATTTATAATACTGATAGTATTTTATTGTAGCTAAGATTTAAATTAAATAAGCCTATGCTTAGCTCTATTGCTTATAATCGAACAGCGTTTATTTTATCAGTTAATAAATTCTTAACAATATTAAAAACAGAGTCAAACAAATAATTAATGTTTTATTTGTTAATTATTTTACCTAGAACTTAAATTCCATTTATTTTCAAAGAATAGTTTTAACAATTAAATATTTGCTCAAGTTTGATAATTTTATAATCTATTATTTTCTATATAAGGAATTCATTTTTTAAATTTGAAAGAATATTTAATATTATTTCATCATCATTATTGCTTAAAAGATGTTCAATAATTTTCTCAACATCATTTTTTATTTTTTAACAATTATTTAATTAATGCTGCCAAATGGAAACAACCAGTATGTAAATGTGTATTAAACAATCTCTTGATTAGACTTCAACAAGATCTTGTTAAATGAATACAAATAAAGTATTCTAAATATAATCAGAGCTAAAGTTTGCAATTAAGTGTTCTAATTCTTTATAGACTATCTCTTTAAACTATTCGTCTTTTCCTCTTAGTAAATTATTTAAAAACTACTCAAATATTTTCATTTATTATTCATCAAGATGTTGGATGAAGTACTTTGAATTTTTTATTATTATTATTTAACTTTTCCAAGAACACTTACTTATAAAACTTTCTAATTAAAAAAAAACATTTTTAAAGTTTCCTCTTTTCTTGCTCTAATAATTCAGCATTGACTACACAGCACTCACTTGAATACAATCATTATTATCAGTGAGCAAAATTTCAAATAATTAATAGCTTATTTTATAAAACTGTTTATGATAAATGTTCGTATAGACAAGACCTTTGGCTAACTAATTTCTAACTTATGTACAACTACTATTTGAGCTTTGCTACAAAATATCTTAAAACTCCTTCTAGTATTTAGAGGGAATATACTCATGCAGTCAACAACACATATTAATACTACTTATGATACAATATTTCTATCCTGTTTATTAGAGCTTAATTCCTAATGCAATAATACTCTCATGCTTAAATTTGTATCTACTTACTAAGTAGCTCATGCAATCAATAGCCTTATTATTTTACACTATCCTGAATGCTTAAGTCTTCATAGCTTAGAAATATATAAAAATATGGAATTAAATCTTATAGATAAATTTGTTATGTGCAAATAAAATCACCTATTAATTTATATTGCTTTATCAACTCCTATAGTATTATTTACTCGTCATCTTTAAACTCTTTTAAAAACGGCAGAATTTCTGATCAAGTTCTTTATACTCCAAAAACTTTGGAAATCGAATACAAATTCTATACAGCATATAATCATTCATGAGTATCCTAGCTTTTTAACTACATAGCAATTGTTTAAAGATTTCTCTTATCAAGCTGTTCCATTATAAAATTATATTTAAATTATTATATTTATTTATCACCAAGCTCATAGGACATTACAGTCTAGTTGAAATGAACCTTTTTCTCAAGCTGCTTAGAGTTTGAGAAATTATTTAGTATGCCATCTTCTTCATCATTTGACTAGCTTTTGAACTCAGAACCTACTTGCATGTTAATTGGTGAACGATCCATAATGTCTCATACTTTGGATAAATAATATGCATTTTGGGATCTGTTTTGACTTTCATTAGTACTTATCTGCTTGATAAGGTTTGAGGTGATAAATTCACTGTTGCCAAACTAATTTCTATACTTAATACTTCTCTGTTTTTTAAGATTATCCAGCTCTCTTTGAAGAACATAAATTCTCTCTCCTAATCATTGGTTCTCGGATTCTTTTTCATTTATTTTTTGCTCCAATTAGTCTTTATCAATTAATAGTTGTCTTTCTGCATTTTCTTTCTAGTACTTAAGTAGTACTTGTTCTGCCTCTGCTGTTCTTAGTTTGCTCTCAACATCCTTTAATGTCTGCTGTTTTTATTTCAGCATATCTTCTATCCACTTTTTCTCCATTTGAGATCGCTGCTCTTCCTCTAGTTTAATATTGTCTATCTTTGATCAATATTCTTCATCTCTGTTTCGGTATTCTTATAGCTGCTATACAGTTTGTCAAAGAGTATCTTATATTGATGATCATTCATTGTATTAGACATCAAGTTACTTTCTATGCTCCTTCTCTATTTGCTGCATTTATTGTCTTAAAATTTCAAGTTCTTTCTCATATTTCTCTCTCATATCTAAATTCTCTTTTATTTATTGTTTTTTCTGCTACTCCATCTTTAATGAGAAGCTAGTCATATAATCATTGCTTTCCACTTTGGAACTTAGTTTGAGTTTCTCCATCAAAAATTCATACTTCTACTTTTGTTAGAAAAGTTCTTCTTATATTCTTTTGTATTGCTCTTCCATGAAGGTTAGTTTTTAATTCCATAATCTTAGATCTTTTTCATATTCAGCTTAAATCGAGTTTTTTTCTTCGTTTTCTATTTGCTTCTAACTCTTAAGAATTTCCATAGCCTATTGTGTTTCTTCTTTATAGTTTGAGTACTTGGTTTCAATAGCTTACAATTCTTTCTTACTTTACTAACTTATGCTTTCATTTTGCTTTTTAAGATTCTCAATCTTTTCTGTATTCTTTAGATTTAGTTGTGTCAAGTTGTCAACTTAGTGGCGACTTGTTTCCACACTTTAGTATAGTTCATTAAGCTTTTGTTATAAATTATTTTCTTTTTATTCAAATTCTTTTTATTTGGTTTCCAGTCACTCATGATTTTTTGTCTTTATTTATTTTTGAATTTCTTCGAATTTTTAAGTTTGATTTTTAAATTTTTGCTCAAATTTATTTTTTTATTCATTTGCAGTTCTTTTTATATCTTCGTACATTTTGATTTGATGACTGAGTTTTTGTTCAGTAACTGCAATGTGTTTTTCATTCTCCATCTTGTTGTTAATAAGACTTTCTATTTGTTGTTTAAATCTTTCTTTTAGATTTTCTTTTTCTTGTCTCTCATTTTCTTTTAAAGTGATCAGATTTTTAGATTTTGTATCAAGTTCTTATAAGACTTTTTAAAGATCATTTTCAAGTCTTTCTTTTAGCTAATCAAGTCTCCATCTTTCTTATTTCTCTTACTAGTATTGACTATTTAAAATGTCAATTTTTTCTTAAAGCATTTGCTTGTCTTTCTCAAGCTTCTGTTGTAACTCTTTAATATTAGTATTATATCTAATATCTAAGTGATCATAATCACTCTAGAGTTTTCTCATTTATTGTTCTAAAATATCCTTATTTGTCTCCAATATTACTAACTCATCTTTCATTCTTTTTATCATCTTATCTTGATCAATTTTCTATGCTGTATATTCCTCTTATATTTGTTATATGATTTATTCGTAGTCGTCCTTTTCATCTTAAATTTGCTAAGCAGACTCATCTATTATTTTATGAATTTATTTAGTATGTTTTTCTTTTAGATCTCTGAGCTGTCTCTCAAATATTTCTCTTTCTCCTTTGCTTATTAGCAAAGACTCTTTAACTTGATTATCATACTGATTCTTTAAATCATGTATTTATTGTTAGTGTTTTTCTCTAAGCTCCATTAGCTCATGCTCATATGACTCAGTAAGATTTTTTATTTAAAACTAATCCTTCATGGCTTATTTTTTGTAAACGTCTTTTTGTCTCTATAAATCTAATTCTAGTTGAGCAACCTTTTAGTCTTTATCTTAAGAGTCGTTTTTTATTCTATTAAAATTGTTCTCATTATTTTGAATTATTTGCTGCATCTCTTCTTGTTTATTTGAGCTCTCATCTGCCAATTGAGAAAGCTCTTTTTGAAGTTGTTCTTTTTCTTGTTTGAATTTTTTCTCCAGGTCCTCAATCTGGCTCTCAAATTAGACTCATAATTACTCTAACTATTGATTTATATCTGGAGTGTTATTATTTGAGTTATTTTGAAGTAGCTCAATCATTTCTTAAGACTCTTTTTTGATCTCTGTTATCTTATTATTAAGTTGGTCTATTTCTATTTTTAAGAACTATTTATCTTGTTCAAAAATACTCTTGTCACTATTGTTCTTATTCTTGGACTACATTAATTCTTCTTTTGTTTTTTGTAATTAATCCTCAATGTTTAACTTTGATTATTACAGAGATATAATTTAATCTTATAGTTCCTATAACTGAGTATTGTCGTGAGTGTTTTATGCGCTTTCTAATTTCACTTACATTTCCTCATTCTCTTTTTTAATATCCTAAATTTAATTATTAATTTAGGTTATTTCTTAGAGCTTAGATTGTAACTGAATTTCCAGCTGTTTTTCAAAATTTTTATTCTCATTAATAATATCTGAAATTCTATTTTGATACTAGCTATTTTCCTCAACCAATTTATTTATCTCTTCATTTTTAGTGCTTAAAATATTGTCTAATTAATTCTAAAAATCATGAGTATATTATTCATGTTGATTTTAGTCATCTTTAATCTACTAGTCTCTAATCTGAAGAAGACTTTCAAGCTACTCAATTTTATTCTTTTGTAACTCTAAATTCTAACCAATCATAGACTGCTTCATTTGATTTTCAGTTTAAATACTCTCTAATTAATCATTTAATATTTTGTTTTTATTCTATAGATCCTACAATCTATCTTACTCTTGAAGAATATAGTCCTATAACTATTTCTCTTTCTATTCTAATTTTTCACTATATATTAATTTCTCATTGTGCAGCATATCTTTAACAGCTTATATTTCTTATTCCTTATTTAAAAGCTATTTCTTAAAGTCATTTAGTTCTTCATTAAATTTATTTGTACTTAGCTACTATTCAGAGGCATACTGTTGTATTTTACTCTCCATTTCATTTAACATTTTATTCTTCTCAACGTGCTCATTTTCATTCTTCTTTTATATAGACTAAAGTATCTCTTAGTAACCATTTACAAATTTTCCAATCAAAAAATCTTAAAGAATTTATTTGCCTTATTTATTCTATGTTGTCTATCAAATGAACTTATTCTGTAGCTATATAATATCTCTCTCATAATCAAGTACTCCATGGTACAAATTTTTAGATAATTTTTCAGATATATTCTACTCATAATAGTCATTGATTTTCTTCTCAAAATCTTTTTTAAAATTCTAGCAATTTATATCCTTGTATTTCTTATGCAAAGCTTCAAATCTTTTTAAGTACATGTTCTCATAGGTCTTATTATCATCCTCGAGTAACTCTTCTTTAAGATGTTTTATGGTGTCAGCTTTGATACCAATAATAAAGTCTTTGTATTGCTAGTCCTCAACATAGCCATAGCTCTATATAAAGTCTTTTGTTTATTCCTCAGCCAGTTTGTGGACTTTATTTACCTACTCCTAATTATGCTCCTTGCAAATATAGTTCCAAGTATTTTATATTACTGGAATCTACTCTGTATTTATTGTCTCAACATACTACTGAACAAGCATGGCAAACAAAGATCCATCAAGTACTTAGTCACCCAAAGTTTTTATTTTAGACTCATTGAAAATTCTTCTCCTAAAATCAATTGCTTATTCAATAAATTCTGGCCTGAGATTCTCCAGTTCAAACAGCTATAGATTTCTTAGATCATTTTCATCAATCATTGGTCAGACAAAAGCAACACATTGTCTGTCTCCAAAGCACTCTCTTATTACTCTTCTTATTTTGTTTTTATTCTCTTATAGCTGACTGTACTCTTCTTATTCTTATAAAGCATTCTATAGATATCTCTAAGTTGTTATTGCATTGCCATCTTTATCTTTTAGTTCAAGACTAAAGTCTCTTAAAAGCCATATGAATTTAGGCATATATTTCTGATAGTCTTGAATACTGACATCATTGTTGCCTTGCTGTAGGTGTAGATTATTAGTCAGCTTGCTTATATAAGAAATATTCTCAATTGAGTCCTCATCAATTGGCCCCAAATGATTGTATATAAATGTAGATGATAATAGCATAACAAGACTGAAAACTCTGCTAAGATGATTGTTGTCTACATCAATTGCAGATAGACCTTCTGAGTCTAACACAATAGTATTTATTATTTATCCGTTTGGTCCTTAACACTGAACAGGCTTGCCCCACATCCATATACCTTTAGTGCATGGATTAATAGTATTCCCAACATGGAAACCACTTTTCCTGTTCAGAATTATTCTATTAAGAAGAAAGGACTTTCCAGTTCTGTAGCTTCCAGCCACTCCAATGACACTTATGGGCTTGGGTATCTCCTTAAGTATACTTAGAGCTCACTGACTGACAACTATCTTTCCATTATCATCAAATCATATAAGCTATATTGGCTCCTCCACATAAGCACTTTCCATTATAAATATAAAATAAAGAGTTCTATTTGAAAAATAAATAAACTAAAATAATTTGAATTTAAATTTTAAAATATAAAATGAAGCTCTAAAGATAACAGAGTCTTAATAAGCATTTAAATGCCAATAGCCAAAGTTTAAGAAATTGCAAGCCTCTTGTTCCTTAAAAAGGTGCTGGAAGTTTTCTATAAAAAGAAAACCATTGCAATAATGTTTAGACTAATAATTATCTTGGACACAATTAAAAGGCGCCAGCCAAAGCTGAGTTAGACTATCATCCTTATATGGCTAATATTATATAACATTTGAGATAAAACTATCAAAGCAATATACCTACCAGTAATCCCTTAAAAATTCAAAAAGATATCAACTCAAGAATGAAAGCAATATTGACTAACTGGGTCTTTGAAATTCATCATAAATTCAAGCTCAAAACAAGGACCTTGTTTCTAACATAAAACATTATTGATAGATTTTTGGAGTATTGACAAGTTAAGAAAAGTGATTTTCAATTGCTTGGAATTGCTGCATTTTTAATAGCATCTAAATTTGAAGATATTTACCCTCCTGAGAGTAATGAGCTTTGTTATCTGTGTGACAATGCATATGATTAGAATGGTCTGTTTAAGATGGAGTCTCAGATTCTAAGCATTTTTAACTTTGACCTCATTTTTGTGTCAGTAGTTGATATTATAGAGCAGTTCTTCTTCACTCTTGGAATAAAACAACCGTAGATTTAATAAATGTGTATATTATTAGCAAAGATGTTCTTATACTCTTCTCACATGACAAAATACAATCCATATAAACTTGCAGCCTTTGTTATGGAAGAGTCATTTAAACTTCTGGGCTACAAAAACAAAAAAGTATACAATATTGTCAATGACGAAGAAACAGTGGTGCTTTAAAAGAAACTAAAGAAGATTATTTCCAAGACCTCATAAGAAGGACTTCAAGCTCTTTATAATCAAGACTCTCTTCTATTTTAGAAGCTTCTCAGAAAATACTCTTAATTAATTTAGTTATTATATTTTCAGTATATTTTTAACTCTTTTTCTTAATCTAGAAAGTTATTATAACACGTGATTAATTTATAATGAGCTTAGCATTTGACGAGTTCGGAAAGCCTTATATTATTGTTAGAGAATAAGAGAAGAAGAAAAGAGTCAAAGGAATTGATGCCATCAAATAAAACTTGACTGCCGCATTGTCCGTTGCCAGAATGGTCAGAACTTCATTTGGTCCTAAAGGAATGGACAAGATGATTGTGTCTCCAGATGGAGAGCCTTTGATTACCAATGATGGGGCCACTATTATGGAAAAGGCAGAAATTGCTCATCCAATCAGCAGACTCATTGTGGAACTCTCCATGAGTCAAGACAATGAAATTGGTGATGGAACAACAGGAGTGGTTATTCTTGCTGGACTGTTAATTGAACAAGCTTTGTATCTTCTAGACAAGGGTATTCATCCTTTACAAATTGCAGCTGGGTTTGACAAGGCAGCAGATTTGGCTGGAGACTATCTTGAGACACTTAAGGAGCAGAGAAGTTGTTAGTCAAGAGAAGATCTTATTTAAGCTGCTAAGATATCACTGTCTTCAAAGGTTGTCTCAAGCAGTAAATAACAGTTAGCTGAAATAGCTGTCGATGCAGTGCTTACTGTAGCTGATCTTACCAGAAAGGAAGTCAATCTAGAGCTTATAAAGATAGTTGGAAAGACAGGAAGATCATTGTCTGAGACCTAGTTGATCAAAGGAATTCTTATTGATAAGGACTTCAGTCATCCTTAGATGTCTAAGAGTCTTAAGAATGCCAAGGTTGCCATCCTTACTTGTCCATTTGAGCCACCAAAGCCTAAGACTAAATATAATCTCAATATCACTAATGCCTAAGACTATACCAAGCTGGCTAATCAAGAACAAGAGTACTTTATTGATATGGTTAGAAGAGTTAAAGAATCCGGAGCCGATATAGTATTATGTCAATGGGGATTTGATGATGAGGCCAATCATCTATTACTTAAGAATGGTCTTCATGCTGTGAGATGGGTCTCTGGAACAGATATTGAGCTATTGGCAATGGCCACTGGTGCCAAAATAGTTCCTAGATTTGAGGAGCTTTCAGCTGATAAACTCGGACTTGTTGGTGAGATCGAAGAGCTTTAGCATGGTACAACCAATAACAATATGATTATATTTAAAGAGCTTCCTTAGACAAAGACAGTCTCAATTTTAATAAGAGGTGGAAGCAAGACCATCATTGATGAGGCTCATAGATCTATTCATGACTCTCTTTGCGTCATAAGAAATCTTATTAAAAATCCTTATGTGATTGTTGGGGGAGGAGCCTCAGAGTTAAGCTGTTCTATTTACCTAAGAAAGTAAGCTGATGAGATATCCAATGTTTAGCAGTATGCTTTAAGAGGATTTGCTCATGCTCTTGAACAGATTCCACTCATCTTGGCTGAGAACTCAGGAATGAACGCTAATGAAGCTTTGCAGAAGGCTAAGGCCAAACAGATTGAAGAGAACAATCACAAGATAGGAATCTCTTGCATGACCGCAGATGTGGACAACATGGCTGAGTAAGGTGTGTTTGAAACTCTTGTGTCCAAAAAGCACCAGATCTCTTTAGCAACATAAGTAGTCAAAATGATACTCAAGATAGATGACCTGATAGAAAACATCAACATGGGAATGTAGTAAAATATTATTAATTATATTTGTTATTTGTTTAATAATGGAAAGTTTTTCTCCATCATAAATGCAAGTCTATTAACACTTCCAATCTTTAGCCAATGACTACAAGAAGAAGCTTGAGGATAAGAACAACGAGATAACTTAATTAAACTCCTAGATACCGACCTAGTAATTAAAACTAAGTGAGTGCAGACAGACAATGGCAGTAATATAATAAGAGACTTGGTATCTTAAAAAATGCTCAGCTTTTTAAATAAACAGGGCCTGTTCTAATTCCAATGGAGATTCATGATGTCAAGACAGAGATTTAGGGTAGAATCGACTTCATTGACAAGAGCATGTAAGTTAATAAGCAAGACATTGGCCAGCACCATATAAGAAAGTTAGAAATAAGGAATGGAGTCTAGATAGAACTTAATAAGACTTGATCAGGAGTTTCAGCAAGCTATCAAAAATGTTCAATAAAATCATTAAATGAGAATTTATTATCTGTAATCTCTTTTTCCTATGGTAGACTTTCCCGCAAAAAGATGCTTAGGTTTGCTTATATAAACATGTCTATCAGCCTCTCCTTTTCTTCCATCCTTAAAAAGTTTTTTTTGAATTTTTCTTCTTCTTCTTTCCAGCATTTAATCCTAGGATGATTTCTCTCTATCAGCGTTTGTCTCTTCATCAATCTCAATCTCCATTTCATTATCTTTTCTTCTTGATAAAAGAGTTCTCTTTTTTTGTTGCTCAGTGAGTCTTTCTACAGCTCTTGTGGAGTCAATCCCTTTCTTGTTAAGCTTCTCCTTTAGCGATCTTACATTTATTCTTTCTTTGGATAGCATTCTGTTATTGCTCAGCTTACTGTTTATTTTTCTCTCGTATTTAGAGTCTCTAACCTATTCCAATACAGAGTTCTCATACTTCTCTGTCTCATTCAGCAAATCCTCTTCGGGCATAACAAAGTTTTTTTGTTCTTCTTCTAGCATCATAATTTTCTTCTCTATATCTGGGTCAACATAATCAAATATATTCTTGCCATTAATTATCTCTGGAATAGCATCATATTTCCACTCAGGGTTCTCCAATTAGAAATGTTCCTATAAAGGATATCTGAAGACTCCTGGTCCTCCAATTTCCTCTTGGTATTCTCTAAGAGTCTTTATTTTTGGTTTCTCTGTCTAAGTCAAAAATGACTAAGGAATGTGAGCTTATCTTTATCTAGATATTTCTTTTGGCTCAACAATCTGTACACCTCTGAGATAATCCTCATCAGTTTAAAGCTTATTTTATTTATTGATCTTTTAGCTTACTCTTTCCTCTAATAACTCTTTACATATTTTGTCTTTAGCAATTTAGAGCAAATCATCTCAATTGCAACTTAGCTACATAAAACTAATGTTTGGATTTTCTAGCTCAAATTGTTTCAATGCATTTCTTGTTTCTTCGCTGAGCTCATTGAGACTTGTAATATCAACTTTATTGAGAGCTACTGTTGCTTGTTGTCCTTATAGTAAAGGCTTTAGTGAGTTGAAGAGTTTAATCTGGTTCTCTAAGGAATAGCCACATGTCTCAGAGATATCTAGTAGATACAGTATATGAGTTTTGAGATGAGCCAAAGCAGTTATTGACTGCATTTCAATTGTATTTCTTTGATCCAAAGGTCTGTCTAGAATACCTGGAGAGTCAATGCATTGTATTTAAATGTTCTTATACTCTGTATGTCCAACAAATAAATTTTAAGTGGAAAATGGCATTGAAGAGACTTCTATTTTGGCTCTTGTTAGTTTGTTAATTAAAGAGGATTTGCCGACATTTGGGTATCCAAAGAACAGAATTGTTGGAGCATAAGGATCTATGGTGGGAAGTCATCCAATGTGTTTTCTGATCTCCTCCAAGTATACTAGGGATGGCCCTATTCTTTTTACTGCAGTGCAAATTCTTCCGAAGGCAGCTATCTTAAGAGCCTTGCATCTGTATAAAGAGTCAGCATACTTAAGGAGCTTGAGATAGTCCTTGCAAATCTTCTCAATAATTGTTCTTACGATGTTCAACTAAGACAGAGCTATCTTATAATGATCCTTATCATATAGAATGTTTAGTAGATCTGAGAAGAAAGGATGAATGTCGTTGAGCTGGGGAAAAGCATTGACTAGACCAGAGAGTGTCTCTTGAAATGCTTCAGAACAGAACTTGATTTTTCTCATATAGAACTCTCTGATTCTTCCAATGGCATAGTTTGGATGCACCTCTGTGGGGGTCTTTCTCTGGGTCTTAGAAAGAGTAATATCGATCATCTAATCAGCATTATGAATGGTGGTAATATTCTTAAAAAGATAATAGATGGACATTTATAAAATAATTTACTTTTTATAAATTTAATTGATGAGAATTTTTGATGACTCTTAAATACTTTGTAATAGTATTAAACTTGTTAACAACAGAATGTAAATGACTATTTGGTTGAAAGGTTCTAAATAGAACTTACTAGTTTATTAATAAGGAGGAATGTCATTATCATAACTCTAATAGTCTTTGGATAATTTTTCTAACTTTTTATAGAAATTGGGGCTTATTTTATCGAGTAATTTTGTATCATTATTTTTTACAGGGTCTTGAATGAAGGATTTTTTTTCATTATCTACCACTTAAATATCATCTGCATTTGAATAGTTTTATTTTTACTTTATAATTATTTAGGCTATATTTGTTAATTCCTCTATTTTTTATGTGTCTATTGAGGCCTCTTTTTTCTTGGTATTTTATTGATTTGAGCTAGATGCTTGATGCATTATAGAATTAAATTATTTATTTTTTATAAGTTTATTTAATTAATTATATTTATGTGGAGCATTTAACAGCTCTATTAGGCTTATTTATTTTCCTAAATTATTACCCACATTTAGTTACTCAAGCTAATTATTTATTTTATTTCCAAATCTCTCAGACTCATCTATTAGTTCGGTAAAATTAGAAAACGACTGTTCTTATAAATATCCTTCTATTTAAGAGACAAATCAGCCTTATTTTAATCTTTCCTGTCTAGTCTCTACTACTATTTTGTGCTAGCCAAATTTTAGCATACAAGAACAACTCCATGCAGAACTAAAGTTATTACAAGAACATCTTTGACAACTTCTTTAACCTTGTTACTAATTATGTGTTTAATAAGAATGTTTGCAAAGACATTTAAAATCAAGGCTTCCATGAACAGGAATATAATAAAACATTTTGCATTGACATTTAGAAATACCACAAGGAATTTATTTGGATGTAGCATCTTAATACATATGGTCTTTAAGTCAATGACTACAAAAGCATTTGGTTGCCACTCCTATAGCTTTGCAGTCTTTACCTTCATCGTTTCTCCAATGGATGTAGTTTCTTTACTTGGTAGACATTTAATTAAAAGATATATAATTTAATAAAATTTATAAATATTATTCCATTTGAATTGACTCTTAATAAAACTCCTGAATTCTTACAATCATTTCATCATCTATTTTTTAATGATTTATTGTCAGTGTCTCTCCTAGCAATGAGCCCTAACCTATCTTCTCTTTGACTTTAATGCCAAAGTCAAATAAAAGAATTATTGTAATGTTGATCCAGAATACTAGAAAATAAACATGCTTATACTCCTTCTCTTTGTAATATAAAGAGAACAAAGAACCAAGTCCTTAGTGAAGACTCATTTACTTGGGCTCTACAAATAGCTCACCAGTGGAGTATATGAATGGAAACAGTATAAAAGAGGCATAAGATATGCTATATATAAATGAAACAAAGCTCGTTCTTTTGTGGTCCATAAACTTAAAGCTGGATCCAAACCAAGTTGATTTTATTATCTTGAAAACCAAAATTATGTGTTAGAAAAAGATTGTGAAAAATAGAAACTTTTTATTTTACCCAAAAGATTGAGAATCCAGTATAAGTACCCATAATTCTCTTCATAAAGGCAAAATACTGCTCTTGGTTGTAGTATCACTCTAAATACACAAGGGAATATATAGCTACTAATATCAAATTAACAAGTATTAAAACTCTTCTTATGACATTGTTGTAAATAAATCATCATATTGAAATGATTAAATATAGTCCAAAATTCTAATGATCAGTTTTGGCTGCTTAATCTAAAAACTACATTTACTCTTCTGTAATATTAGGTCTTTAAATAGATGAAGAGTTTAATCCCTGCTAATATAATAAAACGGATTGACTTAGTTAATAGAGTGTTACCGTAAACTATATTCATAAATCATATATCTACTAAATTAATAATACAATATTAAGATTATATTTTACAAAGTCTGGTGTTGTTTAATCAAGTATTTTCTTTGTTTTGTCTATAAAATTCTAGCTAACTTTATTTTCATTATACACTACTTTGATCTTACTAAGGTTGTTTTTAATATGTTAAATAAATTCGTTATTCAACTTTTTATTGTCAAGAAATTATTCAAATATAATACTCATTTCTTTATATTTGGTTTCTTTTATTTATAAACTGCTTCATTGCTATTAAATAAGCTTAAATTATTATAGTAGTGATTGACTATTATTTTGAGTCTTGTTTAAATGCTTTATAGTTTTAATAAAGCCATAAGAAAGAAACTGAAAATAAAAGAAAGCTATTCTTTTTAACTTACACATTGTTCATTATATTAAGAACTATATCCACTGTTTTTCTGATAGTCACTGTGTCTCTAATTGACTCTAAGAATATCATAGCTCCCAAAATACAGCACAATCCCATCAGCAAATAAAACAACAAAAACTCTTAAAATGAACTCAAAAGCTTTTTTAGAGGCACTATTTCTCCTGTCAATACGTATCCAATTATCATGGGTATAAGGAGAGTGTCTTTAAATTAGTTTAAATAATAGACTATTTTCCATTGTCTTGAAAGCCTTTCTTTTTCCCCGCTTTATTCATGCACAAAATAGAAATTATATATCTCTTAAGGCAATAGTAATACATACATGAATGATACAAAGAAGACAACTATACAGAAAATTCTCTGGTACTAAGATACTCTTTTATTACAGTAGTTCTAAACTGCGACAATTGATAATGCCAATAAAGTAGTATACATAGAAAATGTTGCTATTGAATGAAAGCTACCATCAGCAAATTACTACTTATCCATTTATAAATTTAAATCGTTAAATTATAATGCACGTAAAATGCACCAACATTATTATAGATGACTTTTGTTTTCATTAGAGAAATAAAAATTTCCAATCTTTAATTTATTTTCTTTCCCATATGCATTCTGATCATTATAAAGGGCTGGACGATCAGTTTGATAATGGGCCAATATACTGTACAAAATAAACAGAAAAATTATTACACCTAAAATTTCCATCTCTTATAAAATACACTAGGTCCTTTGATTATAATCAGCCTTTTTAAATAAAGTATCAGGACGCTGACCTCAATATAACTGTTATATTTTTTGATGCAAATCATATAATAGGTTCAGCTATGATACTTTTAATAGGTCATTTTGGAAATATTTTATACTCAGGAGATCTTTGATTTGGAAAAGCAGTACTATAAAATAATCCTCTATTATTCGACTCTCAAGGATAAGTATAATATTAAATAGACGAATTAATACTTGACAATACATTTTGTGACCCAATATTTTAGTTTCCAGCTTAACAAGAATGTATATCGATAATATCTGAAATTATTTCTAGTTAATTAGATAAAGGCAAAAATTGATTTATATTATATTGCTACAATATTGGGAAAGAAGAAATTTGTGTTTAATTGGCAAAAATATTCAAAACAAAAGTGGTTATTACATTAGAAAGATTTTAAATAATCAATGCAGTAGATTATTATCTAGATCACTTCACATGTAGCTCTAGTGAAGGCTTTATTGAGATGAAGAATGGAGTCAATGAGTTTCTGAACTATGATTAAAACGACAACATAGTACACATAAAAATAACAGGCTGGATTAATTGTAAGCAATTTCTTAAAGTAAGTGAAAATGAGTTTTTAGTAGCTTATTCCTCTCATAGTAATTTTTAAGAATTATGAGATTTCATATAGGTAATATAGCCAGCAGTTTTATCTTAAGTGAATATAGAATGAACTGAATTAATATCTTTAGATGAGATTTCAAATTTAAATTCATACTTTGTATTTTTGAAAAATATGAAACAGAAAGGAATGGATATACTTAACAATCTTACTCTTAAGAATAAAAAAAGCTAAGCATATTTATTAACAGAAGATCTATTAGAATAAAGTAAGTATATGGATCTTCTTAAATTTTAACATGATTAGAGTATAATTGATTAAAAATTATTCAAAGAAAAAAATAAAAAAATTATTTAGAATAGAACCAATGAATAAAATCATGATAATGTTAAATTTCGATTTAAGAAAAAAATTACCAAACCTAATTAATAATTATTTATAATGTCCTCTTAATATGTATTTCTAGATCTATAGCAAAATTAAATTGCTCTAGGTAGAATAACTTTTAGACTTATTGATAATTTGCCACTATATAGCTAAGAATTTTTTCTAGGACTTTTAAACAATGATATTAGTATTTATGATAAGGAAATAGAAAATTTAAAAGTAGGTTTTAAGGATTGCATTCTTAAAAATTACCCATAAGAAAATAAACTAATATGTTAAGTTAATTTGGGAGAAATAGCTGTTGACTTGGAGAGCTTATATTATCCCGCAGAGGAATAGACTGATGACAAACTAGATAGCTATACAATAAGCTTTATAATCAACGAGTTTAATTAAATAACAACAGATTTGGTCATTTGTAAAGATTTAAGAGATAATACAAATAAATTTGTTTTGGGAACATATATATAGTAATCATCCTTGTTATAAAACATATTTTTAAATCATATTTAAAACATTACAATAGCAAATTGTGGCTTGCTAGATGATCCTTTAAGAGTTATTTGAAATGATTTTTTAAGTAAAGAAAATGTTTAAAGAATTTGAGATTTTAATGCACATGGAAGACTAATCTTTTAAGAATAAAAGGAATAAGATTTAATTCTAATGGAGAATATTATAAAAGAAGAACCTAAAGAAGAAGCATTAAACTAAATGAGACTTAGATTAGAGAATATGATTTAAAAACTAAAAACAGAATTTAATTTAGTTAATTAAGATCACTAAGAGGATTCTTTTAGCGTTTCTCAAAGATCTGTTTCCGAAATAGATGAAAAAGATTATTGGTAATATGAATAAAAAAATAACTAATAAGAAAATGGAGATAAATAATATGGGCAAAATTGATATGATACAGCCTATGTTTTAGGCAAAATAAAAAATAAGC
>ERZ724506.280-NODE-280-length-18902-cov-8.415185_pt1 | contig 18902 bp, 5 predicted proteins | sample MGYA00376039_ERZ724506 | MGnify/ENA primary metagenome ERZ724506 (study PRJEB28724, sample SAMN07190887) | wastewater metagenome | isolation source: effluent of sewage treatment plant in Hong Hong | place: USA: Christiansburg, Virginia | collected 2016-03-01 ... | reverse complement strand
TTTTGTTTTTTGAGTTATAACATTTTTAGCTTAATCTCGAATTCCTGTTACCAAAGAGGCTTTATTAGTTTATCTATTTTCTAACCGTCATAGTTGTCCTACTATAATTACTCTTAAATAAATTGTATTACATGACTCACTCCTCAAAGTCTATTAGCCAAAACAAATAAAATTTTGGTAACGCTAGATTCACTTTGAAATGCCTAAATAACTTCAATAAAAGACAACTCTTAGTTATGGCTATTATGTACAAATACTTCTTTGTCTTATATCGATTGCTCTATTTAATTGATCTCTTATTGTAATAATTTTTACTGCTTATTTTAAAAACATTCCTATAAGATAAGCTTGCCCATATAAGCATCTATTTGCTGGCTTGTCTTTTTTACACCTTTTAAGTTCTCTTATGTTTCCTCAGCTAATTTGGCAATATCAATGGGCTAGACAAGTTCCTAAGCCTATTAATTTTAAGATGTCTTCTATTATTATTACTATATTAATTATTATTGGGTTATATAGTCTTAATAATCAAATGGAAATTGCTAATAAACATTATTATATCAAGGATCGTAAAATAGATTTGATGGAAGTGTTGAGACTTATTCAACTCTTTTGAAATAAGGAAAAAATCTCTATAAAGTTTACTAGTAGCAAGCAATTTATTACTAACAATTAAATTTCTAGATCCATTAACTAGATTCACTTAGTTTTACTTCATAAGTTCCATCAGGAAGCTTAAACTTTTAATACAATTTGTGGACTTAGTTTAGCAACTCATCTTTATTATGCACAGAAAATATAGCAGGAACTAATGGAAATTTTGGAGGAAAAATTACCTCACCAAATACAACATAATCTCTATTAATATAAAATATCTTAGTTGTGAATTTTATTGATATCACATCTTATACAAAATTTTGATTATGTGCATATGGCTAAACAGAAAAACCATAGTCTGAACTCATTCTATATATTATCTAAAGATAGTCAAATATTAAGTTGTAAGCCAATGGATAGTTTGGAATGGGAGGGTAACTCTGATTTATGCTACAGTGCTAATAGACTTTTTGTAACTGGTAATGAATTTAATCAAAGTTATTCATTATAAATTTATTAATTAATAATTAAAAATTAATGCATGCATAAAACATTATTATAGATAGTCATTCTTAGCTTTACTATTTGGTAGCCATAAATCCTTCTAATTAGTTTTCATTAGGTCACTAATTTGTATTTCCAAAACAAAATAATAACACTTGGGTTTCCAATTGAGATATTATAGAAAAAATAAATACTTGAAAATAAAATGATCGTTTTAATGCTAATCAAAACTTTCTCCTTTTTTTTCTAAATTTTCTTTTTTCTCTGCACAAACAAAACAGACACATCTTTAATCTAAGTTTCTTTAGCTTAATTCATCTCTCAAATCTCCAAAAGTGTCAACAATAATACCCAAGAATAAACTCAGCAGAACCATGGTAACAAAAAAGTAGAACAATAGATTAAAAAGCAACTATTCATAAAATTAAGGTTATTATAGGGCAGAAACTACTAATAAATTATCACCCAAACCTCCCCCTAATCACAGACCCATATTGATAGAGTTTATAAAGCAATTAAAATAATTAGTACAGTAGTTATTATTATCTTGTGTGGTTTAGTTGGTGAATTCCTTGCTAAAATTACCCAATAAATAAAGAGTAAAGGTATTTATAACCACTAAAATTAAATAAAAAGCCGCAACTAACTTAGCCACATTTTCTGTAATTGCTGAAACTATTGATTATAATAAAGTTGATAAATCTATTTTTAAAACAAAAAATATAGAGTAAAAAATAGGTGATATAAACTATCCTAATAAGGTTAGTACTAAATGAAGGCAAAATTTCTGAAAATCCTTTTATTTAATTAAAGAATTCCAAACGTCTAATTTTATCTTAAAAAAAAAATTAATCTTTTAGTCTCTAATTTAGTTTTCTTATTGAAAATATTATCAGTTAATTTTTTATATTGCAGGAAATCGCACCAAAAACCACATTATCAAAACTATAAAAGAAAAACTAGAGTTAATAAAAGAAAGGATAGAAACAGCTGTATTAGCATCTCCTAGTTCATCATCAAAATTTTAGTTTTAATAATTATAGTAAAATAATGTAACTATATTTAAAGTCAAAGCCAACAAAAATAACAAAAACCTATAGTAGTATAAGGCATTATCAGATATTATTCTAAATATTAAGCCTAAAGTTTGATATAAAAACAGTTATGATTAACAATTAGTGTAAAATGATTTTATATTATCAAAAAAGCTTTGATGCTTTTCACCTTATGAATCAATTTTACATGTATTAAAAAACTCTATTTGTTATCATTTTGGTAAAAAAAAACTTTCAGGTTGTTTTTTAAAATTAATTTAATCAACTGATTATGTCTATTAATTAAAAATATCTATATTCACTACTATTGACTTCAAAAATCTCCAAATGACACTGCTGGTGTTATCTTAATTATTATTTTAAAATGTGATTTTCAGTTTATTATCCTGTTCTTAAACAAAATTTTTATAGATGATTATTGATTGTGAAAAATCTAAGATAATTTAATATAAATCAATTGCACATAATAATACAATATGATCACAAAAATTATCATTATTTTTGAAGTATAAATCCATTATTTCATCATAGCTGTTTATTTGTATTTAATCTATAAGTTGTTGTGTGATTCTCTTTTTACTTAGTAAATTTTTTTAATTATGTATATAAAGAAATTTAATTAGGAAAACAATTTAATTAAACAAATTTAGTACAGAAAACTAACCTCCTAAACTTAATATTATATCTCTTTACTCTAATTAAATATAGCTCATAATATATTAAATTGCATTCCACTTCAAATCATAAAATGGTGAATTAATATCTAATATTTTTCAGTTTATTAAGTTGATAAAGCTTGGTAAATAATTTTGATATATTTTATTTGCAGAAGTAATCTAAGGACTATTATAAAACTCAGTTAATCCTTCTGTAATTCTATTTATTATATAAAATTTTTCTACTCAATCTGATAAAACTAAATTCTATTCCTAATTATTATAAACTTAAGTGTTTTAAATTGCAGACTAGAATAAATTATAAAATTAAAGAATATAGGTTTGCTAATTTAAATCTTTTTCTTCGAAAAATTACTTTTCTAACTCCTTGAATTTTTATTTATCTATATATAGATTGTTGCCGAGTATTTAATTCAATCATTTAATTCCATAGTAATTAGTTTCTGAAAAGAATTTCTTAAAGTTCAAATTATTATCCTCTAATAAATTTTAGATAAAATTGCTTAAGATATAAAAAATTGTATAGATTTCTTGCCAATCTTTATTAAAAAAGGGCTTAAACATAGAAATTCAAAAAAAGTTTTAATGTAGCTTCCAAATCTTGTTCAAGGCTACTAAAGGGTCTATATTTAAATTCAGAATAATATCTCTGTTAAATATCTAATATAACATCTGCTTATAAATAGAGTAATTTTGATTCAGATTATCAAGCATCAAAATGTGAACTATAAAGTTGGAAGAAAATAAAAAACTTTATTCTATGTTTGATTAACTTAAAGTTTCATCGGTTCTATTAACCTAATCAAAAAAAAATTCTAAAAATAAGACAACATTATCTTTAATTATGTCTTAAGTTTTTAGAATTAAAAACGAAAAGTTTTGATTCGGATTTTCAAAATAAAATACCTTTGCTTCTTTATAGTGCTTTTTGAAGAACTTGATAATATGCTAAGTGTTGGTGAAATCATAATTTTGCATCTAGTTTTGTTTAAATAAAGCTTTGATGTTTTTTTGCCTAAATAAAGAATTAAAAATTAAAGACTTCTTCATTGTTTAAAATATCTCGGCCTAGGTTTCTTTTGAATCATATCAAATAAACTCTTTTAAATGCAAGCCTTTATAAGCATCTTCTTTGTATATATTAAAAATATCTATTAATAATTTATACACATAAAGTCTTTATTGATAAAATGGATGAGAAACATTCTCATCTATAATTATATTGTAATCAGTTGATTATAAAGTTTTGCTTTTATCACCATAAGTTCTAAAAATATACTCTATATTGTTAAAATAACTTTATAGCTTCATTAAAAATATTTCCTTATCTTTATATTTTGAATAATTTTATTTCTAATCATTTTTTTCCTCAAATATAGGCTTATTTCAAAGGATGTTTATGAATGAATTAATTATGTTCTAAAAATCTTGTAAGTTTAGTATTATAATAAGATAATCTTTGTCCTAATTACTTTACATAGTTTTAGTTTAATATAATGATATAAAACCAGAGTATAGTTTAAAAATAGTAGGGATTAAGCTACATAAAAAAAACTAATAATTCTTTTAACTCTAATTATTATATAATATACTTATTGATAATTTAGCTATTTTTATAATCGAATTATAAAGCTTCTAATCAAGCATTTAAACAGGTATAATTGTTTCATTAAATCAGTTTTGGTCTTTCTTAAAATGTTTCGATCTTTTATTTAGTAAATGATTATTATGAAAAATACAAAAAACTTATAATAATCTTAATAAATTCTTATAAATATTTAGAGATTTAAATTATGAAAATTTATTAATTAAATTATCAAAATATTATGTTGAGTTTATTAATTTATATATTTCTTCGTATATAGTAGAGGTATAGTATCATTTAGTAACTAAGTAGAATAGGCTTATAAAATTGTTTAAAATCACCAACTTAAATAAAGTTTCCTAATACCCATTTTTTTATGTTAATTAATTTATATAATCAAAGAATATATTAGTCTTAGAGATCATGCCATCAAATATCTATATATCATCAATATCTTCTAAATTAATTTGACTTAGATATTTGATTATTTAATCCATATCTGAATAAATGATATTAGCAATAATAGGCTCTAATTTTTATTTGTTATTTTAAAATTATTCAAATATTTAAACAAAAGTTTTATTTAGCAAATAAACACCCTTTATAGTATCTATATTAAAACCTTAATCATATTCTTCGAAAAATCTTTATTTATATTCAAAATAAGTATTAACTACTAAGTTCTACAATTATAAATTATTTTCTAATATTTCCAAACCTTAATTTTAAGTAAAAAGCTCATTTATTAAAGTATGTAAAATTAAAAGGTTTTCTTAGTATAAGGTTTTAATATGTTGAAATTATTATCCATTAAATATCGAGATTTAAGCATTCTAATTGGTTTGGCATAATAATTAAAGAATTTAAAATCCTAATAGCATTAAGGACTTTTTTATCTGTAATTATTATTGACTTAATAATTTATTCTCAGGCAAGAAATCTAATATCGATAGGACTATTGATGGTAGACTATTCAATTAAGAAATTTGTTTTACTAAAAATTTAGCAACATAATTTGATTCTTTATCGTTATTAAGTAATTGATTTCCTTTATCAAATATATTTTAAACTTAAAAAAGAATGTCATCAAAATTTCTCATGGTTGTTAGTTACAAAATATTTTTTTATAAAAGATAATTTAATTTTTTTATCTGCTAACAAATTTAATGTATTTAATTATCTGGTCTTAAAAAATAAAATTAGATATCATGTTCTTCAATTTATTTTAAAGAATTTTTATAAAAATCTTTATTATAATCAGCTATAAAAACATAAAGAATGTTAATAATTTTTTATAAACCTGGCGAGTCTATATTCTCATTTTAGTCTCTAATTTTTTTTATTCAACTAATATAAGTAACCAATATATAAGTAAAATATGTCTATAGCTATCATTTTTACATAAAAGATTATTGAAATAAAAATTGTAACTATTTTTATCATTTAAAGGTTAAGTATAACTCTTCATATTTATTAGAATTTTATCAATCTTTATAGCACAGTATTTCAATTTATCATCAACATCTTAGTCTAAATAATAAATTATAAAATGCATAAGTATCTTGGCAATTGTTTTTCTAACCAAAGCCAGATTCTTTTTTAATTCAAGATAAAAACTTTCATTTATATACTATTAATCCTTATAAATTTAATCCTCTAATGAATAAATTATCTCAGATATTTAATAAATAGAGAGCAATAATTCCTATAGATCCTTTTCTATCCACATTCCGTGTTCAAATTAAAAAAGTATAATTTTAACAATGTAAACATAAGCATAAAAATTTCCTCCTACCCATCTCCAAGAAACTTGAGGAAAAAATTATTAGGCGCTTCAAAAAACCAATTATTTTAAATTAAAGTTATCAATAAAGTATTTCTTTTATAAAAATGTATTTGAAAGATTTGTTTGTCATATTTTATTTCATGTAATTGGATTCATTAAAAAACATTAATTGGTTATTATTCTTGGCTCATACATAAAGTCCCAGCTAAGATACAAATTATAAAATACTTTTAATAAAGCACTAGAAAATCAATAGACGTTGTCATATATTTAATTTCCTCCTATTTTACCATAATCACTATCAATATATGTATAGAACTACTAAGGCTCAAATCTTTTAAATAAGAAGTCCATATTCCCGAATCAAATTAATAAGCTTTAGTCAATCTTAGCTAAGTCTTTAAAAAATTCATAATACCTCAAAGACTTATCTTCTGACCAAGCGAATTTATTATATCTGATTAGTTCTTAATCTTTTCAGAATTCGTTAAAAATTAAATTTAGATCATAGGATAAATTAGAAAAATCTTATTATAGATCTATATCAAATTGGCTAGTAATTAAGTTGAAATTTAATATATCTTTAGTGGAAATGTCTTTGCTTATTGTATTTTAAATTGATTAAAACTACTGGTATCATTAATTGAGTTCTAAAGTATTATTTCTCATTTTGAAATATAAATATTTTATTTAAATTTATAATTATTATATAATGGAAAGCTTTTAAGAAGTTCCAGAAAATATAGCTTTAAACATAAGTAAAACTGATAAAATATGGCTGATATTTTAATTTGTTATTTTAGCCAATAGTATTGTTTACTTAAAAGAGGATTAATAAACAATATAATGTGATCAGTTAGACTTAGCTAATAGTTTGCTTATATTCTCAAGCGTTTCTCATATTTTAATAATCACAGCCTTAGTAATATTATAACTGATGAAGATGAAACTGAGCTTAGTTAATAAATATATTGATGGATTGTTTATGGTATTTAATATAGTAATATGTTGTTATTTTTACAAAGGAATATTGAATGCAAATAGCTAATGTTCTTAAAGCAGAGTTTTCTGGCCATAGACATTTTTAATACTAAATTTTGGATTTATTTTTGGAGGAATAATTTGGCTGATAATTAAATTTTCAGTTAAGAAAATTAAATATGATGAGGATAACTTTAAGGTCGAATACAAAGAGTTTGGAAAAAATACAGCCTATTACTATTAATAATAAATATTATAAATGTTAATATTATAAATTATATATTAATTTTTAATTTTTTAAAGTTGAAGTTGCAATATAAATTACAATAAAAATGGAGTATGCAGAACTTCTAAAGAGATTATAACAAACGATATGTTCTGTAAAGATTACATCCCTCAATATATTTGTGTTTAAAAACAGAATCAATAAAGCAAAGTAATGAGTGTTTAATAAAGAGACAAGATAATCAAGCAGTTATTTGTATAAGAACTTAATTGAAAAATAGAATAAGAATATGAATTTTTAGGGAATTAAGAAGGTTCTTTATTATAGAATACTTAATGTTTTGATTTTTACAAGAAATTTATTTGTACTTATAATTTTCCTCCATGCAACATAAATAGTAATCTAAACGAGGCTATATGTCTGTATGTTTGCTAATAATGGGCTAAGCAATGCAACTTGACAGAAGATTTGTGTATTTACAACTATTAAACAAAATAAGTTATATTTCAACCATGTTAATTATATTTAATTTAATTAATCAATAGTTGCCTAAATTAAATATCAATATTTTTATAAAAACATTATTAATAATTTTATAAACTATGTTGTATATAACTTTGTTTTTGTTTTGTTTATTTTCTAATTTAAAACAAATGAAGCCTTAATTTGATTAAAGCTAAGATATATTCTTAGCTTATATTTATACCTTGGAACCTATGAATAATATTCTATTAAAAAAGTTTGTTTAAAACTAATGCAAGCCTCAACAAACTGATAGTTTGTATATTTAGATTTTGTAAATTTTAAAATTATGGCCTATTTATGGAATTCTCTTAAGTTAAAATTTGAAGGAGAAAGGAATATTTAATCAAGAATGTTAGAGAATTTATTAAAATTTATTCACTCCACTTTTACCTAAATCATATTATTCTTTAAATGAACTAGTTTATATTAAACATAATAAGGATTTATAGTCATTTTTATAAAAAAACTTTTAAAAAGAATATTTATAAAACTTTTAAAGTTATAAAAATTGGATTACTAAAGGATTGTCTGCCGAAAATGATAATAAAATTGATGAATAATCAATAGAGAAAATTTTATAGTAAAAAGATGTATAGTGGGAGGTTTATTATTTATCAACAAAAAGCTCTTAATTCCTTCAAAAGCAATCTTCAATTAAATCAACTTAGAGTCAATCACCTATTAAAATATCTAAAATAGGATCTCCTCTTAAAAAAAAATTATGACTTTAAAATAATTAATTTAGTTATTATATTTTTAAATTATATTTAAAATAAGATGAAAATTTTATGTGCGAACTGTTAATAAGATTTTAATCTAACTAATAAAGAACCAAGACTTTTACCCAAATGTGGCCATACCTATTGTCTAGAATGTTTACAGTAATTTATTGAAAATAATTAGCAAATAATTTGCAAAATAGATCAAACAATTTTATATCTTTCTACAAATAATCCATTAAATTAGTTTCCCAAAAACGTGGTCGTTATTAACCTTATTAAAACTTAATTGCCAATTGTAAAAACATATTAAATAAAAGAAGATTAAAAATAGATACAAAATATGAATTGCTAGACACATTAGAAATAGTTTGAACTTATTTGCAAAACAGATTTCTAACTTATTTGTACAGAGTGTGTTTTATTTGGAGAACACAAAAACCACCTTTACTGCAAACCAGAGTCATTTATTAAAGAAATTAATTTACAATTAGAGCATCAAGAAAGAAAACTTTTAAGTTTGAATCAAATATCAAGCTAGCACTAAAACAAGGAGTTAGAAATATAAAACTTAATGTCTTTATTACAGAACAATAAAGTAAATATTCTAACAGAAATAAATGAGAAAATTGATACAACGATAAACTATTTGAATAAGATAAAAAATGATCTTGAAAAAGAACTTAATAGTTATTATATAGAGTATGAAACAAAAATCATGAACAACATATATCTTTATGACTAAGTGCTTATTAACAAATAAAAAGTTATTTAAGATCATAAAAATTTAAACGAACTTTTATAGGAATAAAATCCAAACATTTTAAATCTAATTGAATAATTAAAATTATAATAAGGATTTGAGAACAAACTATAATAAATCGAATAGTCATTATTTAACTATGATAAGATATAAAAATAGACTCTAGAGTAATCTAAAACCAATATAAAATTTTAAGCTGATCCAGCTCAGATATAAGAATATTTAAAAAAGAATATAAATTTGTTCTGCAATGAAATTAATTTAAATATGATATAATCTATTATACTTCCAAAGTAAACTGAATTCATGGCAAATAATTCTTCTTTTGGATCTTAAATTGAAATCCCTGAAAGTTAATTCAGTAAAATAAATTTACAAACATCTTAGTTGTAGGACTCTTATGAATTCGGGCGAGTAAGTCATTCCGAAGAAGAACAGCTAATTGAGAAGCATGATGAGGTTCATGATCATTCATAAGCCTCCTTGCAGCCCAATGAATGATTTTTGTATAAATCTTAATCAAAGTAATAGATAAATGATAGCTTAAGCTCAATGAGTTTTTTAAATAAGAAAAAATAAACTGCAAGTTTTTTAGACTTAACCTCCAGCAAAAAATCTAAAGCTTAATTTATAGATTCAAAAGAAACTACTCATACAGAGTCTGGGCTTAAAAAACTAAGCTATAAAGAGCTTTATGAGTCATAATTTAGTACTTTTACTAAGAATCCACACATTTAAAATATTGATCTCTCAAATAAAGACATAAAAGATAATCAAATAACAATGATTATATCTAGGATATAAAGAAGCTAAGGGTTTGTTAATCTTAATCTATCTTCAAACAAAATTACATCTATTGGCGCATTAGATTTGCTGAATAAATTAAAGAAAAACTTTAATGGAAACATAGACTTATAAGGAAATTAAATAGATAATAGTTTTGTTTAACAACTTTATAATATAATAGATAGCCTAGATCAGATAGTTTCTTTAGATTTTAGAAAAAACAAAATTAACCAAAGATCCCCTCAGATTTAAACATTATTAATGAAGATCCAAAAAAAGGGATCAAAAACCAAAATTTTTATTTAAATATTAGAATTTTATAATGATTAAATAAGTACTAGGTAATGCATATAAAACTTTGTTTTAACCAGAATCGGATCAAGATGCAGCATTATGAAACAAATATGTACTCAATATTGGAGGATTTGTTATGTTTACAGCCTCTTTTTTAGCATTTAGAAGACAAATAGCAGAATCGATCAATAAAATGGGAGTTTAATTTATTTAACAAAATCATATTTATAATTTGTTATTCATTTAGAATGAAATTAATATTTTGTTTATTTCATAATATATTTGAACAAAAATCTGTATGCAATAAAGTATCTAAGTTCTAAATTGCATCTTAATTATTATCTATTTCCTAGATCATTTGATTTAGAATTAATCATGTTTGCTATTCTTAATTTTATACCTTATAGTCTTTTTTAACCCATTTTTATTCTATCGTTTATAGTACAAACATTTCATGAACATGCCATAAGTCAGATAAGTATTTCAACTTATTAATATTTTATAATAAGTAGATTTTAATGTTTTCTTTATCATTATTAATAAATGAGAATTATATTCAAATTTTCTCTACTAATAAAAATAACTATAAACAATTCGAAATTATTTTACTGTTTATCTAAGTTTATTATTATACATGATTTAAGAACTATTAAAACAAAACAGCTCTGTATTATTTATTTTATTCTACTCAATTATTATGTCTATTTTCTTTATAATTTTTATTTAATTCAAATTTATCAATTTCTATATATTTGATATGTTTAAATAAAAGTATTAAAATAATTTATAATTTTTCTTATCCATCAAGGTTTTCTTTTAAAATATCTGATTGGTTTAAGACCACGATAAAATAATTATAGTTAATAATGCTAGTAACCAAATTTGAATAAGGAAGTATTTCTTATAAATTTATTATATACTCTATGATTATTTATATTTGGTTTTAGTTAATAATCTAATTTATATTCTAATATATGGAGTGACTCAGACTCTAAACTAGCTAAGATAACGATACATCATATAAGTTGTTTTTTAATTCAAAAAAATCTTTTTCAGAAAAATTATTATAACATGCTTATTATTATCTTATAAACAATTAATTTGTTATTTCTTCATCTACAAAAGAATATTTAAAGTGAATTTTATTGGCTATATCAAAAGTGTAAAAATCTTTTATCATAATTAAGTAATTTAAACAAAATTATTATAATTATCTATACTCTTCCTGAATCAATAAATATTTAATTTATTTCCTAATCTAGCTATTATTCTCAGTGTAACTCATCTATACACTTAATAGCATTTATAACAATCTATCACATTATTTAAATTTACATATATTTTTTAAATAGGTCTCCATATTCATTTTATTTAAATAATAAATTATTAAAATTTATAAAGCTTATATGGAAGAAGACCTTCATTATCAAGAACAATTCAAGCTTAAAAGACTTATTAAAAAACTCAAAGCAGCTGAAGGTGACGGCACCTCATTAATCACCTTAATAATTCCAGCCAACAAGAAAATTGCCGAGTTCAACTAAATGTTAACAGAAGAACAGTCCAAAGCCGAAAATATCAAAGACAGAGTTAATAGACAGTCAGTCATTGAGGCATTAGTATCAACAAAAGAGGTACTTAGAAACTACAAGAGTTAAACTGAGAATGGTCTTTGTCTCTTTGTTGGTAAGGTCAAGGTGCCAGGACAAAATAATCTAACAAGAAAGGTAAAAATTCTTTTCGAGCCTTTCAAAGAAATAAAAGCTAAAATCTATTTTTGCGGCGACTTATTCTAAACAGATGTTTTGGATAAGCTATTAGAAAGCCACGATTCTTTTGGCTTTGCTATCATTGATGGTAATGGTTGTTTTATGGCTAAGTTATAAGGAAATAGCAAAACTGTCTTATCAAAATACTCTGTTGACTTACCAAAGAAGCATCACAAAGGAGGATAGTCGTCAAACAGATTTGCTAACATAAGAGCTGAAAAGAGATTAATATATACAAAGAGAGTGTGTGAAGAAATGAAGAAAGCTTTCATTGGAGCTAACAGCATGCCTAATGTTTAAGGAATAATTATGGCAGGTAACGCCGATTTTAAAACTAATGTCTATGACAACTCAACTTTTGATGAAAGACTTAAGAAGAGTGTTGTTAAGATAATTGATGTGTCTTATGGATTTGAATAAGGATTGAACTAGGCTATCGACTAGAGCAGAGATTTGTTTAAAGAAGTTAGATTGGTTTAAGAACAAGATAAGCTGAAATCTTTTATGGAGCATATTAATAATGATACAGGATTAGTTTGCTATGGAGTAAATAACACAATGTAGTAGTTGGAGAAATAAGCTATAGACACTCTTGTGATACATGAAGAGTTAGATATATAGATTGTTACCTTATAGAAAGTTGGAGCAACAGAAGATGATCCTGAAGCAATAGCTAAGAAATATATTCCTCTTAAAGATCTATTATACAAAACAACATGGGTAGACACTAAGCTAAAATGAACATATAGTATTTTAGAATATGATCCCTTGATAGACTATCTTCAAGACAATTAAAATGAACTTAAAGTTAAGATTTTCTATGTGTCTGATCTCTCTCCTGAAGGACATTAATTTGTAACAGGTTTCTAAGGAATAGGAGCATTTTTGAAATTCAAGTCTATCTAAGAGGAAATAGACTCAGAAGGAAGTGATTATGATTTATCAGAATTTATTTAATAATATTATAATATATGATAATTTTAAAGTTTTCAAAGATCATAATCTGCTTAAGTTTTTTTATATTGGCATGGTCATACTGAAGAAATTCTGAAATGGAAAAAACATGGATACTATTTGCATAGAAAATAAGAGATTATTTAGGGCTGGAACTCAAAGACATTTGGATACATAAGTCTTATACTTTTTTAACTAATTTTCTCTTCATGTCTTCACTAAGTTTCATGCCTATGTTTGAAATGGGAGGACTTGTTGGCGCCATAGGACTAACATTGCTTACTGTAGCTAAAATAGTCAAGAATCCAGTTTATCTTTGTTTTTAGCTTACAAATACAGTAATGTTATCTATAGCTTAGTTATTAATAGCCTTCAAAGTTATATAATAATTTGCATTTTATTATTTTTATATTTTATCTATAAAAACTAAATAAATTTAACTTATAAATTATGCTCAATGCTTAAGAAATATTAGATCTAAAAAAATAGTTTAATTATGGAGTCATGACACTTAGTTAATAAATTCCTTAAGTAAATTATCCTTATTTTTTAATAGCTTTCAAAGAAGTAGCACTTAAAAAAGATCATTAATAAGTTGTACACAATCTAAAGATAAATACTAAGTTCTTTATTGTTTCTACTTTTTTGGGTTCTTTTTTAAATAGAATATTTACCCATGCACCCAGATACCCATAGTCTTTATTACTATGATTGCCTATCCGAATAAGTTTATTATTACTACCGAATTTACTTTTTTATAAGTAACATAAAAAAGCATTTGACGAAAACCAAAATATATTACATAAATACAATGAGAGGTTTTAACGATTCAAACTTACAGGGAATATTGATTTTTTTGATCCTACAGGAGAAATTTTTGATTAATTTAAAAAGCCATTATTAGAGCAAAAGTCATTTTCATTTTAAGTATAGTTTTTTAATGATCTTATTTTATTTAATTATTTTATAATATGCAAATTAAAATACATTAGTTTGATTATTTTCATTTTTATGATTAGAATAACTTAGATAGAGCTAAATTATATAGTGTTAGAATTTTTAATGACTGTTTATAAATATTTGAGAATAATAAGGAAATTGGATTTTTAATGCTTACTAATCTTAAAGTAGATTGGTATTGAGACAGAGCAATATTTAGTAAGCATATTATTGACACTTATGAGATTGTTTTCGAAATATTTGGAGAACAACTAATAAATAATGAAATTGGTATATGGATAAGAAGTATTTTAAAATAAAAAGTTTTTAAATCCTGCTTAAATATGGAGTTTAATTTATAAAACTGAGAATCATTGCTTAATAGAGATGACCAAATACCAGATTTATGAGGAATTATTAATGGCTTAGTTTTGTTTGCCATTGTAAGTTAATTTCGAATCATAATAGATCACTCTATGGACCATGGAACTTAGCTTTTCACAACTGTTAAATAATAAGTTAAAATAATTTGGAAAAACATCCTTACATAAGAATATACTTCATTTTGCCATTTTATTGATTATATTTTGGAAAAGCATATAGAAGATATAGTTTATGGTATTTAAAAATAAAATAGCGGAAGTATAAGCCAATATTATTTTGATAATTATTCATGGCATGTTCATGATAAGTTCATTTTTATTAGCAGATTTTCTTCACCCTTCTTTTGGTAAAATAATAAGTAATTTTAAGCTATTTAAACTTAGTGACTCTTTGTTAATTAATGAAGAGTATTTCTTATTGTCATGTTCTTCATAATACAAGACACTATATAAAATAGTATAAATAAACAACTAATGAACAATAAAAAATATTATTAAGCAAATCAATTTCTAGTTTAAACCTTTAGATTGTAGAGAAAGTATTAAAATAAGAGGAATCTATAGAAAATCTATTTTCTAATAAAAAACTTTTGTATTTTATCATGGCTCCCACTCTCTGTTATTAGCTACACTATCCAAAGAGAAATTCTATTAGATATCTTTGGCTTTTAAAATAATTGTCATTGCTTTTAATAAGCCTTATTATTTAAATAATTGTTTTATTTGACTATTGGTATCCGGCTATATAGAAATCAAAAACAATAATAGATAAGCCACAATTTAATTTATAGAAAGCTGTATAAGTTATAACATCAATACTATAAGTTGCCACTCCAAGTTTGGTAGTTTGGGTAGTTGGATTTTATAGTCTTTTCCACTTAGGTTTAAACATTTTAGCAGAGCTTTTATATTTTGGAGACCGAAATTTTTATTAAGATTGGTGGAACTGTAAAAATCTTGCAGAGTATTGGAGGAACTGGAATTTGCCAGTACATAATTGGTTTTTAAGACATATTCATAATCCTCTTAAATACAGAGGCTTTCCTAAAGAACTGAGTTCTCTATTGATATTTATAGTCTCTGCTTTCGCGCATGAATACATTGTGTCTCTAGCTATTGGTAAAGTACATTATGTTATTTTTTGGTCTTTCGGATTACAATACATATATATAATAATAGAATAATATCTTTTAAAATGACTTAAGCTTGAACACTCTTAGGTTGGAAACTTTTTATTTTGGTTTAACTTTTGCATAATTGGCCAGCCAATATTATCAATCATTTATTACTTAGGAGCTATATAGAAACAAACAATATTAGATTGAAATTAAATCAAAATTATAATTTATAAATATTTTTAATTTGAAATCGACTCAGCATCTTAATCCTCATTTGCAAACATTTAATTCTCCATTTATTACTTTAGAATTAGTACAATATCTTCTTGTGTTTATTTTTGATTCTGTAGCTTTTAGCAGTTTTCTTTTCCTTGAGTTATTTGATTTTTTAGTTTAATTTTTAAGGTTTTGGTATTCATTATTATCTCTTCTTATAATTTTTAATTATCATTGTATTGCTTCTTCAAATATTGACACTCTTCATAAAGCTTTTATAGAGTTTCTTAAGAGTCTTAAAGTTCTTTAATTAATGATTACTATTCGTCTTAGAGTTATTAATTCTCTAATTATTTTGCTTTTGTTTTACTTGAAACCTCAGCTATTTTTTATTAAGTAACTTCATGTCTCAGTTATTCCTCAGATATTTTGGCTTCTAATTATTAAAGTAAGCCTTCTTATTAATTTATAACCATTCTTTAATCATTATATTTACTATTGCTATGCTCATATTTTTATTCATTCTATTCTAATTATATTCTTAATTATTCTAACTCTTCTGCAACTCAATATATTTTATTTTATGTTTGGGATTCCAAGCTCTAGAGTCTTTAATTTTCTAATGATTAAGAAGCATGTTTTTTCTCAAGTGTTTTTAAAAGAATTTCATCTTCTTGAATTTCTTGATTAATATTCTGCTCTTACATTTCTAAATCTTTTATCTACTATTCAATTATAGCGTTATTTTGTTTCTGTAAATCTATTTCTTCTAAAATGTACTCTTGTTTTTCTTATAAGTTTTTTTTTAGTTATATTTAATCTTCATTGAATATTTTGGTCTAAAGAATCTCCTATCATGAATTAAGTTCTTTTTCTTCATACTCTTAGATTTGTTCATCTAAAGTAGAGGATTATTTATTTAAAAACGATAATTCTTTTTCCAGCCTTTCTTGTTCTTAGTTTTTTTCTAAGCATAATTACTCATATTTGTTTTTAAGAGTATCAAACTAAGAGATCACATCTTAGTAACTAAGCTAATCTTATTACAATATAAATAGCTCTCTTTTTAATTGTTCAATTTCTTGGTAGTCAGATTCGTTAGACATTATTTAAATTAAATATAAAATTATTAATTTTGATTTGAGATTTGATAATTTTTGTCATTTACTTTGATACTAATGATGTTCTTAGGTCAAATGTATATTTAAGTGTTAGTTTCAAGTTCGGTTACTGTTAATATATCATTGTTAATGTTATACTCATCAATATAACAGTCTATTTTATTCTATTAATCTTTATTGATTATTTATTTTATGAACTTTCTCAAATTCTTTTAGTCTTCAACCATCTATTAATTAATTTGGTTTAGCTTTGTTTCCATAGCTTCTTTATCTTATTTGCATTCTTGTTTATATTGTATTGAGCATATTTGTCTCTATAGTTAAAGTAATTGTTATTTGATATCCTTCTTATTGATTTTGGATTTTTTAAGATTTTGTTCCTATAGCTAATGACTTTTTATATTCTTATAAAATATTTCTTAAATTTTAAATTCATCTTACTAGTAATTCTTTGCAGTAATATATTGATCAGATATGTCAGCAATTTTTACGTATTTGTCTAATATATATAAACGTTTTTCATCATTAACCTTTGGTTCTTTATCTGTAGTATAGTATAATATGTTTTAGAAAACTATTGATTATATTTCAGACATATCTAGCATGAATTACTATCCAATTAAATCTAAACTTACTATATTTATATAGAACTAGTTATTTTTTTAATTTAATTTTAGTTGACCAATATAGGCCTTATCTTCTCCATTTTTTATCAGCTCTAAAATTTATTCTATCATTTTTTATTTATCTAAAGAAAACTAACTATTAACTATTTGCTTTATTGTATCAGGCCTAATTTCTTTTTTTATTGAGATTTAAACAACTTAATTATTGGCTTTCATTAACAAGTTGAATAAATTCTGAGATTTAATTTATTATTTATCCTTAATTTTTTATAAGCAAATATATAATTTTAGTTACTTTTTGTCTAGCAATAGATTTTCTTTGCAATTGACATCAATTAGATTGTATACATTATTCTATTCAGACTATAGTTGAAGTATCTGTTAATAATATATCCATTGGCCTGCTCATAAATTCTTGAGCTAAATATATTTTAAGTTTTATTTCTTTTTCTTACAAAATTAACACATCATGTCCACTAGTCTTTCTTTTCTTTAACTGGATTCTAAACCCTATATATCATAAAAGTTTTAATACTCTAGAGTCACTCTTTTATTATCATAAGAGTTTTTTATATATTTTAAAGCTTAGAAAGTTTCTTTTTTTACTCTATAAATTTAAAGTTTTATTTTTTTCCAAGCAAAACCTCAAGCAATTTCATCTAAAGATTGACCCATTGGATCCCCTTATGGAAAATCATCATTTTTTTCAGGTTAAGAGTGATACTAAATACCATATGGATTTGATGAAGAAAATATAAAAACGAATCTTTTTCCACTCTGCCAATCAAAATTTAAAGCATTTTAAAGACCCATAATAAAGTCTGAAGATTTTCCTTCATTACCTTCTACTATCTATAAAGCTCAAATATAGTTCTTGATTTTTTCGAATTAATTTGTAAAATCAAACTGCTCATTTTATACAGAATCATTTATGTAAAATCTAAAGCCTGAGAAAGCAAGTCATATTTATCTTGCTGGATAAAGAATTTTTACTTATTTGTAAAATAAACCTAAAGAGTCTTAAAGTGTTTAAAGCACCTCTTTATTATTACTAGTAAGGTCAGCAATAATACATATATCTATACTTTTAGATTCATTTTGCTCTTTGTCTTTTTTCTTACTTGCTTTTTTAATTTTCTTCTCTTTCTAAATATTCTTCTTATATTTAGGCACTGGCTTTCTAAGTGCTTTTGGAATATATTTTGGTTTGTTGATTTTTTATTTAGACATTAAGTTTTATAAATTAATATTAATTTATAATAAATGAGGGGTTTGGGG